>Ga0172370_10011035_pt1 | contig 10249 bp, 8 predicted proteins | sample LakKiv5m_FD_114538 | JGI IMG/M metagenome (GOLD analysis project Ga0172370, IMG submission 114538) | Freshwater microbial communities from Kabuno Bay, South-Kivu, Congo - kab_022012_11.5m | ecosystem: Environmental > Aquatic > Freshwater > Lake | place: Democratic Republic of the Congo...
ACCGAATACTTAAAAGAAGACGGAATTAAAGTTCAATACCTACACAGCGACGTGGATACCTTTGACCGCCTGGAAATTTTACGCGACTTGCGTCTGGGTGTTTTTGATGTGCTAGTCGGAATTAATTTATTACGCGAAGGATTAGACTTACCGGAAGTTTCCTTGGTTGCGATTATGGATGCCGACAAAGAAGGTTTCTTAAGAAGCGAAACATTTTTTATGCAAATGATGGGCAGAGCCGCGCGCCATTTGGAAAGCCACGTGGTTATGTATGCCGACAGAATCACCGGTTCTATGAAAGCAGCTATTGACGAAACCTCTCGCAGAAGGAAAGTGCAGGAAAACTACAACAAAAAATATGGGATTACTCCCAAAAGTATTCTTAAAGCCATAAACGATTCCCGCCTTTCGGGGCAAAAAGTTGAGGAAGAAGACGAACAGATGCGGAAAATTGATCCGTCCAAAATGACTGGCGAAGAAATTAAATTTTATTTGGATGAACTAAACGAGCAAATGGATCTTGCAGCAAGAAATTTGGAATTTGAGTTAGCTGGCAGGCTAAGAGATAAAATTTACGAGGTCAAAAAGATTAAATCGTTAAATAAAAAACAGAAATAAAAAAGCTTGTCCAGTAGCGTCGCGATTTATCGGGTCTGCTACTGGGATAAAGAAGATTCGAGGTAAAATAAAATAGCCCCACATATAAAGATGACCATCGCGTAACGAAATGGCCATCTTTATAATTTACACAAATTTTTATAAACTAAAAGGGTAGTGGTATTCCAACTTTTTCTGAAACCTGCCTAGCCCATTTTTCTAACACTTCTATCCTATTTCTATTTACTATCATTTCTTCTTGAAAGCCTTTGACCATATGCGTCAAATTATCAACTGAGGTCTGTAAAGTATCAAGCTTTTTTTCTACATGGGATAGTCTTGCTGTCATATCCCCAAACTTTTCATCAATATGCAAAACAACCCCGGCAAATTTGTCGAATTTTTCTTCCAGGCTTTTTATTAAAGGCTTTACTTCTGTATCGCTCATAACCTAATTATACCCCTATAAATTTCCTTGTCAAAATCCTTAAACCAGAGCGGTTTTTTCTTCCTCTTTTATAATCTGTTCAAAAGGTTCTGCCGATCCCCAGGCAAATTCGTATAAAGTTTTTAAGGATTTATATACTCCGTCACTACGTACCAATACCGCATACAAAAATGGATCAAAAACAAAAAAGGCGACCTGTCCGTCGAACAAACAGTTATCTGTAAAAAACTCTCCAATCCCTCCGGCAAATCGTTGCTCAAAATATTGACCATGCTCCATAGTTTTTGCATACGCAATATCTTGCGAACTTTTGGTAAGTAGTTCCCGCACATGAGCTTTGCCGGCCATGGCCTTTTCGTTTAATTTTTTTGGAAACTCCGGAAACACGGACAAAATATCCCTGATGGTAGAAAAAAATGCCACATCCTTAGATTCATAAATTTTTTCATATAATGAAAACATCGCTTCCTTGCCTTCGAAAAACTGTACTTGAGGTTTTTCTTTTTTTGATGCATCTAAGTACAAAGCTTCTAAATTTGGTAAAAATCTTTTATACAGTTCTTTTTTTTCCTCAATTTCCCCGAGTAATTTTCCCGGGTCGCTGGCCATAAATAATTTCCGCTCCCCTTCCGGCACAACAGAGACAAGCCCGCGGACATGTAAACTTTCCAAAACTACGTAAGTAATTGACCGCTTGATTCCGGCTTTTGGTGCGATCCTGTACGCTGTTGCTGGGCCTAAAGCTAACATGGCCAAATACACTTTGGCTTCTTTGTCATTTAACCCAATTTTTACTAAAACTTCAGATAATTCCATAAATATATATTAGCCCAATTTAAGAAATTAGTCAATATTTTTGACTACTATTTACTTTAATTAAATTTGCTTATAAATAAGCAATAATTCTGTATAAAAATGGTCTATAGTATCGACTATTAGTAGTTTTTGTGGTATATTCATTAGTTAAAACAAAAACACCCGGCGGGGTATGAATACGCAAGGTTAATGGAGGAAAAATCAATGAGTCTCACACTTAGAGAAGGTAAAGAATGGTTGAAATGGGCAAGTAAACGTTTCAAACAACCCCACGACTTCGATCCATCGGAATCCAATGATCTAGACATGGTCGGAGACAGGGAGTTTTGTTTTACCAAGCCCATCGATGCCGTCCTGGTCTACATCAACCCTGACTCCCCAAGCCTAGATATAATGAAATTTAAAATCAATGGGGATGACTGGTGTTTGCGGGTCGGAGGCAATATACTTTGCATCCCCCAATTCAACAAACAAACCGGCTTCCAAGACTATCTTAAGGAAGAATACCCCGGCCACTGGATTTTCCCTGAAGGTGTCTGGGCCAGTAGTTCTTGGTGGATGCACTATGAGTTGAGACAAATAATCAAAAAACTTATTGAGCAGGGTATTATCGAACTTGTAGACTCTCAGCCTGACCAGCCATAAAACGGTCAGCTCTTGTGGGTAACTTTCAAACCCCACTCTGGTTTATGACTTTCCAATAAAAAAGTCAGCATGGGGAACACTCAAACTTGTTCCCCTCCCTTTTCCAGCTTACGATAATTCGCGAGTTGAAAATTGGAAAAATCCTGAGGAGGATTATTAAAATGAAGTTTGGAAAAGCGCTAAAAGTGACCGGCCTAATTTTTGGCCAAATAATCATCTTTTCCTTGTTTGGACACTGCCAAACCATGGTCACAGCGGAAACCTTAGGCAAAGGTAAAGTCGCAGGCTTTGCCGCAACCAACGCGCTTGTTGTAAAAGACTTTACCACCCTTTCCCTTTCTATGGAACAAGTATGGTACGGCCTGAACAATAAAGTGGATGTGTTTGCAGGCGCGTCCGATACCGCGGTGTTCGGTAAACACCAGCTGGCGATAATGACTGGCGGAAACGTTAACTTGCTCAAAAGCAAGGCCGTGAGCGTTTCCACCTTCCACACGCTGTCGGTTCCCGTTAATCGACGCGCGGATGGAAGCCCCTTGTGGTTTGCCTCACTCGTTGCCAGCCGGAACATTGGAAAAATAGTCGGCTATACCGGCTACAGTGCCAACGTTCCCTTGGGCAACGGCGCGGACAAACTCTTCACTCCCGCTGATGTGGTACACAATATACCCATCGGTATTGCAATTCCTAAAGGCAAGTGGATGTGCTTTGTCGAATACAACTTCGGCAAGACCGTCCAGACCGTGGGAATCGGCATCTCTTGGACCCCGTAAACCACAAGGTTTACGCGGGTCCTTTCAATTTCCGTCAACCCCTGTCAATCCATATAGGTCTTGACATTAAGGGGGTTAATATGGTAAACTTTTTTAGAAATATCCGCTCTTGTAGCGGGTTTTTTAATGCCATTAAATCTGTAGGAGGATTCCATGATTAGAGTCGTTTTTTTGGCGCTTCTCTGCGCCGTTCTGACTATTCCTACTCTGGCCGAAGATAAAGCCAGCATCTCAACCGAAAGTGTCGTGTCCAAGCCCTACAAACGGGCAAGTCTGTCTGTTGAAAAAAACGGGTGGACACTAACACCCGGAGCCATTGCTTCTGAAGGCCTCAAGTTTGGGTTTACTAACCTTGGTTACCATTTCAAACGGGAATTAGAACACGGCGGCGAACTGTTCGTTGAACCACACGTTGGTTTAGCTAAAGGCATAGCCCTTGGCACCAGCGCAGTGCTTGGCGGACGAATTGAAGCTGAAACCCACAACTGGCTTGTAGCCAGCTGGGTGGACACCTACCGAGGTGGGAGCGTCCAGTTCACCACCTGTGAACCGCTGGCCGAAGTAGCACGCCACGTGGGCAAAGGGTTTTTCTTTGGAGCCAGTACCAGCTGCTACATTGGCTCGGTCAATGAAACAACCGTAGAAATCCACGGACACCACGAAGTTAAAGCCCCCACCGAGTACCTCATTTTCGTAGGACCAACGGCAATGTTTCGCCACAAAAAGCTCCTTGTCGGAGCAAGCTACGAAGTCGGCCGACATAATGAACGCTTCCTTGCTGGTTTTGTCAACATTCGCTGGCAATGAAGCTAGTATAAACGACCACGCGCTTAGGCCCTCGTGTTGCGCAATTATGCGCAACACGAGGGCTTGTCATTTTCTTTAACAAATGATAGAATATCCAAGTCATCCTAGTTAAATTATTAATGCGTGTCGCATTAATTTAACGGGACAAACAGTTTTCTTTTATTTACTAATAACTATTTCACTAACTCCATGCCCAATACCAAATCAGCAGCTAAGGCCATGCGCCAGTCCATCCGCAGACACAAACGCAATACCACAGCCAAAGATAAATTCAAATCCGCGGTAAAAGAAGTAAAAAAACTTATTACCGCCGGCAAAAAGGCAGAAGCCGCCGAAGCCATGAAAAAAGCCATGTCCACCCTAGACAAGGCCGCCAAAAATGGTGTAATTCACAAAAATACCGCCTCCCGAAGAAAGTCCCGCATGGCCAAAGCCATTGCCAAAATCAAGTAAATTTTCAAAAATCCCCTCCAACCATTCGAGGGGATTTTTTAACTCATTTTAAAAATAACCCGGCTATCGCATGAAGTGCGAAACTAAACAATATCTCAATTTTTTTGATAATTTTTTTCATTCGGTCTGTTTAATAGTTTAAAAAAATAGGGCTTCTAAAATTAGAAGTCTTATCTTATCCTTATTCTAAGTATAGCAAACTTTGTTATTTTATGTTAATCAAGTTAATAACTAATTTAACGCTTCGTTATAAGATTAATAATAAGATTTACCATAATTTGTTTTTGGTCCGGCTTACTTTCGGCAACCAATAAAGCCAAGGCAGCCAAGGCATTGTCGTTAATTTTTCTTTCTCCTGTTCTTGCACTGTACAAAACATTATTTTGCACCAAATACAACATAAAAACTAATGAGCCTATCCTTTTGTTTCCGTCGGCAAAGGGATGGTCTTTAATCAAAAAATATAAAAGATGCGCGGCTTTTTCTTCCAAAGACGGATATAAGGTCTTACCGCCAAAAGTCTGGTCAATATTGCCAATTACCGCTTTAAATTTTTCTCCCACTTCCTGACCAAATAAATCGCCAGCTTCTTTTTTTGTGCCCAACCGCTGTTTAAACACTCCAATACTCTTTTGCAAATCCGCGTAATCCAGCACTGCCGGCTTGTGCTTACTTACGCCTTCCAAGCCCAACTCTCCTTTGTCATATTTATTTAATAGCGCCCAAGTGCCGGAATAGTCGGTGATAATTTTAAGCAAATCTTTTTCATAACCTTCTGCCCGCCGGCTTTCTATTACATTTCGAAACAACTTGGCCGTATCCTGCAATTCTTTCATTTTTAAATCGTGCTCTTCCTTGAGCCGTTTTTCATTTACCGCATAACCTTTTAATAAATAGTCCTTGAGCTTTTGAGTAGCCCAAACCCGAAACTGGGTTGCACGCTTGGAATTGACGCGGTAACCCACAGAAATAACCATATCAAGATTATAATATTGAACCTTATAGATTTTTCCGTCTAGGGCAGTATGTGCAAAAATTGCACATACTGAATTTTCTCTTAATTCAGCGGAATTAATAATATTTCTAATATGCCTGCCTATGGACGTCCTGTCGGTATCAAAAAGCTGTGAAATTTGAGCCTGGGTTAACCAAGCCGTTTCTCCATCCATCTGCACTCTTAATTCAGGCCCAGTTTGAGCCTTATAAATAACAATTTCACTCTTTTTTGTTTCTTCTGGCATAACGCCTCCAAAATATAATAATAATTATATACAATTATAGTATACAATCGTTCACCCAATGTCACCCCGGTTAAATAATTTTGCTTTGCAAAATTAAAATTTAACGGGGTAAATCTCTCCCCAATTATCTCCGAGCCTTGCATCCACTTTAATCGGCACAGAAAGTTTTATAGCATCTTCCATTAAAGAGGTAAGTTTTTTTGCCCATACCTCTGTTTTTTCTTCCTTTACCTCAAACACTAATTCATCATGGACTTGTAGCAACATTTTTATTTCCGACATCCGATTCTCCGATTCTCCGATATACCGATGTATATTAATCATCGCCACCTTAATTACATCCGCGGCTAACGATTGAATAGGAAAATTTACCGCCGCCCGTTCAGCCGCAGCGCGGACAAAAAATTGCGAAGAACGAATTTCCGGAAACTTTCGCAATCGGCCAAGCTCATTTTTTACAAACCCTTCCTGATTAACCTGTAATTTAATTTGTTCAATATAACTTTCCACGGCCGGATAAGCGGTAAAATATTTAGTAATAAATTCCTTGGCTTCGGCTCGGGTAACTTCCCCAATTCTGGAAGACAAGCCAAAACTGGATAAGCCATACAAAATACCAAAGTTAATGGTTTTGGCATCACGCCTCATGTCTTTTGTTACATTATCTTGGCTGACGCCAAAAATTTCCATAGCTGTTTTGGTGTGAATGTCTTCGCCCTTTTTAAAAACTTCCAGCATTTTTGCGTCCTTGGCTAAATGTGCCACAATGCGAAGTTCAATTTGGCTGTAATCTATGGACAAAAGTTTAAAGCCACGTTCGGCCACAAAAGCCTGGCGAATTTTACTGCCCGCCCCTTCCCCGCGTATGGGAATATTTTGCAAATTAGGATCGGTAGAGCTCAAGCGCCCGGTTGCGGCGATTGTTTGATTATAACTGGTATGCAGTCTGCCGGTCTTTTTATTTACCAGCTCCGGCAAAGCCAACAAATAGGTTGATTGGAGTTTGGCCAATTCGCGGTATTGCATAATTTTCGGAATAACTGGGTGTTGACCAAGCATTTTTTCCAGTTCCCCAGCCGCAGTAGACAAACCGGACTTATTTTTCCGGTTTTCAATAGGATGTAATCCAAGCTTCTCAAACAGTATTTCTTTTAACTGCTTGGGGGAATTAATATTAAACTCTTGTCCGCTTAATTTATAAATGTCAACGACCAGCTCGTTAATATCTATCTCCACTTCGCCTGCCAAACGATTCAAAAATTTAGTGTCCAACTTTATCCCGTTTTTTTCCATACCGGCCAATACTTCCACAAGCGGCATCTCAATATCATTAAAAATTTTCTCTAAACCCTCTTCTTTTAATTTAGGGACGAACAATTCTTTTAAACGCAATGTCATATCAACATCTTCGCAGCAATACCAACTAACCTTTTTAGGTTCAACCAGATCCATGGTAATTTGATTTTTCCCTTTGCCGATTAATTCTTCTATCGGTTGCATCTGATAGCCCAACTCATTAAAAGCTAGCCCGTCCAGACTGTGTTGTCTGGTGGCGGCGTTTAGTAGATAAGAGGAAATCATGGTGTCAATACTAACAGCTGTTAGCTTATAGCTGTTAGCTTCTAAGACTTCCAAGTCAAATTTGATGTTGTGACCGATTTTTTTAATATTATCATTAGCTAATATTTTTTTTAGTTCGGCTGAACTTGCGGCTAATTTTGTAGGCACATAAAAAGCCCGGCCCGGCTTAGCGCACAATCCAATCCCCACTAATTCCGACTGCCATGGATCTAATCCGGTAGTTTCGGTATCTATACAAAATTCTTTTGCATCCGATAATTCTTTTATCATCTCATCCAGTTTATCCTGCGAATCCACAAATATGTATTCCTGTTTCCCAATAGCGCGAAGCGCATTATTCCCCTCTCCCCCTGGGAGAGGGTGGCCGTCTGACGGCCGGGTGAGGGTCTCATCTAATCCCTGGTTCTTAATTTCTAATTCCTGCCCCTTCGGCAACTTGTTAATTAAACTCCTAAATTCCAATTCCTGAAAAAGTTTAACCACTGCCTGTAAATGTACGGGATCCAAATCATATTGCGGCATTTGGACGTCCATTGGTACGGCGCAATCTATTTTTGACAATTGGCGCGACATTACCGCTTGATCTTCTTGTACAATTAACAAATTTAAAATTCTGGGTTTTATATTTAAGTCTTCAGGATTTTTGGATTTAATTTCTTTATATAAATTTTCAAAACTGCCGAATTTTTTTATTAAATCACCCGCGGTTTTTTCTCCAATCCCCTTTACCCCAGGAATGTTATCGCTCGGGTCTCCGCGCAAAGCTTTATAGTCCACCATTTGCTCCGGCGACAAACCATAACGGGAACGAACGGCTTTGGCGTCATAAATAACCGTATCGGAAATACCTTTCCGCATGGTATACACCCGAATTTTATGGTTCACCAATTGCAAAGTGTCTAAATCACCGGTAACAATAATTACTTCCGCCTCCGGATCTGCTTTATGAATTGTCACAGCCAAGGTACCCAAGCAATCATCCGCTTCAAACCCCTGTTTTTCAACTATCGGAATATTTAACACGCCCACCACTTCCTTGACCCGCGGAATTTGATTATATAATTCCTGGTCAGCTTTTACGCGAGTGCCCTTATATTCTTTATATTGATCATGCCGAAAAGTCGGACCGGCTAGATCGAACGTACAAACAATATGGGTCGGTTTAATATCTTTAATTGCCTTGAGCAGAATTGTGGTAAACCCATAAACCGCATTGGTTTGTTCGCCATTTTTGGTATTTAATACGGGGATTGCGTGGTAGCCACGATGAATCAGCGCATTGCCGTCTACCAACATATAACGGAAGGTTTTTGGTGAAGTCATACTTACATTATAACAAAAAACCGCCACAATTGTGAGGCGGTTGTTTAAACAAATATTATTTCCAAATTCAATTTTATTCCCCTCCGGCTACCCGAAAAACTTCTTCCACGTCCGTTGTCCCTTCCAGAGCTTTTAACAGCCCATCTTGAACCATAGTAATCATTCCTTGAGAGACGGCAATTTTTTTAAACTCGGCCATGGAGGTATTTTCCGCCAGAATAAGTTTTTGCACTGCCTCAGTATTTTCCAAAACTTCGTAAATCCCCACTCTGCCCGAGTAGCCCAAATGACGGCACTGCTTACAGCCTGTGGAATGATAAAACTGCAAATCTTCCGGCGCTGAAGAGCCGGAATTTTCCGGCAAAGCCTTAAGGAGATATTTAATTTTTTCCATAACAGTCGGCGACAATTTTGCCGGTGTCCTGCAATGCTGACACAATCTTCGGACCAAGCGTTGCGCCAATATGCAAGAAAGAGCCGGGGCGGTTACAAAAGGTTTAATCCCCATATTAAGCAGACGAGGAATTGCCCCGGAGGCATCATTAGTGTGAAGTGTAGACAATACCAAGTGCCCTGTAAGAGCGGCCTGCATGGCGGTTTCCGCGGTTTCCTGGTCGCGAATTTCACCAACCATTACAATATCCGGATCCTGACGCAATATCGCTCGCAAACCTTTAGCGAAATCAAAATTGTGAGAATGGTCTATAGGCGTTTGGACTATTCCTTCCAACTTATATTCTACCGGATCTTCCAAAGTAATAATTTTTACCCCGGGCTGATTTAGCTCATTTAAAAAAGCATACAACGAGGTAGTCTTACCACTGCCTGTGGGACCGGTGGCAATTATCATGCCGTTAGGTTTTTGTAGTTGTCTTTCAATAATTTCTTCGGCTTGCTTGCTGAAACCTAAATCCTGTAGCTTTAAATTTACAGCGCCCGCACCTAAAAGACGCATAACAAATTCTTCGCCATAAGCCGAAGGCAAACTGGAAACACGCACATCAATTGCTTTTTGCAGATAATAAAATGTTATGCGACCGTCCTGGGGAACTGTTTCCACGTTGGATTTTAATTTTGCTAAAATTTTAATCCGGTTAACTATTGTGCGCTGTAAGGTTTTGGAAAAATGGAGGATGTCCTGGAGAACGCCGTCAATTCTAAAACGAAGTTTTACAAAATTATCCTCCGGTTCCAAGTGGATATCCGAGGCTTTATAAACAACGGCCGCGCCAAAAATTATTTGTAACAATTCACTGGCATTTTTTTTATTTTGTTCGTCCTCATTTTTTAGCAACTGAAACATCAGGGCATAGTCCTCCTCTTTTTCCACCCTAACCGCCTCATCCTGAACAATTTTAGGCCGCAAAACTTTGCTATAAAATTTTAATGCCTGACCCAGGCTCCTTTTAGAAATTAAATACAGACTGACTTTATTTTTTTTGGACAATTCCCCTATTCTTTCAATCAATAAAGGTGATTTTGGATTAACTGTTCCAATCCGCAGGTCGTTTAATTCTTTGTAAAAAGGAATGGCTCCCATCTCACCGGCTTCTTGCTCGGTAAAT
>Ga0172370_10011043_pt1 | contig 10247 bp, 9 predicted proteins | sample LakKiv5m_FD_114538 | JGI IMG/M metagenome (GOLD analysis project Ga0172370, IMG submission 114538) | Freshwater microbial communities from Kabuno Bay, South-Kivu, Congo - kab_022012_11.5m | ecosystem: Environmental > Aquatic > Freshwater > Lake | place: Democratic Republic of the Congo...
GTCACCCCCTATACATCCTCTTACGAGTTCGCAGGGAGCTGTGTTTTTGTTAAACAGTCGCCAAAGAAACTTTCGCTGCGCCCCACCATAAAATGGCAGGGAAGGCTTATCCCTAAGTTACGCCTAGCTTTTTTGCCGAGTTCCTTAACGAAGAATCACCCGTTCCCCTGAGGCTACTCGCCTCATCCACCTGTGGCGGTTTACGGTACGGAACCGATCAGGCGCACCTTAGAAGTATTTCTCGGAATGCACTTCATCTGAATTGGCTCGGGAAAACCCAAACCTTTAATCAACGTGCGAGATCGTGATTGAACACAGTACTCCGGATTTGCCTGGAATACATCCCTTTGCGTCAAGAACACCAAACCATTAAGGTGCTCAGATTTTTCTCATTCGTATCTTCATCGGTATCTCCTTATCGGTGTGCTGGAATATTAACCAGCTGTCCATCAGCTGCGGCTTTCGCCATTGCCTTAGGGCCGACTTACCCTCCGTCGATGTTCGTTGCGGAGGAAACCTTGGATTTGCGGGGTGCGTGTTTTTCACACGCATAGCGATTACTCGTGCCAACATTATCTCTTCCTTGCGCTCCAATCGCCCTCACGGATCGATCTTCACAGCTGCAAGAAATGCTCTCCTACCACTCACCTATATAAAATAGATGAATCCGCGTCTTCGGTAGCATGCTTAGCCCCGATAAATTTTCGGCGCCACGATCCTCGAATAGTGAGTTGTTACACACTCTTTAAAGGATGGCTACCTCTAAGCCAACCTCCTATCTGTCAATGGATAATGACTACCTTACACACTTAGCATGCATTTAGGGACCTTAGACGGCGATCTGGGCTGTTTCCCTTGCGACCACGGAGCTTAGCCCCCGCAGTCTGACTCCCTCGTTTATACTTTCTGGCATTCGGAGTTTGATTGATCGCGCGAGATTTCTCCCTTTCACGATCGTCCAGTGCTCTACCTCCAAAAAGAAACACGAGAGGCTAGTCCTAAAACTATTTCGGAGAGAACCAGCTATTACCAAATTCGATTAGCTTTTCACTCCTTACCTCAGCTCATCCGAGAGTTTTGCACGGCTCAACGGTGCGGACCTCCACCCCGATTTCGCGGGGCTTCATCCTGGCCAAGGTAAGCTCATCTGGTTTCGGGTCTTACGCACACTGCTAACTATTCGTAACTCGCAACACACACCGAAGTGTGTCCTGCAAGTTAAGAAAGTAACGCCCTGTTAAGACTCGCTTTCGCTGCGCCTCCTTCCGTAGAACGGAATTAAACATGGCAATGTACGTAAACTCGTTGGCTCATTCTTCAATAGGCACACAGTCACTCCGCAACATTCTTGCGAATATTACTTAGAGCTCCTGTTCCTTGTAAGTAGATGGTTTCAGTTTCTATTTCATCGCCCTTGCCGGGCTGCTTTTCACCTTTCCCTCACGGTACTAGTTCACTATCGGTCATCATAGATATTTAGCCTTGCCAGATAGTACTGGCTGGTTCCCTCAAAGTATTTTGGCCTCGAGGTACTCAAGAACAAAAACGAAAAAGTTCATACGCTTTCGTATACAGGGCTATCACCTTCTTTGGCTCAGATTTCCATCTGATTCAACTAGCTTATGAATTTGTAACTTTTTTTGTATTGGAGTTCAGCAACGTACGAAGCATCGTACTCTACTGAACTCATACAAGTGTTTCAGTCTTACAACCCCAGACGTTGCACAGCAACGGAATTTCCAATTCCCTAATTTCAAATTTCAAATAAAATCCAAATGAAAAAATGTTTTAAATATTCAGTCATTGAAGAATTAAATTAAAATTTAAAATTTAAAATTCGTCATTCCGGTGCTGCGCACCGATTGGTTTGGGCTCCTTCCTGTTCGCTCGCCGCTACTAAGGAAATGCAATTTGTCTATTTTCCTTCTGGTACTGAGATGTTTCACTTCCCAGAGTATACGCAATATGTAGAGTTACCACATAAAGCACTATAGGTTCACTATAGTAGGTTTCCCCATTCGGAGACCTCCGGATCAAAGGCTGCTACACGCCTCCCCGAAGATTATCGCAGTTACGCCGCGTCCTTCATCGTTCTATGATGCCAAGGCATCCTCCATCTACCCTTAATGCGTTCATTTCGTTTATTCATAAACGAATGCATTAAATTTTATTTTGTTAATTATGAAATTGCTTTTGATGCATTTTTATAGATTCTTTGAGCGAGATGAAATAAAAATATTGAAGCATATTCAGAGAGAATATGTTGAAAGATTTTTATAAAGTCGCAGCCAAAGATATTTAAAAAGGCGCAAAAAATGAATTTCTTAATTGACAAACAAATAATCGCTTACTGATTCGTTGATTTTTTTAAGTTTATATTCCTAATACAAACTTTTACATAAAAAATCGTGAGGTTTTTTCAAACCCCAATAAAAAATGCGATTTCTTTAATCTTAAATTATAAAACCACTTTTTATAATTTAATGCTTGATATACTTATTAACTTTGAAACGTACACGAGATGACACCCAATAAGATAAGAATCTTGTTGAGGCGTCGTTCGGACAAAATGAAAACTTCGTTTTAATTTTGCTCCTCACTAACCCCAATAAAAAACCGCTGACTCAGCGGAATTTCTCACACACCAGTGGTGCGTTTGTTATCCGCCGAAAGCTATTCTTTGGACTATCATTCGTACTTGCAATGGTACACGACTCCCAAAAATAAGTCAATAGCCACTCGAAGATGGGTATACCCCCGAGCTCGCCACTCCCTGTCATTCCTGCGTAGGCAGAAATCTTTCCTATTCTGTCATTCTGAGGCGAAGCCGAAGAATCTCATCCCTCTCCATTTTCTGTTATAGACCCGTGAGGCGCGACCTTGTTGCTATCTCACTGGAGTCATTCCCGACTTGATCGGAAATCCATCTGTTTTCTATTCCTATTTCCTAGTTTTTTCATTCAAAGGCAAAATCCAAAAAGTGTTTCTTTAATTCGTTTGCGTTGCCATGTTTCAAGAGTCCAATATATGAATTAATCGTTTCTTGTGTTGGGTGCTCTTTGATTCGTTTTATCATTCTTCTTTTTGTTGCAGTTCGCAAAACCCGATGATCTACTTACCACGTTTTCCGCGTAAAAATTCTTCCCACGCACAAACTATATTCTCCGTTGAAATAATTTGGTTAAATATATCCATATGAATACAAAACAATCTCTTCCCATAACCCCCCCCCCGACGGAATGAATTGCCAAAAATTATAGTAAAATCAAAAGAGTCATATATATACTGGATTTCTATACTTCCACACATTCCAAAATCTTCGCGGTATACACTCGGGGGGAAAATTGATGCGTTGTTTATTGAGTATATAGAATTGCTATTCAAAGCTTTATATACTACTCCGAACAGAGGGCTTGAGATATTGGAATTGGCAATTGCTAAACTGGATACACTCAAAATGCTTATTCAACTTTCTTGGGAATCAAAAATAATTGCAACAACACACTTTTCAAAACTTACCGAACAACTTGGAGAAGTGGGAAGGTTAACATACGGCTGGAAGCGAAATATAGAAAATTTCCCCGCACAACATGCGAGGAAATTATAAACGATGAGCATCGAACAATAACACAGTTACCATCATTCCACGCATTGTCATTATCAAACTGATACGCAAACAAGCTCCACTTGCGGTTGTCAGAGTTCCAATTCATGTTCATAGGAACAAACAAAATTGTGTACTGCATCACCTATATCACCATCCATTGAAATTCTTTGGATTGTATCTAATCCCGAATATATAATTCGTTAATACAACACACGGGCTAATCGTTTATATAAATTTATTTTATTTTCGCTTATGCAAGGCGTGCCCCACAAAATTCTGAAATATAATAAACTGAAGTATCTTTACTCAAGCCGTAACCAAAGCAAAAACGATACTCCGTTGGTTAGTATAAAACAATCGCTCCATTCTCAAAAGAGAATGGAGCGAAATCAATAAGAGTCAATGATCAAAAGCAATGTTTTAATATACAATGTTCAATGATTAGCCCCGAACAATAACACAGCGACCACCACCCCACGCACTGCCATCATCAAACTGATACGCAAACAAGCTCCACTTGCGGTTGACAGAGTCCCAATCCATGCTCACAGGAACAACAGAAAGATCAACTAACCGAACATAGATAAGGGTTGCATGTCCATTGTTGAGAAGATCTCCTGATTCACCGTTTTGTTGGCGTTCAGTGAGCGCTTTGGATATCGCACACGCTTCATCAATAGAAAATATGTTTGATTCTCCGATTTCCGCAAGGATTGCGGAATCGTTCATGCTTTTGGTGAGCTTGAGAGATCTGAGCGTTCCGGTATATGCGGGAATGATTTCCGATGCTTTGTTTAATATCCAGTTCTGGAAATTCTCCCAGATATAGTATTTTACCGGACCTGACGTGAACAGAGACTTGCTGAATGAGGAAGTTGTTACTGTAGTTATACTTTTAGAAACAGTAAGAAACTTCAGTTTTAATTCATTGGTTTTACCGACAAGAATTTTTGCAACTTCATCAATAACGTTTTGATTATTGAAATTTTTAAGCACTTCTTCCGTTCCACCAAGTTTTTTTATTGCAACTATTAGATTTGATATAACATTAATCCAATATGCAAAAACAGACATGTTGACTGATTTTTTCTTTGCCATGATGTACCTCGTTATTTTGACTCTCCATCGCTCCGTACTACGTTTCGGGAACATCGGATTAAGTCATTATTAATGATGGAAACATTATACACCCAAAACGGCAAAAAGTCAACCTGCCTGCCGGTAGGCAGGTATTAAGAAAACTGGGGAAAATTGAAGCCGAAATACTCACGGGTTTTGAACTCAGTTCTGCTCGTTTTTTCTTTCACAAAAATTGATTCTCCAATTGGGGCGATGATACGTCCTCCCACCCGCACCGCATCATACCAAAATTGAGGTATTTTTTTTATTCCTCGCAATGCAATAATCGCATCATAGGGTGCTTGAGTTATTTTTTCAGAATTCCATTCATCATAAATCACTTCAACAACTCCATTTGAAATATACGAATATCGTTCAAGATTCTTTGTTGCATTATGCGAACTCTCTTCATCTGGCTCAATCGCAATTACTTTTCCTTTTTGTGTCTCCTCTTTTTTTTCTTTTGAAACAATTGCTCCGATAATTCCCGCAACCCATCCCGTCCCCGCTCCAATCACAAGAATTTTTTCTCCCTGTTTTGGTTTTAATAATTCAAGTAAAAACCCCGCAGTTGATGGTTGCGAAACAAACAATCCTCCCCCCGTTGGAAGTGGTAAATTTTCGTACGCGCGTGACCGCTCTTCTTCAAGTACAAATTGTTCTCGATGAATCTCCCCCATTGCACGAATAATTTCTTTTGACGAAATATATCCATCCCGCATAAGACTCTGAATCATTTCTTTCTCGGTCATAAAATAACTTTAAATATTTTTTGATAACCTTGTGCAAACCTATGTTCTCGCCCTTGAAACGCCGATTCGATAATAAGATCAAGAAGTTTTGAAAATGGAATTCCGCTCGCTTCCGCAGATTTTGGCAATAAACTCTCTTGAGTAAGACCGGGAATAGTATTAAGCTCCAAAACAAAGAGTTGCCCATCGGGCGTCATAATCATATCAGTACGAGAAAACCCACGCGCGCCGAGCACGCGGTGCGTCATAATTGCAACTCTTTGAATCTCTCGTAGCTTATAGTCAGGAACCCGTGCAGGAACAATTTCTTCTGAACCCATCGGCATATATTTTGCTCCATAATCAAAAAATGCCGCGCTTGTTGGGATAATTTCGATTGGTAGTAATGCAAACTCGCTTCCCTTCCATCCATAATCCAACACTCCACACGACAATTCCATTCCTGCAATAAATTTTTGAATTAATGCCTCACTCCCGTGTTTGAACACATCATACATCGCATGCTCTAAATCTCCTCGCGAACGGACAATGTGTACTCCGACACTTGACCCTTGTGTGTTCGGCTTTACTACAAATGGATAATGTAAATAGTGTTTAATCTTATCAATCACTTCTTGTTTTTTCCATTCCCATTCATATTTCGATGCCAAAAAGGTAAGCGGAATCGAAAGACCTGCCCGCCGCAATATCGCACCAGATAAATATTTATTCATTGCAAGCGCGCTCGTCATTGCGTCTGATCCGGTATACAGAATCTTGTGGGAATCTAGAATTCCTTGAATTGTTCCATCTTCTCCATAGGCCCCATGCATCACAATAAACACCACATCATTATTATTTGCAACAATTTGCGGACGTTTTTCCCATATCCCATGCTTGTCTATCAAAATGCTTTCAACATCATACGCATCCCTATTTAGCGCTCCAAAAACTTTTTGCGCACCACGAATAGACACCTCATGTTCCGTTGAGGGTCCGCCAGAAATTACTGCAACTTTTTTCTTTTTCTTTGGCAACATTTCTATATATTTAGTGTAACAAATAAAATCATTATTTTTCTGTCCCACACAACTGTCTTATCTCCTCTAAAACCTTTGCGTGCTGTTTTTCGTGAATATTTGCAATCATAAATGCATTTGGTCTTTCTCGAATGTCTTTGCAGGTAATAATTCCTCCATCAAGCCACATTCGTTTTTCTTCTTTGGTCACACTCTCCAAACAAGTTATCGGATGCAATTCCGCACGCTCTATTAAATGTTGCAAACTTCCCTCCTTTGGATAGCTCCACCCCACCGCATGCATTCCTGCACATTTTGCGTATTGAATTGCGTCATACGTAAGTTTTGTGCTTGTTACAAGCCACACCTCAGTAAAATGGTGAATGTCTTTCACATCCTCAAATCGCGCCTGCACATAGAGCGCGATCTTCACATCTGACTTCACTTCCTGCTCATGATGAAATTTACACTCAACCATAATTTTCCTGTCTCCTTTGATTGCAATAACATCAATCTCATGCTGCACACATTTCCCCCGCAACACCACACCTGTTTGCACATCAAATCCTTGTACCGTAAATATCTCTCCCACTAACTTTTCAAACGGGTGTCCGTCGGGTCCTAACTCCATAATTGCTTTTCGTAATCCATACCGCCCCGCAGATCCTTGCTCGCGTCCACGTAAATATGAAAATGCAAGATAATAAATTTCACCGGTTGGAATTCCATTCCGCATATGCGTCTTTACATGCTCCACCGCGTCATTAATTAGGTGCGGCACTACTGCCGCACGCTCTAATGCATTGCGCAACTTCCCTTCGGAAAATGGTTCCCATTCTCCCGATAATTTAGTTACATATAATTCAGCCATTAATCTAATTGTATCACTAAAAACAAAAAGGGCCCGTTATTGGGCTCTCAAATCTTTAATGTAACACAAATTGAACATCCATCGGATCAAAGTAGTTTGTAAAATGTTTTAGAACATATCTTCGATATCAAAAATAGGTCACTATTTGATAATCTCACATATTCGATTTACAGCGAGTGGCATATTTCTTCTCCCTTGCCCAACGGGATAAAACACGGGATAGATATTAAAATCTTTTTTTCCTATTTTCAAAATCTCTTTCTTCTCCCCAAAATATTTACTCACTGATATCTGTGTGTTTAAAATGATTGAACTTACCTGATTTCCAAAGGTAATAATATTATCAGGATTGACGAGTTCGATTTCTCGAAACATTAAATCAAGATATTCTCGAAAAATGGAGTCCTTGAGTGATCGAGCATCTATTTGAGTGCATTTTGCTAAATTGGTTATATATACCTTTTTCTTTTTCAACTCTAAATAAAGCGCTTCCGCAAAATCAGCAGTCCATTCTTCCGTTTTTAATTCTTGTGTCTTTTTAAAACTTTTATCTGAAATAAACCAAAGATCATGAAATAGTTGCCAAACTGTTTTTGTTCCAAGCCAAGGAGCACGCAATCCTTTCCAATGCACTTGAGAAGAGATATTCTTCCCCGTCGGATTCATAAAAACAAGCATCACTTTTGGTTTTTCAATGCAACCGGCTCCATAAATAGAGCGCAAGGACTGGTGTCCAAAGGAATGCTGTAATTTATCAAACTTAGAATGTAGCTGTTCTATTTGCATATTAATCCTCAAGTGCTTTATCCACTTTTGGCCATATCTGTTTTCGCATCATTATGAAATTAAGGCCATGCTTTGTTTCTAAGTTTGGAATATCAAGCGCTTTTGAAAACAACGCGCGCGACTCCTCATCAATGCTAATAAACATAGTTTGTCCTTTATACAAATCAATCCCCACCAGAAACACATAATCAAGTTTGTCTTCTTTTCGTATGCGTTCTAGCACGATAACCAGCTCATCCCACAATCTCGTCACAGTTGCATCAAGATCAACAATTTCAATCTGCCCAATTCCCACCCGCTTTCCATTAATCGGCTTTGCAAAAAAATCTTGAAAAATAACACGATAGAGATTTTCTTTTGTGAGTTTTGATTTTGAACCGAACATCTGAAAAATATAATCATCGGGCAATTCAATTAGCGACAGTAAATAATTCGCCGCATTGATATCTCGCGGAGTGGTAATCGCATTTTTAAAATTCACCGTGTTAGAAATAATTGCTGAATACAGATAAATGATTGCCTCTTTTGATGGAACAAACTTTTCTCTCTGCAACAGTTCAGTCATAAGTGTTGCGCACGACCCCACAAGCTCAATGGTTTTTTGCGCGTTTATAAATTCATCAGTAAATGTGAGCGGATGGTGGTCAATAATCTCAATCACTTTTTCTGGAATAATCGTCTTCTCTAATCCATCAGGATCAGCCACGTCCACCAACACGAACTGACTGTCTACTTCAAAATCTCCGGTATGTTTCTCAACAGGAAAATAATTGGTATAGCGTTTTATAAACTCAACCTCCAGCCCTAAATCACCGTAATATACGGCTGCTGCCTTCTTCCCTTCCTTATTCAAAAATTCCGAATATGCAATCGCACACGCGATACCATCCAAATCCGGACTATCATACGAAGTAACAAAAATCATTATTTTAATTAGTATAAGAGTTTTTGATAGACCACTCAATTTTTGAAAACGGGAGACAATTAGTGAAACTTAAAAACCTTCTATCTTTTTTAGAATTGTGTTTATATCCCCCTCCATATGATTTAGTCCACTATCCCTCAAACCTAATTTTTTGTACCACTTTGCAATGCCGTCATACGCAACTAATTCATGAACCGAACACTTCCTTTCTCTTGCTTTTTTTAGCATTTTAAAAAGAAGTTTAGATCCAATCTTATTATTTTGGTATTTTGGATCAACAAACAACTCCCCCTCACCCAATCGGAACCCATCGTGCCATGGTTTAATGAATGAAAAGAACGCTCCAACAACCTTTTTATCCATCATCGCAACAAACCCAATAAATGTTTTCTGATCAAAATAAAAATTTAAAAGTTCTCTTGCCTTATCCCCACTCCAATTCTCGCTCTCTTTGGGACGGCTATATGCTCGTCGATATATTTCAACAAGAAATTTTATATCTTCTTTTTTTGCTTTTCGTATTTTCATAAACACTTTGCTAGCATATCAAAAAACATGGATAGAATCGGCACTCGATAGAAAAGTCTGTGGGCGGGGGTGCCAGGGCTCGAACCTGAAACAGCGGTTTTGGAGACCGATATGATACCATTTCACCACACCCCCAACTTCCCCATCATACACAAAAATTTTTCAAAAGAAAATCCCCGCCGAGACGAGGATTTATGAATATTACTTCCCTTTTGCTTCCTTGTGCACCGTCTTAGCTCTACACCACTTACAAAATTTCTCAAGTTCAATTTTGCGTTGAACCTGCTTTTTATTCTTGCGAGTTGTGTAATTTGAGTGCTTACACTTGGAACATCGAAGACGAATTAATTTTTCAGTAAATTTTCCCTGTGACATAACAACTTTATATAACTAATATAACTTACAATACTTCTCTAAAAAAGTAAAGAAATTCTGAGCCAATGGGGAGAATCGGACTCCCGACCTCCTTCTTACCAAGAAGGCGTTCTACCACTGAACTACATTGGCAATAAATGCACTTATTCATTGTACGAAAAATAACAAAAATGTCCACAATTCCCAACTCCTAAATAAATCTAAGTTACACCCCAATATAGCATCATCTAATTCTTACGCACTTGATCCTTCATTGGTTAAGCAATGTTGTATATAACATTGCTTA
>Ga0172370_10011044_pt1 | contig 10246 bp, 9 predicted proteins | sample LakKiv5m_FD_114538 | JGI IMG/M metagenome (GOLD analysis project Ga0172370, IMG submission 114538) | Freshwater microbial communities from Kabuno Bay, South-Kivu, Congo - kab_022012_11.5m | ecosystem: Environmental > Aquatic > Freshwater > Lake | place: Democratic Republic of the Congo...
TAAATAATGCGGCGCTCGGCGTTGAAGGGCGGCGGATGCGCGTGCTAGAGACTCACTGGTTCGAAGAGTTCGCGCATGGAATTAAATTTTCGATGGCGGAATCCATCATCGCCCAACTGCGAATGAAGAAGGACGCCGACGAGATCAAGATGATGAAGCAAGCGATTGACATCGCTCAAAAGGCGTTGACGGCAACACTGCCAACGATTAAGGTCGGGGTGAGTGAACGCGACATCGCCGCCGAGTTGATGGTGCAAACGTTGAAACATGGTTCGGGTGAGTTGCCGTTTCAACCGATTATCGCGTCGGGCGAAAACGGTTCGCTGCCGCACGCGGGCGTGACAGATCGAAAGGTAAAAAACGGAGACCTCATCACCATAGATTGGGGCGCATCGGTAGGCGGATATTTTTCTGATCTCACGCGCACGTTTGCGCTAGGTGAAGTGGATGCCGACTTGCGAAGAATTTACGAACTGGTTAAAGAGGCAAACGCTAAAGGTCGAGCGGCGGCTCGCCCGAATGGTACGGGGCAGGAAGTAGATCGCGCGGCGCGCAAAGTGATCAGCGATGGCGGTTACGGTCAATACTTCACGCACCGCACCGGACACGGACTGGGACTCGACGTTCACGAAGAGCCGGACATGAAAGAAACTGAAACGATGCCGCTCGAGCCGGGCATGACCTTCACCGTTGAACCCGGAATTTATTTGCCGAACAAAGGCGGCGTGCGAATCGAAGATAACATGGTGATTACAGAAAACGGGGCGGAGACGATGACGAGTTTGGATAGAGAGTTTAGGCAGTTGTAAAGCGGTGAGCCATGAGCGGTGAGCAAAAAGATGAAAGGAAGATGTGATGAGAGATTTTAGAAAAATTAAGGCGTGGGAGAAAGCGCATGAGCTGACTTTGGGAATTTATGCTACAACATCTTCATTTCCAAAAGATGAGCTCTATGGCTTAACGAGTCAAATGCGTCGTTCTGCCTCATCTATTCCAACCAATATCGCCGAAGGATGTGGGCGCGAGAGTGAAGCAGACTTTGCGCGGTTTTTGCAAATTGCTATTGGTTCAACCACTGAACTAGAGTATCAGATTTTGCTCTCGCGCGATCTCAAGTTGATCGATTCAAAAACACATGACCAACTTGCTAACAGTGTAATTGAAATCAGGCGAATGCTTTTCAGTTTTATAAAAACGCTCAAGTCGAATCGCTAAACGCTTGATGCTCATTGCTCACTACTCATTACTCACTGCTCATTGCTCAAGGCTCACTACTCATTACTCACTGCTCATTGCTCAAGGCTCACTACTTTTATGACTCTCAACCGAAATTTAAAACTCATCGCCCTCGGCCTATTCCTCTGGGCAAGCGGCGAAGGCTTGTTCCTTTTTGTTTTACCCAACTACATGCAATCGCTCGGGGCAGATGCCGTGCAGATCGGTTTATTGTTTTCGATCTGCGCGGCAGTCCGGGCGATCTCGATGATCCCCGCCGGACTGGTATGTGATCGTTTTGGTCCACGCATCGCGCTAGTGGCAGGCTGGATCGTCGGCGTGATCACCGGCGCAATGATGGCGCTCAGCACCGACTTTTTTTGGTTCAGCATTGCTTTAGTTCTGTACAACTCCACCGCCTGGGTTGTGCCAGCCATCAGCACCTACGTTACTCGCGGACGAGGCGACCTCACGCCTGAGCGCGCGCTCACCTCGGTTTTCTCCATGTACAGCGGCGGCTTGATTCTCGCGCCCGCCATCGGCGGCATAATCGGGGAACAACTGGGATTGAGAATGCCCTTTGTGGCGGCGATGATCATGTTTTGCATTTCAACCTGCTTCATGCTTTTCATTGAGTATCAACCGCCACATCCGGCAGAAGATCGTTTGAGTCCGATGACGCTCACGGCCAATCGCCGCTTCATCAATTTTCTATTTTTGATCTTCGGCGTAATCATCGCACTCAACATCGGCTTCGATCTCGCGCCCAAATTTTTAGCGGACGTGAAAGCGATCAACGTGGCGCAGATCGGGTGGATCGGATCGCTCAACGCCCTTGGCGGCTTTCTATTGAATCAACTATTGGGACACCGCCCACCGCGGCGGGGGCTGATGCTGTTGATGACCTTGATTCTGATCTATAGTGTGGTCTTGGTGAACACCTCGTGGATCGGCTGGTTCGCCCTCGCCTACTTGTTGCGCGGCGGATATTTTTCTTACCGCTCATTGGTCAGCGCATTGGTGACACGGCTGGTGCCGCCTGCGCAATTCGGGACGAGCACGGCAGTCGCCGAAACGGTAATGAATGGCGCGGCGGCAACCGCACCGGCATTAGCCGGGTTGATGTATGAAAATGTTGCACCGGCGAGTCCGTTTCAATTGATGTGGCTATTGGTGCCCATCGCTATTTTTTGTGTATGGCAGTTCGCGCCGAAGTATGAAGGCGAAGGACACGCGTCGGTTGTGATGACAAAAAGCGAGAGCAATTTGTAAGTGGTAATTCATTTGTTTCGCGCGCAGTTGAACTGCGCCCGAACACACGGAGGCAAACGTGGACACATTTCTACAAATGCAACTCGGAATCAATTTGGCGTTACAACAGATCGGCGGGCTAACGGCGATCATGCAAGGCTTTACGTTTTTGGGCAGCGAAGAGTTTTTTATCGTCGCTCTCACGTTGATCTATTTAGCCATTGACTCGTCTTTAGGCGGGCGCGTGGTGCTGCTCTTGCTCATCGGCGATTCACTCAACGGATTCTTCAAGATGATCTTTCATTTGCCACGACCGTATTGGATGGACTCTAACGTGAAGGCGCTGGCGCAAGAGACAAGCTATGGTCTGCCCTCCGGTCACGTCCAAGACGCGACCACCGTGTGGCTCTTCATCGCCTACACACTTAAAAAACGTTGGGCGTGGATCGCCGCGCTCGCGCTGGTGCTGCTGATCTCCCTCTCACGCTTGTATCTCGGCGTGCACTTCTCAATAGATGTGATCGGCGGATGGATCGTCGGCGGAATTTTCTTGGCGGTGTATTTATGGATCGAGCCCTCGATCAAAGAACGATTGTTAACCTTGGGGATGTGGGGACAAGTTGGCGTTTCACTCGGCGCGGCGATCTTCATCATTCTGCTTGGAGTGATCGCGCAAGCCGCCATCGCCTCTTCACCCGATGCAGCCGCCTGGTCAGCCTTTGCTAAAGATGCGCGCAGTCTGGAAAGTTTTGTCTCGCGCGCGGGCGCGTTGTTCGGCGCGGGCGCGGGCTTGGCGATGATGTATCAAGGCGCGCGATTCGACGCAGGCGGGTCGTTTAAGAATCGGGCAATTCGATTCGTCATCGGCCTCCTCGGGGTCTTGGCGCTGCGTTTTGGGCTGAGCGCGATCTTTCCGAAAGAGCCGGAGATGATCGGATTCTTTTTCCGTTTCGTGCGTTACGCGATTATGTTATGGTGGGCAGTGTATCTTGCGCCGTGGTGGTTGTTGAAGATGAAGTTGGCGGAGCGGGTGTAGAAAAAAAAGAGGGTGGACTATCACCACTCTCTTTTACTGATCACTGATTACTGACAACAGATTACTTTGCCTTATGCCGCTTTCACTGCTTCGGCGACTTTGGCGAAGGCTGCCGCGTCCGTGGCGGCTATATTCGCCAGCGTCTTGCGATCCAAGTTGATGTTCGCCTTTTCCATTCCGGCGATCAATCGGCTGTAAGAAAGACCGTTGAGGCGCGCGGCGGCATTGATGCGGGCAATCCACAACTTACGCATATCGCGTTTGCGTTTGCGGCGATGCTCGAAGGCATATTGCCCGGCGTGCAGCCACGACTCGTGCGCTTTCTTCCACAACGTGTGGCGTGAGCCATAATACCCCTCATTTGCTTTGAGAACTTTGTTACGTCGTCTGCGGCTGACTACGCCGCCTTTTACTCTTGCCATTATTCGTAAACCTCTACTTTCTTCTAGAACCTAGAGAAAACCACAAAGACCGCGAAGTTTTATGAACCTTTGTGTTCTTTGATCCTTCGTGGTGATCTCTTTTTTAAGATGAAGGATTCAATTTGTATCGTCGCAGATAGGGCGCGAGTCGCTTAAGCCGTTTGATGTTGCCTTTGCTCGTCACTTCCACGCCTTTGGTGAAAAGGGCTTTACTGCGTTTGGACGTGTTGCGACGCAGATGACCCTTGCCGCCTTTAGTACGCATCAACTTGCCGCCGCCGGTGACCTTGAATCGTTTGGCAGTGGCGCGATGTGTCTTGAGTTTATATTTGCCTTTCGGCGCTTTACGAGGCATTACCTGACTCCTTGTTACAACTCTTTTTGTAGATCAGCCCTTGGTGGGCGATCTTATTGCGCACAAGGCGCTAGACTACTTTTATTTTACAAAAACTCGCCCAAGCATTTCGGCTCAGGCGGAAGTTTTATTTGGCTTCTTCTTCGTCTTCCTCATCATCATCGTCAAGCACCTCTACTTCAGGTGCAACGACTTTGGGTTGAGAAGGCTTCGGCGGTTTCTCACCGGCTGGTTTTGCAACCGACGCCTTCTTGCCGCCGGGGGCTAACACCATCAACATCGTGCGCCCTTCCATATCCGGCATCACTTCCACCATTGCCACATCGGCCAGCTCTTCGGCAACCTGCATCAATTCTTGGCGAGCAATTTGCGGGTATGTGATCTCACGTCCACGAAACTTGATGCGGACTTTCACTTTCATCCCCTCTTGCAACCAGCCGTGCGCGGCGCGGACTTTGAACGAACGGTGATGGTCAGTGGTCTTGGGACGCAACCGAATCTCTTTTACTTCAATCGTCTTCTGCGCCTTCCGTGCTTCTTTATCCTTCTTGGCTTTCTCGTATAAGAATTTACCAAAATTGAGAATGCGGCAGACGGGCGGATTGGCGTTGGGGCTGACCTCCACCAAATCTTTCTCCGCCTCGCGTGCGATACGGATCGCTTCTTGGACAGTGATGACGCCCAAATTTTCACCGTTGGGTCCGATCACCCTAATCTCAGACACGCCGCGGATTTCTTCGTTGATGCGAAATTCTGATGCGCTTATAGGATCTCCATTTGAGTAATAGACAAAATTAAGCCGCCCGAAGTGCCGGACGGCTTACTGGCGAGCGAGATAATACCATGACTCAAAGCGACTCGGCAAGATCAAGATTTCCGACTGCGATAGAAGTGTATCTGCGCCTTCTCCAGAGTCGCCAGCCCGTCGGTGATCGTGCTGTCAATCACTTTGAGGAATGACTCTAATTGAACGTCTCTCTGCCTGTCTTCCTTTACATCTCCTCCATCCTGGCGTCGTACATCCTCTCAAGTTCGCTGCGTAATCGCCGCGTCAGCGATTCACGTTGCGTGTCAGGCACCGGGAACTGTTTAACCAGTTCGGCGGCGATACCGCTCACCATCGCCCGCGACGCTTTTCGATTCTTCAACAAAGCATCCATCTTGCGTTGAACGGCAAGCAAATATCTTTGCATGGGCTTCAATCCTTTTTTGTCGGTGATTTTGCCTCGCCCCGGCACAATGGTCTTAGCAGGGAATTTTGCCTTTTGCAATTCCTCAAGGTTTACCAACCACTGCACGATGTCCGCTTCGCCCACAAACGGATGTGAGTGCGTCACGACCGTATCCCCTGTAAAGACCACACCCGCTTTGGGGATCACGACCCAGATCGCGCCGGGCGACGCTCCCCCTTTGTGCTGAAGGGAAATCGTATGATCACCTTTGATCAATGTTAATTCTTGCGTGAACGTTATCTGTGGCGCAATGATGCGCACGCCCATCTGATCGCGACCCGGCTCAAACTCGGATCGCGATTCGGGTGTGCCGCTCTTGATCAAATCCGGATACAAACGCAAACGCTCCGCCGTGAAGTGATGACCGATCACCGGCACGTCGAACCATTGATTACAGATCACGCGATCGCGGTGATGGTCGGTGTTGATGATAAACAGAATAGGACGTTCAGAAAGCTCCGCCAGTTTCTGCCGCCACTTGTGCGCGTCGGCGGGATGCGTTGGCGTGTCAATGCAGATGATGCCTTCCTTCGTAAGAATGGCGCCGACGTTGACGCCGGTGAAGGCTGTTTCGACATAAATGTTGGATGATAATTTTTGCATGATGACTATCCGTAAGGGCGAGGCTTGCCCTCGCCCAATGCCGGGCAATCGCAAGGAGTGCCCCTACAAATTTTTCTCTGCCTCGCGCAATGCTTTCTCGATTAATTCCATAGTCGCGGGGACGCCGCCACCCTGCGCCAAACGAGCCTCGCCCCCGCCCTTCTCACTGCCTATCACCTTCAGCGCAGACAAAAGCAACGCTTTCATATCTTGATCCACGTCGTTGGAGCGGGCAAAGACCAGATTCGCTTTCGCGCCCGACGACCCGAGCAAGGCGATCACTTTTGGCTCATCGGTGAGGCGCATCGCTAATTTGCGGAGTTCGTTCATGTCACGATTCGCCCACACCCGCTTGATGAGGCGGCTGCCCCATGTATCCGGCAGCGCGGCGATCAATTCCCGCACATCATATTCGATCAACCGCTCACGCGCCTCTTTTAAATCCTTGTTCAACGATTGACTCTCGGATCGGAGTTTGGCAACAGATTGATCGATCTCGAACACGCCGCAAGTGAAGTCTGCCGCCAGTTGATTCATGATTGCGTTCTTACGCCGATAGTCGCGCAGGGCACGGCTGCCGCACACAAACTCGACGCGCCTCATTTTCTTGGCGCGTTCCACTTTGATAATTTTGATCAGCCCGACTTCGCCTGTGTGCGCGACGTGTGTGCCGCCGCATGCGGTGAAATCAAAATCGCCAATCGCCACGATCCGCAAACGCCCGTTGATCTCCGGCGCCTTGCGTAATGGAATTTTTTGCAATTCGTCGTCGCTTGGAAACCAAGATCGAATCGGCGCGTTCTCGGTGACAACGTGATTTGCCAAATCTTCAGCGCGGTCAATGACATCTGGCGAAAGTTTTTCGGCTGCCAGATCAAGGGTCAGGCTGTCTCCTAGATGAAAGCCGATTGTCTCGGCATGAGCGGTTCGGATAAAGGCTTGCGAGAGAATGTGCTGCCCGGTGTGCTGCTGCATGTAATCGAATCGGCGGCTCCACTCAATGGCACAGGCGGCGTCCCCTGAGTCTGTTTCGCGATCCAGAATATGCAAGATCGCGTTATCGCTTTCGCGCACGATCACATCAATCACCTGTGCCTGATTGATCGAACCGCAATCATTAGGTTGACCGCCCGAGGTGGGGTAGAAAAAAGTTTTATCGAGAATGAGCGCGGGGTGGTTGTTGTGGGTCAGTCGCTCGACAATGCGCGCCGTGAAGGTGTGGGTGTACGAATCAGAATAGTAGAGGCGTTCAGTCATTTAACATCTTTGGGCGACATCAATGTTTGACCGGCAACCAAAAACGGAAGATCGCGCCATGCTTCGGCGCGGGGTCAACCCACACTTTGCCGCCGTGCGCTTCAATCGCCATTTTGACAAAAGCCAGACCCAGTCCCAAACCTTTGGGACCTCCTTCACGCCGGATGCGCGCAAATTTTTCAAAAACTCGCGCACGTTCCGCTTCGGGGATGCCGGGACCATTATCCTGAATACTGACCACGACATGAGCGTTGTCGTTGTTTGCCAACACCAAGACCGCGCCTTCATTTGGCGTGTACTTCACCGAATTCTCGATCAAGTTGATCAGCACGCGGCGGATCATATCTTCGTCAATGAAAACTGTCGGGAGTGTAGGCGGAAGTTCAGATGTAAGGGCAATGTTTTTGCCTTGAGCAATCGGATGGACTTGCTCTACGGCTTCGATAATCAACGGCAGGAGCGACGTGACCTTTTGGCTTAATACCGCCTTGCCCGATTCAAAGCGGCGCAGATCGAGGAGTGAATCCACCAGCCGCGAAAGGTGCTGACTGGATCGCGCGGCGATGCCCAAGATCGAGACGTTGACTTCGTCATCGGCAGGCATAGAGGATTGCAGCAGCGTCACGCTGGACATGATGTTGCCCAAGGGCGCGCGCAGATCGTGAAAGATCATGGACATCAAATCTTCGCGCATCTCTTCGATCTTCACCCGCTCCGAAATATCGCGCTCGATCCATTGAATGAAGTCGTGTTCAGGGGTAGAGATGCGCTTGGCGTGTACCTCCACCGGAATCTCGCGCCCATCCTTCGTTGCCACGCGAGTCTCAAAACTCTGTTCAACACCGCGAATCAGATCGCGGATGCGATCCGTCTCAAGCGGGTCTTTCCCTTCCTTGTTGGGACCCGTCGTCGAGCGGTGAATTTCTTTGATCGGCACGCCGATTATCTCGGAACGGGTATAACCAAACGTCACACGCGCTTTGTGATTGGCGTCGGTGATGACGCCTTCCAAATCGGTTGTGATGATAGGGTCGAGGCTGTCTTCAAACAAACCGGCGTAACGGTCTTTGGCGCTTTGGGTGAATGAAAATTGTTGGGCGTGGGCGATGGCGTTTCCGGCAAGGCTGGCGATGCCGGTGAGCACCGGCAAGGTGTTGCGGTCAACCGCATCCGGCGCAGGGTTTAATCCCTCGATCACACCCATCAGATGCCCTTCAAACATAATGGGAGCGCAGGCAATCGAACGCGTGACGAAGCCCGTTTGAGTATCTACCCCGCCGAAGAAGTTTTGATTCTTTCTTACATCCGGGACGAAGATCGGTTGTCCCGTTTGCGCCACCCAACCGGCAATGCCCTGACCGATCTTCAAACGAAGACCTATCAAACGCTCAGAATGTTCGCCTACCGATAACTGAAAAACAAGTTCCTTGGTTTCTGGACTGAGCAGTGCAATAGAGGCGGCTTCGAGGTTAAGAATTTTCAGCGTCTGGCTGAGAAGCAGCTGCAACAACCGATCTGTTTCCATTGTGGAACTCAAGACCTGCGCCGCTTCCACCAAATTGCTCATGGCTTGTGTTTGCTTGCGGCTTTCGTCGAGCAGACGCGCGTTCTCTACCGCAATTGCGGCGAGTTCGGCAATAGCATTGACCAACGCTTGATCATTTTCGTCGAAGTGATTGGGTTGGGAATGAACGAGGGTGATCACACCCAGAACACGTTCCGAATACAACAAGGGCGCAGCCAGCGCAGATTTGGATGTGGGGCGCACGTTGGGATCATCTTGGCTTGCCTGCCAACGCACATCGTGAACCGTGTCGCGGACGAGCGCGGGTTTACGTTCACGAAGCGACCAGCCTGCCAGCCCGCTTTCGATCTGCGGTCTGAGCTGCGCTGCCGCATTGGGCACAAGCGAACCGTTAATAATCAGGGCGGCGTCATAGACTTCACCCTCGTCGTTCACCAGAATCAAACTTCCATTTTCTGCGCCGACACTGGTCGAGGTGAACTCTAACGTGCGTTCGATCTGCGAGCGGAGGTTGAGACGGCGGTTGAGTTCGCGGCTGATGTAATACAACAGTTCCAGCCGCCCTCGTTCGTCGAATATGGTGTTCGCCATTGAACAACGATTATAGCATCTTGCCTCTACTGCGCTATCGTTCCACGCGCTCTTGATCGGCCCACTGGTTAAGCGTTTGATCGATGTCCGACAAAAATGCTTCGGCCGCTCGCACACGCTCCGAAAATTCTGCGCCGCTCGATTTATGAGTCAGGCGACAAAAATTGAGCCATGCTTCGGGAAGCGGATCGAGTCCGCACGCGCAGGCGGATAACGTTTCTTCCAGCAGCCACAAGGTGTTGATGGCGTGTCCTTCAGCGATCAAGGTGCGGAAGCCGCGATCATAATAACCGCGCTTGAACGGGTGAATGAGTCGATCCTCTGAGCCGCGTTGGGACGCCGCCTTGTACAGCGCAACCCAGTCGTTCAACAACCCTTCAACCGCATTCGGATCCAAATCGTGAACGCCAAGCGATTCTAAAAATTGCAAATAAAGATTCGGATTCAACTCGCGCGCTGCCGCCTCAAAACGCACCATCAACTTGCGCGCGCCTGCCGATTGCGATTGCGTCTGGCTCACCAAAGGCAGCATGGTGTTGGCGGCGAGATACAATGCTTGACGCAGATCGTGAAGAAGATCGAAGGAGAGTGGAGCGGGCGGCGCATCGTCACGATAGAGTGAAATGTGATCGAAGATTTGCATCGCCGCGTTGTAGGCAGAGCGGGCGCGGGCGTAGATGTGATCGGCGCGATTATAGGGCGCGCGTATCGCGGCTTGGAGAATATCAAAATAGTGGCGCGGGTCGTAAAGTATTAACA
>Ga0172370_10011047_pt1 | contig 10244 bp, 10 predicted proteins | sample LakKiv5m_FD_114538 | JGI IMG/M metagenome (GOLD analysis project Ga0172370, IMG submission 114538) | Freshwater microbial communities from Kabuno Bay, South-Kivu, Congo - kab_022012_11.5m | ecosystem: Environmental > Aquatic > Freshwater > Lake | place: Democratic Republic of the Congo...
AATTATAAATTCACCCGTTTCATATCATGGCAGAAAGACCTGTTCCGGCTCCCGAGAACTTCACCTCCGTCTGGCACCGGGGAGACTTCTCCATCATGGAAGTCTATACCCGGCAGATACGCAAGGGGTATCCCGACGGCGGCAGCTATCACCGCGTGGAATATGCCCGTGATGAGGAACACCAGCTTCCCGAGGAAGTATTCCGGGGCCTGTATCTGCGTGCCATAGCCCTCTGCGCCGTACGTCCAGACCTGGTCGTCTCGGTATGCCGGACGGACAAGGAGGATGAGGTTCCCGAGAATGACAACAACCGCCCGTTCATCATGGAGTCCTCCCCCCGTTATTTCCCGGGTGCCGAGGTCAAGGATATTGTATACGAAGGAACCGTCTACCATGCGGATTCGAGCCAAATCCACAGTTTCAGCGAATCTTACATGGAGCAGGCGCAGCGCATCGCCCGTCCCGCGATTGAACACGCAGGTACCATTGTCCTTCCTTCCAAACCGACACGCAAAGAGAAGAAAAAAATGCGGAGACAAGGACGCAGCCTCCCCGTTTCGCGCGGCTTGCGGTATCCGTCTCCGTCAGCGGCCTGAATAAATTCTCCCGCATGAGAAGATACCTCGCTCATGCATACACGAGCCGTCCTTCTATCCGGGAAGATGCATTGTTGTTGTTCCGGAAATATTCCTCGAGGACTTCTTTGGCTGAGGTCGTCACCACTTTTGTTTTGCCGCCTGCGCGCAGTTCATCTTCCGAAATCCCGATATACCGGCCCGCATTCGACGAATGATACCCCTGCATGCAGACGGAATATTCCTCCGTGTCGGAGACGGGCTTCCCGCCGACGGTAAGAGTCTTCAATTTTTTCGCCGCATCATCGTACACCGCCCGCACGTTCCCGTTCACCTGATAACACTCTCCTTCTCCGTCGCGGTTCTCAATCCGCATGATGTGCCCGAAAATCTGTTTCAATTGTCTTCCCGAAATGGTGAAACGGGTCAGGGAATCGTCGTATGGAAAACATGCAAGGAAATCCTTGAGCGTCACCGCGGGTCCTATTTTCTTGACCCGTATCGATCCGCTCCCGACAAGCATCACGTCCGCCCCCGACCGTTCTGCAAAAGCATCGGCAACGAAGTTGCCTAAGGTCGTCTCTTCCTCGCGCGTGGGATGCGTCAACTCGATCGCCAGTTTGCACAGGAGGGCCGAATACTTGCGGTCCACCTTGTCCTTGAACGAATCGATGTATTTTTCCAGCTGCTTGTCGGGTTTTGCCATGGATTCGTTGATCGGGATGAGTTGCCACTTGTAATCAACGATGCTATTGGTATCGTCGTCGACTGTTATATCAAACCGCCCTATCTGGTCCGTCCCGACGCCGGCTTGGGCGATGAGCACGTTGTTGACGCGTGCCGGCTTGTCGAGGATGGAATGCGAATGTCCCCCGATTATCATGTCCACGCCCCACTCGGGTTTGAGCATCGAAGCCAGTTTCAGATCTGACTCGTATCCGATATGGGTCAGGAGAATGGTCAGGTCGATGTCGTCGTTTTTATAGGCATTGCAGATCTTGCCGACTTCCGCACTTGCCTCCGCCAGGTTAACGAAACTGCCGATGAGCTTGTCCTGCTCGATGGCGTCCATTATCTTCTCGGTGATGATACCGGTGAACATGATGTCGAATCCCGCTTTTTTCAGGATGATGTAGGGAAGCATGAGGCGCTTGTTGTTCTTGCGGATGTACAGGTTTGCGTTGACTATCGGGAAGTTGGCGATTTTTTCCAGAAAAAGGAGATGCGGCAATCCGTAATCTATCTCGTGGTTGCCGAGCGTTACCACGTCAGGAGCCAGCCAATTCATGATCTCTATCGTCGAGAGACCCTTCCATTCGGCGTCGATGAGCGATCCCTGGAGCATGTCCCCCGCGACGACATACAAGACGTTCTCCTCTTCTTTCCGGACCTGGTTGATGTACCCCGAAAGCAAGGCCAGGCCCCCGATGAGTTCCTTTTTTCCTTCCTTTATTTCCGCAAGGAAATCCCCATGCATGTCGTTCGAGTGCAGGATGGTGAATTTTTTGGTTTTCATACTGGTCAATCAATACATAATACCTGAACGTTCCCTTCCTTTACTATCCCTATGCACCCCAGCTCAACCACCCACACGGAACATTGTCCGGTGCGGTTGCGGAGATTGAGCTTGCCCCGCATCCCCTCATACATCTCTTCGCGTGAAAGGGTTGCCTGGCACATCCCCTCGCATTCGCTTGAGTCCCGGCAGATGGTCCCGCGATCCTTGGCCTTGCGGTTGCAGGTCTCGAAAGGCTCAGGTCCCTGCTTCTTCCAGACTCCTCCTTGCCCGAGACACGCTTCTTTGGTCCTCGGGAGCGGTGTCTTGACCCCGCAGGGATCATCGGGCTTCGGTTGGGATGGATGGCCGTGCATGACCCATTTGTTTTTTTCGCACCGCCAGTTATCCTCGTCCCCCGATCCCAAACGGATGAATATGATTCCCGCAATGATAAGGAACGATACGATGATCAGGCACCTGAGTCTTTTTTTCATGGTTTTTTGCCACTGAACAAACTTCCAATTTTGCTGAAAAACGATTGCATGCCGGCAAAGAAATCCGTGATGAAATTGCTCCCCTTGATCCCGGTGGCGGTCGCTGCCGCATTGTAGTCCTTGGCGTAGGCGCCGACCTGGTAATAGCTTATGCTGTCGGAGACAACCGATGCAAAAAACAATCCCTTGTCATTCGCCGAGACAAACCGCACGTCCTTGTAACCATATGTAGGTGTTTTGTCTCCCCCGGTACTTCCGAATATCTTGAGAACGCGGGATGTATTGCTGCCGCTGCCTTCTGCCGTCATCGCATACATTCCTCCCGGAGACAGGGATGCGCTCACGAACGAGTTATCCCGTTTTATATCCTTCTCCCAGGAAGCGGATCCGAGATAATACAATTTCTCGTCGGTCCGCAGGATAAGAGTGCCAAGGTTGCTCTCATCGATGATGCGCGGCACTCCCGCAAGTTCTGTCACGCTGCGTATCATCTTGTCTGCAAGATCCCGTTCGCACCATCCCCGTGCATTGTCCTGGTAGAATTTGCAGCCGCTTATGAGGTTGTTGCTGCGGAGAAAGTAAACGAAGCTTCCATACCCTTGGAGGTCGTGTCCGTCCCCCACTCCTTCCATTTCCTTCCGGGTATATTTATGAAGCGCGGCATTGACCAGGTTGCCGGGATAGAGATAGAATCCGTCGGGAGACACGTCCAGGAAGATGCTATTGTTCATAGTAGTTGACCCCTTGCCTTCACCCGATGCGTTATACAGATTCAGTATCCGCTTCTTATCCGTCATCCCGGGAGCCCCCGTGTTGACATATAGGCCGACGGTCCGTCCGTCATAGGAGGCGTCGAGTCCGATGTTCCTTTGTTCCGCGATGGTGTATGGGGTATCCGCCTCCTTGACAATCCTTCCGGTCAGGGGGTCGATAAAGTACAGTTTTGAGGTCCTTGTCTTGTTGTTGCCCACAGCCACGACCAGAAGCTTCCCGTTTTTGGTCGCCGCAAGCTCACCGATCTTGCCCCCTCCCGGTCCTAGTCGTTTTTTCCAAAGAAGTGTGGGGGTGATTATGCGAAGCCCGTCATCATTTGTTCGCCCGCCAAGCTGCTCGAAGATAAAAACCGTCTCGGCCGTCGGGGGTGCGAGCGTCACCGTCTTGAACTGGGAATAATACCCGCCTGCGTTTGCCGTGCAAAGATAGGTGTCCGGCTGGACCGGAGACAATACCTTCGACCCATCGACCTCCGTCGCATGCCGAAAAAGGTCGCTCGTGCATATCACGGTGCCCTTGACCGGTTTGCCTGCCGCGTCTTTGAGAATGATGGTCCAGTCGACGGGTTTATTCTTCATGACGAAGTTTATCCCCATCACGGTCAATCCCTTGACGGTACAGGTGTGCAGAAAGTCGTCCGTCAGGAACTGCAGGTCCACTTCCTGCGATTCGGTCTGGGAATATTTATCCGATGAGGCGGTCACGGTTACTTTGCCCAGCCGGTTGATTCCCTTCAGATGAAAATATCCTCCTGTTTGTGTCTGTGTGGTTGCGCCCGTATCCGTCTTCACCGTCACCCCGGCGACCGCCTTGCCGAAAAGATCGACGACCCGTCCGTATATCTCGCCCGCAAATGCCGGTATCTCGAAACCGCCTTGGTCATGCACCCCCTCCTCATCCCATACCTCGACGCGGTAATCCTTGTGCTTGAGGCAGTTGTTGCCGGATGCGGACACGTCGATGTCGAATACCCGTTCCACATGGATCACTCCCTTCCCGGCAATGTCACGGGCCCCTTCGGTAAGGGTCCCGACGATCTGCTGCTGGTTGTTTTTTTCGAAATACTTGACGATTGCGTTTCCGTCTTCCTCGCCTGTATTCCTGATATCGAAGCTTGTCTTGTACTTCACGAGTGAGTCCTCTACCCGTTCGACCTTGAGATTCTCTATCTTGAACCTGTGGGGGGTGGGTAGATTGTCGATGATGAGCGAGAAGACATTGTCTTTCTCGCTTTGCTCCGAGATGTCCTGGTTCGGGTCGATGACCATCGTTATCTTCGTCAATTCATTTGGTTTTGCGGTGAAAGGAATGGTCTTCTCCCAATAAAACGGCCGGAGCTTGTGGTCGGTTTTCTGGCTGGAAAGATATGAGGAAAAATTGGATTGGTCGATCAAGAAATCCTTCACGGACCCCATGAATGTCTGCGAACCGGTCTGCTGGGCACCGAAGTGCACCAGTTCCTTTATCTTTTCGTTTTCCAGCAGAAACCCTCCTCCCGACACCGGCTTTTTCCGGTCGTCGGTCGTCCCATACAGGACGTTGAGGTAAATATCCCATGCATATGCCGACCCGTTGTTGAGCACCTGGATGGTAAGCGTATGACGCGTGTCGTCATAAAACAATCCGGGAGCGTCGCGGTTATACCAGGAGCTCATCGCGGTGAGATTGGGAGCGTAGTAGTAATTGTTTGCAGTACACTGGTCTTTCATCACCTGCAGTTTGGGAGCGATGCACTGGTCGATGAGCGGCTTGCATACCAGCAGGGATTTGAGAACGGTTACGACATCGAGCTCCAGGGTCTCCCCTTTTTTTGCGACCTCGTAGATATTCTTGAGATATCCCACCACCTTCTCGACGCTCGAGAACGTGTCTACCGAGCAATGTTCCTGGAACATGTCCCAGCATTCATCCGCCTGCCAGAAGAAATGGTATGCGGCGGCCTGAGAATAGCAGACATTGAAATCTTGATAAGCAAAGATCGTCCGCGGGGCCAGAAAGGAGATGATAACGGCTGACCAAACACATACGAGAGTGGTTACGAGTATCTGTTTCGTATTACCCCATTATAGAATAAACTCGTACGTCTGTAAATACAATGGGTACCGCAAAGGGGTCATATGTTCTTGCGTTGCGATTGTTCCCGTTTTCCCCGCCTGACCGGGCAGTGGTATTCCTCCGAAAAAGCCGCCTCGCATGCGGTCAGGTCAAAGAGCAAGCAGGGTTCGGTCCCGTTTGGCTGCGCGAGTTCCGCCTGTTCGGGCGGGAGGTTGCGGGGGCAACGCCGATCTCCCTCGATATGGAATCCCCTCGGAAGCGCGGTCGCCCGATAATCGTCTTTGGGTTCGATATAGAATTCACAGGGTCGGTATCGTTCCATAAATATAGTGAGTTTTAATGAAGAAATATAAGGGATACGGCACTCATGCCGATGATAACGAGCGCAGCCAGGCCGAACCGGAAAGCAAACGTTCGTTCTCCTTGCATGTAACTGTAAAATGTCTTGGCGGTCAGGTTGATCGTGTTGGCAAAGAATAATGCGACGACACCGGTCTGGTAGGTGATGCTCCTGCCCGCGATTTCGCCGACGCTCATGGTCACCGCATCGAGTCCGGTAAAGGAAGCGAGCGCGGTCGTCACCAAGAATCCCTTTTGCCCGAAGACAATGAGGGATATCTTCGATGCCAACTTGATAACCGTGAATATCAGGGCGAACATCAGGGCCGGCTTGAGCGCGAATATCCGTATCTCGTTCATCTCCTTGCGGGTTCCCCTCATCTCGCTCCCCGTCCCTTTTTTACTGTTGGCCATGAAAAACAGGCCTGTGACAATACCCGCTCCGATGATGGAAATAAGGTATGGGATACCCGTCGCGAGCAAGACCGTGTTCACGGATGCGATGAGGAGGAAGTGCTGGACGAAGCTCGAGAGATTTGCAAAAACCGCGGCGGCGACAAGGCCGTTGATATTCTTTGATTTCTTGCTTCTTATGGCAAGCGATTGGGTCGTCGATGTCGAAGAAATGAATCCGCCGGCAATGCTTGTCAAAAGCCAGCTGTTTTTCTGGCCGACCGTTTTCTCGAGGATATATCCGGCGATATCGATCCCTGTTATGATGACGACCACCCTCCACAGGCTGAATGGGTTCAGGATCTCGAGCTTGAGAAACACCCCCGGATGGATATTAAGGGATTGCAGCAGTTGCGCAACCCCGGGGATCCCTGCAAAAGTTACGGCTTGGTCCGGAAGGAAAGGAAGGATGACGAGGGCAATGAGGGCATAGCTTATGAATGCATCCATCTCATGGTGACGCACGCTCGCGACGAATGTCTGTATCTCGGATTTAAGAGACATGACGAGAATAAGAACGATATTCAGGGCGATGATGACTTGCACGGGAAAAGCATCAAGCCCAAGAAGTGCTCCGAAGAGAAACGAAAGAACCATTGCAAGCTCTGTTGTCAGTCCCGTGTCACGGTTCATCAAGCTTCCCAGGATATAGTACGCTAACAGCAGGAACACGAAAGCGGAAGCGACACATGCAAACAACCATATGTGGGAGGAATACACCAACCCCGACAGGACTCCCAGAAGCGAGATAAGCGCATAGCTCCGTACTCCAAGGCTTCCCCGGCCTGACGATCGTGTCTTGTTGGTTTCCCGTTCATGGGACTCGCGCTCGAATCCAACGGCAGCGCCGAGTATCAGAGCGATGATTATTTTTGCCAGATATGAAGTGGACATAACGTGATGAGCTTCTATTATACCATACTATAGGCTTATATTCAAGTCCCACGCTTGACACCCCGGATATTGTATACTAATACATATCCATATGAAAAATAGATATTTCCTATTTTTCTTTTTTCTCGCCCTGATTTGTCTTGTCGGTCTTTTTATCAACTGCCTGCATGACAAACAAACTACGCAACCTGCAGGAAAAAGCATCACGGAAACACAGGAGGCGGAGCTGTCCGTAAGTACCGATGTTTGCGGCCAATTCCCCCGGGCATGGGTAGCGGAAACCCTCAAAAAAGAAATCGTAATGACGGAACGGCATGACTCAAACGTCACGCATTCATGCCAATATTATGTAACCGCTTCCGCATTCATCACCCTGCGCCTCAATGCTCTCAACGTAGAGGAACAAAAAAAAGGACAAACCGCGCTTGGCAGGACGCTCACGACCAACGCTTCGATACCCATCCCGCACGCGGTCGTCCTCCAGGATAACGGCCTTATCAATGAAATACTTCTCGTCCTGGGTCCGGATCTTTTCGTGACCGTGGACCGTTCATCGTCTTCGGCAGCGACCGACAGCGAACTCGTTGCGTTTGCGGCTAAGGTCGCAGAACGCATCAGGACTGGAGGAACGACAGGAACAAAGCCGTCAGCCCAACCCATAACTGAAACCGTTCACCTCCCCCGGGAAGCGGACATCATCAGTTCGTTTTTCTCGCTTATCAGCGAACATCGTGCAAGCGACGCGGTCGGAATGATGAGCGCGAAAGCCATTCCAGACGACAGCACCCGCCAGGGATGGGCAGTACAATTCAATGCTTTTGATTCCCTAAAAATCATAAGTATGGAACCTTCCATGCAAGATTCCTGGACGGAGACTACACACTCGTACAAGGTGGTCCTTGATGTCAAAATGAAACCGGACGCTGTCAATGCACAGCCGATACCCAACTACGGATGGGATGATGGACGCAATACCCGCTGGGTCTCGCTTTCCAAAATTGGCGCCCGCTGGATGATAGACGGGCTTGCAACCGGTCCCTGATGATATACTGAAAATATGGAGATACTCAAAAGACTGATAGCGTTCCTCAAGAAAATCGGCGTTATCAAGGTTGGCTCAGCGGCCCGCACATTCAAAAGCTCGCGGGATGCGGGATACCAACCACCTGATCCGCTCGATGACTGAATTATTATTTTTATAAAAAATATGAAAAAAATCACACACAAACACCATCCCCGTTGGCAAGCGCTCGGCGTGCAGGGAGGTGTCGTCGCGGGACTGGTATGGCTTGTCTATACCGTCATCAATAATCTTTCCGACGTCTCCGGCACCAATTACCGTCTCATGACGAATGTCTCCCTGTATCTCCTTCTCGCCATTCCGTTTGTCGTCGCTTTTTTAAGCGCACGGGAATCACGGAAGACAGGTGAAGGCGTCAAAGGCGGGATGACCGCTCTCGGCATCGGCATGGGAATCGGCGCCTTAGCGCTCCTGTTCGTGACATTCCTTTTCATGGATGTCATCCGTTCCAATTCCGGGATGATAGGCGATTTCAAACGGAGCGGAATGGCAGATATACGCCTATTCATCCTTGAGGATGCATTCGGGAGCATCCTTTTCGGAGGAACCATCATGGGCCTCCTGGGACTGGTGACGTCGGTCGGCGGAGCTTGGATGGGCGCACTCGCGGGCGGGAAAAAGAAAGGATAAGGTATACTTGAGCATGATTCCTCCGTATTTCGTCATTCTTGGCGCACTGATAAGTTTCACCGGCGGCACAAGCTACGTCGTCGCGACACTGAAAGGAAAAGCAAAACCGAATCGCGTCTCCTGGTTCCTGTGGTCGCTCGCACCCCTCATCGCATTTGCCGCAGAAATAAAACAGGGCGTCGGGCTTGCCTCGCTCATGACCTTCATGGTGGGATTCATGCCGTTTCTGGTCTTCGTTTCTTCGTTTTTAAACAAGAAGGCGGCGTGGAAAATTCAGCCGCTTGATATCGTCTGCGGGGCTCTCTCCCTTCTGGGACTTGTCCTTTGGTATATCACGAAGGTCGGGGATATCGCCATCATCTTCAGCATCGCGGCAGACGGGCTGGCCGCGGTACCGACCATCGTCAAGTGTTTCTATCACCCTGAGACGGAGGATGACGGCGTATTCCTCCTGGGGGCGGTAGCCGCAGGCATCACCCTCCTGACCCTGACATCCTCATCGCTTGCCCATCTGGGATTCCCGTTGTACATCTTCCTCGTCGATCTCCTCATGGGATCCCTCATCCGTTTCCGGCCGGGGACCCGTTTCCTGAAAAAGTAAACAGAAAACTCCGTACGCGCCGCTTTTTTTATCGGGACATATAATCAATTTCGACTTACCATGAAAAAGGCCCGGGGTGTGTCCCGGGCCTTTTTCATCCTTCCATGCCCTTCTTATCTCGATAATGCGCTCGAGGAAGCGTTGGATACGCCGCGGAACATGGGATTGAGGGAAACGGTCTGGGCGGTCACGCTCCCGTCCGGATTGTTCGCGCCGAAAACCGCCACCCGGGAACCGACCGTGACATCGGATTTCGTACCTTCCGTCGACTTGTTGAACGTCGTCGCCTGGGAAAGGATGACGATGCGGCTCGTGCCGTCGGGCATCTTGACCGTCAGGGTCTTGTCATCCATGGACAATACCTCCCCCATCACCTGCCGGCTGCCCGCGCCGCCCGTCCGCGTTCTTCCTTGATTCTGACCCTGTCCGAACCCTCCCCTCCCTGCGCCAAAGGCGGCTGCGCCGGCCGTTTGTTTCGATTCCTGATATTTCAGGCCGCCGAAAAAAGCAGCGCCGGCATACGAATGTCTGCGGATTGAGACTTATATCCTTGACGGTTATGGTCGGCGGCATGAAGGCAGCCGGCCGTCTGAGAAGAGCCCGTATCCGGGCCAATAACTCGTCGAAGGCAAATGGTTTCGCGAGATAGTCATCCGCGCCGGAATTGAGCCCGGCAACCTTGTCCGCGGTCTGTCCCTTGGCGGTCAGAAGCAGAATGGGAGTATGGTTTTTTTCTTTTCGCAGGGAAAGGCAGATGTCGATACCCGACATCCCCGGGAGCATGATATCCAGTATGATGACGTCGTATTCTTCCGCAGATGCAAGGTCATATCCCGACGTGCCGTCATAG
>Ga0172370_10011052_pt1 | contig 10243 bp, 9 predicted proteins | sample LakKiv5m_FD_114538 | JGI IMG/M metagenome (GOLD analysis project Ga0172370, IMG submission 114538) | Freshwater microbial communities from Kabuno Bay, South-Kivu, Congo - kab_022012_11.5m | ecosystem: Environmental > Aquatic > Freshwater > Lake | place: Democratic Republic of the Congo...
TATCGGTATCGCCGGAAATCCGCACGGCTTGCGGATGCTGCTGAGCGTTTTACAACGGATAATGCGACCACAAGGTCAGGTGCTGGCGGAATTTGTCGATTATTCACTGGCCACCCGCCCGGCGGATCTGCGCTGCATCGTTCACAACACTTCGCACGGGCGATACCCCGGCACATTCCTGCTCCGCATCGAATACGAACAGCGGTGCAGCCCGTGGTTCGAATGGTTGAAGCCCAAATTCAACGACATTCGCCGGATTTGCCGGGAGACTGGCTGGACCGTCTCCCGGGTCATGCGCGTGAAGGAAGGGAGCACCCACGCCATCATCTTGCGAAAGCCGGATTAACCATGAACTCCGAACTCCGAACTTTGAACTTCGAACTCCGAACTTCGAACTCCGAACTTTGAACTTCGAACTCCGAACTTTGAACTTCGAACTCCGAACTTCGAACTCCGAACTTTGAACTTCGAACTCCGAACTTTGAACTTCGAACTCCGAACTTTGAACTTCGAACTCCGAACTTCGAACTCCGAACTTCGAACTCCGAACTTTGAACTTCGAACTTCGAACTCCGAACTTTGAACTCCGAACTCCGAACTCCGAACTTGGAACTCCTCCCTGCTTGCCCTCCCCCACCCCTTTGCGTTACGATTAAGGCATGCGGACTCGTTATCCCTGCGCGTTGACGATTGCCGGCAGTGATTCCGGCGGCGGGGCGGGCATTCAGGCGGATTTGAAGACCTTTGCCGCGCTCGGCGTCTATGGCGCCGGCGTGATCACCGCCGTCACCGCGCAAAACACGCGCGGCGTGCGCGCGGTCCACGATATTCCCCCGCCGGTCATCGCCGCGCAGCTCGACGCCGTGCTGGAGGACATTCCCTTCGGCGCGGTGAAGATCGGCATGCTCTCCTCGGCGGAAATCGTCATGATCGTGGCGGAACGCCTGCTCGCGCACCGGGCGCCGCCCGTGGTGCTGGACCCCGTGATGGTGGCGAAGAGCGGCGATGCCCTGCTGCGCGACGACGCGGTGCGGGCCTTGCTCGACAATTTGTTGCCTTTGGCAACAATAATAACGCCCAATCTGCCGGAGGCGGCGCGGCTGCTTGGCCGCGCGCGGGTCGAGGATACGGAGGAAGCCGCGCGGGAGCTGCTTTCTCTGGGACCGGCGGCGGTGCTGATCAAGGGCGGCCACGGCGAGGGTAACGAAATCGAGGACCTGCTGCTGGAGGGCGGTGAACCGGAAGCAATTCGCTTCCGCCACCCGCGCATCGACACCGCCAACACCCACGGCACCGGATGCTCGCTTTCCTCCGCCGTCGCCGCCGGCCTGGCAAGCGGGCTGGCGCTGCCGGCGGCGGTGGAAGCGGCCATCGGCTGGCTGCAGGGGGCCATCGCGCATTCCTGGCCCCTCGGCGGCGGGCACGGGCCGGTGCATCATTTCTGGAAGTGGTGGTCATGACGACAAAAACACCCGCCATATCGCGCAAGCGCGGGCCACTCTCCCGCCGGGGCCGCGTTTTGCTCCTCCTGCTGGCCGTCCTGCTCGTCTACGGCATCTTCGTGGAGCCGGCCTGGCTGCAGGTGACGCGGCGCGATATCACCCTCCCCCGCCTCGCGCCCGAGTTCGACGGCCTGCGCGTGGTACAGTTGAGCGATCTGCACTGCGGCCCCTCGTTCTTCAACAAGATGGCGATCCGACGAGCGGTGACGGCGGCCAATGCCTTCGATCCCGACCTGATCCTGCTCACCGGCGATTACGTCAACGTGCCCGGCAGCATCGGCGAGATGCGCCGGCTGCTCTCCGGCCTGCGCGCCCGCCGCGGCGTGCTGGCCGTGCTGGGCAACCATGACTACTGGACCGACCCCGCCGCCGTCACCGCGGCGCTGCGGGCGGCGGGCGTCACCGTGTTGCAAAATGAGGCGGTTCCGGTTGAGCGCGGCGGGGCGCGCCTGTGGATCGCCGGCCTGGACGACGCCTGGGAGGGCCGCCCCGATCTCGCCCGCGCCTTGCGGCCCATCCCCGCCGGGGATCCGGTCATTTTACTGGTGCACGAGCCGGATATGGCGGGCCTCGTTTCGCAACAGCCGGTGGACCTGCAGCTTTCCGGCCACGTGCACGGCGGCCAGGTTCGCCTGCCTTTCGCCGGCGCCATCGTCACGCCGCACCTGGGGCACAAATATCCGCTGGGAATGTATCGCGTGAATGATATGCGGCTCCACGTCTCCCGCGGCATCGGCGTCACCTGGCCCGGCCTCATCCGCCTGAACTGCCGCCCCGAAATAACCTGCTTCACGCTTTATAAATTATAACGGAGTTCAAGGGAAAAAGATTGAAAAGATGTTAATAAGATTGCAATGATAATTAAATTTATTTTTTGCAAAAAAATAAAATTTATTAATCATTAACATCTTTTTAACATCTTTTCAATCCTTTTCCCCTTGAACCCCGCTATAAAATATATAATCATTTTAATCCGCGTAATCTGTAGTTTCATTCATGTTCCGCTGCTGCAGTACGCCGTCGAACCATATTACGATGGGAATGTACCGCGTGGATGATATGCGGCTCCACGTCTCCCGCGGCATCGGCGTCACCTGGCCCGGCATCATCCGCCTGAACTGCCGCCCCGAAATAACCTGCTTCACACTTTATAAATTATAGCGGAGTTCAAGGGGAAAAAGATTGAAAAGATGTTAATAAGATTGCAATGATAATTAAATTTATTTTTTGCAAAAAAATAAAATTTATTAATCATTAAAATCTTATTAACATCTTTTCAATCCTTTTCCCCTTGAATCCCGTTATAATTATAAACGTTAATCTGTTTTAATCCGCGAAATCCGTGGTTTCACGTCTCCAGCGCAGCAGCACGCCGTCGAACCACATATCCAGCAGGAAATACGCCAGCCAGAGGAACGCGCCGAACGCCAGGATATAGCCGAACAGCTCCGGCCTGTTCACCGCGCGCCACCCTTCCGCGATCACCGTATCCGGCGCGTGCAGCAGGTTCCAAGTGTTGAATCGCTCGATCAGCCCGAGATACACCCCCAGCGACATGAGCGGAAAGAACGGAATCCCCCACAGCCACGCATGCCGCGCGCCCCGCACCAGGCCGTATACCGGGCGGATGGCCAGCGCGAAGGCCAGCATGCCCAGCCCGCTGTCGAAGAGATAGAACAGGAAACTGCCGATCAGCCGGCGCAGCGCTCCGATATCCTTCAACACCAGCCATCTCGTGTAAAGATCGTTTCTCTCCAGCATGCTGAAAAAATGCCGCCATTCCGTCAGCAGATAACAGGCATTCGGCAGGAAGATCAGCCACAGGAATCCGCACAGCCAGCACAGCAGCCGCGCCCTTCGCGACCCATCCCCCCATAAGCGCCGCAGCAAAAATCCCAGCGCCACCGGAATGACGGCGAGCAACAGATTCCAACTGAACCAGATTAACGTACCCGGCATATTCCTTCTATTCTTTCCGCGCCCGCATCGACCTTGACACGTCCCGTGACGACAGATATACTGAAATCGCGCGGCAGCGTAGCTCAGCGGCAGAGCAAACGGCTCATAATCGTTAGGTCACTGGTTCGAATCCAGTCGCTGCCACCAGCATCCCACTACTTTCTGATACCCTCCGCCAGATACCCGTCGTGCTGCTCGGATACATCATCGGCGGAATCGGCATATTTCCCGACGACCTCCAGGGCGCGCGCGCGTATTATATTCCGGTCTGCCGGCAATTCAACGTCAAGTGCGTGGTCGACCGCCCGCCGAATCAGTTCGGCAACTGACACGCCTTGTTGATCGGCGATCGTCTTTAATTTTCTCGACTGGCGTTCAGTCAATTGAATCTGCGTTCGGACCATCGTTATCTCCGGTGATTACAAAGCTTCACAATATGTTATCAGATGATACCTGCTTCCGCAATGAACCTGCCCGGGCTGTCCCGCGTTCATCGGAAACCTCCTCATCGCCAACGCCAACACGAAACCGGTGCCAAACCTGTGCTGATCGATAGATCCGAACCAGGAATATCTAAAGAAAGCGCATAGATTGTCCTCCTGGTAGGTAATCGTCTTACAATAAACGAATATATTCATACGAGGTGATAAACTTGATGCCATTACGTAGCCGTGCTGCACAAGCCCGGCCACATCGAGGAATAGGATATGACGGTGGCAATTTCTACAATTATCGATAACCGGGAAGGCAACACCCTTTGCGCGGCGCTGGAACGAATGGGCGCCGGCGCCTAGTAAGTCTGGATTACGCATGAAGCGCTTGTTAGCCGCATCTCTTTCCGTGGCGCGTGCGCTTCATAATTATTCGGGGATCAAAAAACAGGTATAATAACAACCACTGAGGAGGAAAGACGATGAGTGGGACCATGCATTACACTGTTATTCTCGAACGTGAAGATGAAGGCGGCTACCACGCGTTTATTCCGGCGCTGAGAGGCTGTCACAGCCAGGGGGAGACGCTGGAAGAAGCCATTGAGAACATCCGGGAAGCCATTGCGGCCTTTCTGGAGAGTTTAAAAGCGCATGGCGAGCCGATCCCGTCTGAAGACATCGTCATCAAACCCATCGAGGTGGCGGCATGACACCCCGCATGCCGGCCGTCACTTACCATCAGGTAATCCGTGTCGCCAAAATCCAGCGGCAGAGCAAACGGCTCATAATCGTTAGGTCACTGGTTCGAATCCAGTCGCTGCCACCAGCGTCTATATTTATTTTCGCGCCGCGGGGAACTATCCTGCGGGCGTTTTTGTATAAATCCCCTAATTCCTCTCCGCGACCGCCAACACGGCGCCAACGAAATTACCGAAAAGGACTTCCCAGAGATTGAACTGGAATGGAATCAGTTGTCTGAAATATTTTTACTGGAAAGAGGAGATCAAGCGATTTTGTTGTATAATACCTTTGTTAACAATAATTTATACAGACTTAACCGAAGTTGACTCCCCAGCCACGACTCACACAACGGTAATACGGTTGTTCGATAACCGGCCGCCATACGATCAGATCGGACTTTTGCCTGTTATCGGTCTCCAACATGCTGTTGCTGAGTCGAACAGATAATCACTCTCAAGGTATGAAAGGAGATACCATGCGATTCTACGCACAGTTGATAATGATCCTTCTTTTGTGTGCCGTAGTCTTTCCTTCAAGCGCCATTGCGTCCTACAAAGTCCCAATCGACATTTTGTTGTTAAAGCCGGAAGGTTTCAAGGGGAAGAAGATCATCGTCGAAGGCAAGGTTGCAAACTCGGCAGTGATCGAAGATAAACGATCAGCATTAAAAGGTGAATTTGATCTCACCGACGGGACGGCCAGTATTCATATTTTAACAACCATTCTCCCTCCTCCAAATGGTAAAAAGGTTACTGTCCAGGGAGAATTGGATACGGAATCTTATAGCAACCCAGTTATCTTCGGATCCGTCGTTTGGCTGTCTATCTGGGTGTGGATTGCTTCACTTGGCGGATTAGCGATCGTTGCCGGTGTGCTGTTGGGCATAATTTTGAAGAAGCCGACGGCGCGACTTGATGCTATCACTAATAGGCGTGCGAATGCTGGCTCATCGGTGCGGGAACCGGAGATCGTCCATCCAAATCCACCGAGTGGCGACCGGGCGCCCGCCGGCACCTGTCCCAAATGCAATCACGCGAATACGCCGGATGCCCAGTGGTGCGAAGATTGTGGTGAGTCGTTGCGCGTGCGGTCTACCGCGAGGCCGACCAGCACCGATGTAGTGCAAAGTAGGAGTAACGAGACGGTCTTCTTTGACCCTGAACATAGCGATGAGCACCCACTCGCCAGTCTAATCGTAATCGAGGGTGATGGCGCGGATCGAGCTCAAACTTTCCCATTATCGCGAAATCGTAAGCATAAAATCGGGCGCGAAGGCGAGATGGACTTCATCCTGCCGGAAAAAACGATATCGCGTTATCATGCCTCCATTTGGATGGAAGATGAAAAATTCTTCCTCAGCGACGAGGACAGCACCAGTGGCACGCTGGTCAATGGCCAGCGGGTGAGAAAAAGCGCCCCCATCGCGCTCAATGACAACGATACTATTCAGATGGGAAAGATGAAACTCCTATTCCGCATGCTTCCAGGAATTAACGCCTGATAGGATTCGGAGATCATGACTCTTCGACATGCGCTGCTTTCAAATACGGGAACCACGCGCAATATCAATGAAGATGCCGTCCGCATCATCGAGATGAATGCCGCCGATGGCGCGTCGGGACAGTCATTACTCCTGGCCATCGTAGCAGACGGTATGGGCGGCCATGCGGCAGGCGAGGTTGCCAGTCAGACGGCGGTATCGGTCTTCGCCAATACCGTGCTGTCGCGATTGGATCCGCCGTCCGCTATCTCGGAGGCCGATATTATTGAAACGGTTGCCGCCGGTTTTACAGAAGCAAATTCGTCGGTCTATCACCTTGGCAGGCAAGACTCGGCAAAGCAGGGAATGGGAACAACGCTGACAGTAGCGCTATTCTTTAACGGGGCCGTCTGCGTCGGTCATGTCGGTGACAGCCGCGCTTATCTGCTTAGAGGTGGCGCCATCCAGCGCCTCACGCATGACCATACTCTTGCGCGTGAAAAGCTTGATGCCGGATTACTGACCGCGGAAGAAGCGGCATATTCCGAAGAGCGTCATGTCTTGCGCCGGGTAGTTGGAACCAGGTCCACTGTTCAACCCGACATTATTGTCAATACCGTTAACGGCGGCGACACCTTTATGTTGTGCACCGATGGACTATACGGAAGCTTCACTGACGCGGAATTATCTCATGCTGCCCGCGATGCTGATCTCGCTGGAATCAGCGAAAAACTGGTCGTTGAAGCGATCACGCGTGACGGCTCCGATAACATCTCGCTGGTCTGTGTCAGTGTGCCAAAGCATCAGCCCACTCGTCGGCGGGGAAGGACAGCCAGCGATTCATCCTCTTCTCGCGATGCGCCAAGACGAATTATACCGATAGCTCTGCTGGGACTTGTATTGGTCATGATGTTCGCGATTTCGCTGAATCTCTGGCAGCAGACACGTACCGCTCCCTTGCCGACCGGACAACGGCGTACCGGCAGTCGGGAAGCGCCCACGCCCGTTGGGCAAGCGCTGATAGATCTCACCATCACGCTGAAAGATAAGAAGATCGATATATTGTTTCGGGGAAGCCGGGTCTACACCGTCTCGGTTGCCGGCACAATGGTGGTTCCTGCTGGTGGACGCGCGTTCTTGACTTTACCGCAACGGTTCTACCCAACGCCCGCGCAGCGTGTCGGCTTTTCACTGACGGCGGAATCTGTAAGATCCATCCAATGGAAGCTTTCGCGCTCACCGGCAATTCTCCCCACCAAAAATGGGTTATGGATCGATGAGCGCCGGGCTCGGGTAATGGAAATCGGCGATATAACCTTATCAACGCCGTCAGGCGCCGGAAGAGGAAGGGTTTCCAGCGGTAAAACTGCCACACCGGCCCGGCAGATCAAGTTTTATCTGGCCGCCAATACATCGATCCCCGTAATCATCGATCTGGCAGCGAGCGGTAATAATACAACAGCATTCACCTCTAAACAGCAACCGGTGACAAATACCTCGACAGATCAGATAGCATCATCAAGTGAAGTAAAGGTAAATCGAGAACCGGAAAAAAGACCTCCATCCGCTGATCGGCCGGAGTATACAATCAAAACGAATGTGAACGGCATGACGGGGAAGCACGAAACGGATGATAAAGCGATGAAATCCGCTGCGGGCGACAGCGGCAACGGTAAAAGCGATGTTGATGCAATGGTCAATAATAACAGCGCCGGAGCCGAACAATTCCCAGGCGCAAAAATCAGCGACATAGCAATCACACCGGGAACAATTTCGCCGCCTGATCAGTCCAAATAGTAACGCAAGAATTTTGGCAGGTTCTTGTATCGGAACAGCTCAGAATGGAATGCGAGATGATACACGATGCCTTAAAAAAAACCGCGGGACTCGCCAGTTGCGGCATGCTACTGTTAGCGGCGGTCGCGTTTCTATTTCCCCTGCCGGGACTGGCGCAAGATACCGTCAGTGTCGCCTTCCCGCAAATCGACACGACCGGTTATCCGGCCATCATCTGCACGGTCACCGTCACCGACGGCAGCGGTGATAGCCTATCGGGATTGGTGAAAACTAATTTTGTGGTGCAAGAGAACGGGCTGCCGGTCAACGATCTTCGGGTCGCTTCCGTGTTGCCCGCTGATGAACAGGTCGCTGCCGCAGTAGTGCTCGATACCAGCGGCAGCATGCGCGGTAAGCCATTGGAAGCCGCAAAGAAGGCGGCCATCGATTTCGTCTCGCGCATGAGCGAGCGGGACCGGGTGACGATCATCGCTACCAGGCGCAACGCGGCTCCGCGACTCGCGCTGACCGACGATCATGCCGCCGTTGCCCGCGAGATCGGCGCACTGCAGTCTATGGGCGAGACGGCGCTCTACGATGCAATCCGCGCGGGGATTCGCACCGTTGCGGACACGCCGGCAACGCACCGGGCCGTTATCGTGCTGACTGACGGCAACGATACCGCCAGCGCGGCCACCGCCCGGCAATGTATCACCGCGGCAAAGCGCGACGGAGTGATCCTCTACAGTATCGGATTGGGAACCACGGTCAATCGCGGGATGCTGCACGCGCTTGCCGAGCAGACCGCAGGCGGTTTTTTCTTCACGGACCGGTCAGACGATCTGCCGGCGATTTACCGGAAAATCGCGCGCCAATTGCACAACCGATATCGGCTCTCCTACCACTCGCCGAATAGTGACAATCAGCAGGCTTGGCGCACGGTACAGGTAATAGTACGTCAGGCTCCCGGCGAGGGATCGTCCCAGCGGCAATACCGGTTCGAGCCGGCGCCCCCCGTGGGGAGTATCCCAAACCGCGGCGATTTACCGTTCGGGTTTATTGCCGGTCTGGTCGCGCTTTCTGCACTCAATCTCGCGCTGGCAGCCATCCTTATCGTGCGCCGATCGCGGAAGGAGCGATAACCCATGGAACAAGTGGGCCCATATCAGATCATCGATGAGTTGGACCGGGGCGGCATGGGGCGTGTCTATCGCGCGCATCAACCTTCGATCAATCGCGTGGTAGCACTGAAGGTGCTGCCGGAACATCTCGAATCGGACGAGATGGCCGTGCGCCGCTTTCGTCAGGAAGCGGAAACGGCCTCCAACATGGTTCACGAGAATATCGTCAAGGTCTGGGAAACCTCGGTCGAGCACCCGCCTTATTATATCTCGATGCAGTACCTGGAAGGAGGCACGCTTGCCAGCCGCCTGAAACGGGAGCCGGTGAGCATCGATGAAGCGCTCGATATAATCAAACAGCTCTGCATGGCGCTGGATTACGCCCACAGCATGGGCGTGGTACACCGTGATATCAAACCGTCCAACATCTTGTTCGATGAGCTGGGGCGTCCCGTATTGATCGACTTTGGCATCGCGCGTGCCAGCGAGCAGACACGCTTTACCGTGGAAGGAACGAAATTCGGCACGCCTGATTACATGTCACCGGAGCAGGCAAAAGGGAAACCGGTCGATTGGCGCAGCGATCTTTTTTCAGTCGCCGTTATCTTCTATGAAATGCTCGCGGGCCGGCCACCTTTTCTCAATTCCGACTCACTGGTCACCATGCGGCAGATTGTCGAGGAGCCATTGCCCCCGCTGGCGACATGGAATACCAAGGTGCCAATCAGCCTCGAACCGGTGCTCCGCAAAGCCATGACGAAAAGGCCCGAGGACCGCTTTCAATCGGGTGCGGAATTGATCGAAGCCCTGCGGATGGCCTGCCGCTCCGATGCCGTTCCCACCGAGGTGCCGTTGGATGAGGAGACGGATCTTCAGACATCTTCTCCCGAACCGCTGGGTGATGAAGAAGAGATAATTATCGCCAATCCAGCGCTGTCTCGGGGGAAGAGGCTGCTGGTGCCGGCGCTGGCGGGCGTATTAGTTCTGCTTCTTGGAGGAACATTATTCGCAATCATAAATAATTCGCCACATCCCAATGGCGGAACAATTACACAATCAGGTAATCCGCCCGCGACTACTACACCCGCGACTACTACGCCCGCGACTACTATGCCAGCGACTACTACACCCGCTACTACTACACCCGCGACTACTACACCCGCGTCTACTACACCCGCGTCTACTACACCCGCGTCTACTACACCCGCGTCTACTACACCCGCGTCTACTACA
>Ga0172370_10011054_pt1 | contig 10242 bp, 10 predicted proteins | sample LakKiv5m_FD_114538 | JGI IMG/M metagenome (GOLD analysis project Ga0172370, IMG submission 114538) | Freshwater microbial communities from Kabuno Bay, South-Kivu, Congo - kab_022012_11.5m | ecosystem: Environmental > Aquatic > Freshwater > Lake | place: Democratic Republic of the Congo...
CGAGAGGGATTTTTTTGTCTTTATAGAAATAAACGACGAAAAACCGAAACATCACTCTCTTTTATGTCAAAGAACATCTGTTTAAACTGAATTACGACACAGTCTGATTGAAAGTATTACAAATCAGCCTTTATAACTACTTGATATTTTTTGATATGTTTTATATAATAAGCATACTTAGCGAAGACTTATCCCTCGCCCCAGCCTCTTTGCTTCGCAAAGCGAAGCAGTGGGAGTTCGGGATTAATTTTTGCGAAGCAAAAATTAGCGCGGGTGGTGGAATTGGCAGACACGACAGTTTGAGGGGCTGTTGGGAGCAATCCTTTGCAGGTTCAAATCCTGTCCCGCGCACCAAATTCGCCGAAGGCGAATTTGATCCTGAGAAAACGACTGAATAGGAGTTTTTGAAGGATCTGCCAAAGGCGAAAATTTGATCCCGGGCCCCAGCTGCTTTGCGAAGCAAAGCGACGGGGGCGAGGGGCCGATTCATATTTTAACAAATAACTTAATGAAAAAAAATCAACCTCAAGTTTTTCCTGAGAAGATAATCCCGCATCTTTTTATCATACTGGCAGTAATCGTCGCAGGTATAATAGCATATCACCGCTCTATTAAAGGCGTATTTATCTTTGATGACCTGAAATTAATCGTAGAAAACCCTCTAATAAAAGATTTCTCGTATTTAAGGGAAATATTCTCTACCCAGCTCTTTCAGGGGAGCGGGGTTTACAGCAATTTCTACAGGCCTGCGCAGTCCCTGTCCTTTATGGTTACTTACCATTTCTGGCAGTTAAATCCCATAGGGTATCACTTAACAAATGTCATAATTCACAGCCTAAACAGTATTTGCGTATATTTTTTAATATATATAATTTCCAAAAAGCAGGATATGGCATTTATGACAGGGCTGCTGTTCTCTGTCCACACAGTGTTATCGTGGCCTGTAAACTATGCCGCCTCAAGCGCAGATCTTTTATCAGGATTATTTTCGCTATTAGCGGTCATTTTTTATATAGAGGCTATAAGGCCAGAGAAAAATATCAAACGTATTATCATGATATTTTTTTCCTTGTTATTTTTCATACTGGCGATTTTAAGCAAAGAGATAGCCGTAGTTTTACCTTTTATACTGTTTTTATATTCTCATTGCTTCCCTGATCAAAATAAAAAATCGCGCCTGAATCCCATATGGTTGTATTTTTTCATAGCGGCTGTTTATGTATCATTAAGGCTCACTGTATTAAATTTTTCAGGAGGAAAACTCTTAGAAACAACAACAGGGTTGATACCATTGCATCTAAGGCTTCTGACTACAGCGAAGGTCATTATGATCTATTTGAAATTGCTGGTATTTCCGACAGGGCTTCATATGGAATGGGATATAGCCCCTGCAAGATCTTTTTTGCAGGATGAGATATTTTTATCAGTGGTCGGGTTATTGGTAATAGCTGGCTTTATATATTATCTTTACCGGGAATCAAAGCTTAAATTTTTTGCAGCAGGCTGGTTTTTTATCATGCTCGCGCCCTACTTCAATATTTTTCCGATCAATTATTTTATGGGAGAAGGATGGCTTTATATGCCATCTATAGGATTTTTTGGATTAATAGCCGCGTATCTGTCTGGGCTCAAAAGGCGCTCAAGGTTATGGTCATGGGCAGTTATTGGGTTAATGGCTTTTGCTGTAATCTTTTACAGTATCCTGACTATTAAAAGGGCTGATGTGTGGAAAGACCCTGTAAAATTATACACAGAGGTGCTTAAATATTCTCCAAATAACACAAATGCGAGGGTTAATCTCGGAGCGGAGCTGGAAAAATCCGGATTAGATAATAAGGCTATTGAAAAATACAAGGAAGCTGTAAAGCTTAATCCGGGAGACGCCAAGGCTCATATTAATATGGCGATTCTGTATTTTAACCAGCAAAAATATGATGAGGCGATAGAGGAGTTCAGGCAGGCCATTATTTTAAACTCACAGGATTATGTAACTTATAGCGATATGGGCTTGTGTTACAAAAGAAAAGGCGATCTAAGAAAGGCCATGGAGGCTTATAAGAAATCCATGGAATTAAATCCAAATTATCCGCTGGTTTATAATAATATAGGCAATGTCTATCTGGAGATGGGATGGTATGATTCAGCCATAACAGGCTATAAAAAGGCTTTGGCGTTAGATCCTGATAATGCGGCTTTTTACGCTAATCTTGGCAAGGCGTATAAAGCCAAGGGTATGACAGCTGAATCTAAAGAGGCTTTTGAGAAAGCCCTGAAAATAAACCCCGGCAATAAAGACGCAGCGGATGGCCTGAATCCAGTTAAATAATCTCCCGCCTTTCTTTTACGTAATTGCTTCCGGGAAGGCTCTTGGCGTATTCTTTTAGCTCCGCTCCTAACTCTCCAATTTCGCCTACATGGCTGATCTTTCTTTTCTCGTTTGTCACAACGCCTATTGATATTGAAAGGAGAGGGATCTTCCTTATTTTTTTCTGCCGGTCTTTTCCTATTATGTAACCTTTTTCAAGGTCTTCTTTATTATATAAGCCTGGGGCCATTGAGTTAAAGTCAGTTAATATTTTTTTACACAGCTCATCCGCTCTGTTAGCTGCTGTTACCACAACAAAGTCATCGCCTCCAATGTGTCCTATGAAATCCTGGGGGGTGCCTTTTTCCTGCACAGAGGTTATCAGTATCCTTGCGGTGTTTTTTATCACCTCATCGCCTTTCTCAAACCCGTATTTATCGTTAAACACCTTAAACTTATCAAGGTCTATATAGCATACGGCGAAAAGCTCGTTTTTATTTATCCTGTCGCGCAGCTCATTTATTATAGAAACATTCCCGGGGAGCCTTGTAAGCGGGTTTGCGTCCAGGTCTCTCGCGGTTCTTCTAAGTACCATCTTTACCCTGGCGACCAGCTCCTGCGGTTCAAAGGGCTTGACTATATAATCGTCCGCGCCTGCGTTAATGCCGTGTATCCTGTCTGTTACCTCGCCTTTGCCTGTGAGCATTATTATAGGCATGTGCTGTATAAGGATGTCTTGTTTCAGTATCCTGCACACCTCATCCCCGCATACTTTCGGCATCTTATAATCTGTTATTAAAAGGTCAGGCGTAGATTTTTTTATCATCTCCATGGCCTCCTGGCCGTCATGCGCCTCAATTATTTCATAACCCTCTGCCTCGAGGGTTATCCTTATGACATCAAGTATATCCGGGTCATCGTCCGCTATCAGGATTTTTTCTTTAAGCATATTTGGCCTTTCTATTTAATATTTAGGTATTATAAAGGTAAATCTCGTGCCTTTGCCAAGCTCGCTGTCAAACCAGATCTTGCCTTTATGGGCCTCTATTATTTTTTTAACAAGAGATAATCCGAGCCCGGAGCCTTTTATCTTTTGGTCCAGGGCATTATCTGCCCTGAAGAATTCCTGGAAGACCTTCGGTATGTCCTGAGGGGGGATGCCTATGCCGGTATCCTCCACGCTGAACTGAATATCGTCATGCTTGTCCTCTATATAAATGTTTACCGTGCCTTTTTCAGGTGTGAATTTCACGGCATTGCTCAGGAGATTTAAGAACACCCTTTCCAGCTGGTTAGGGTCGGCCTTTATTTTGTCGAACTTTATTTTGGAATTTATTTTTAAAGAGATATTTTTTTCCTTAATCTGGGGCGCGAGTATATCTGTGATAGAGTCAAGCATCTCTTTTATGGATATGTCCTTCATATCCATCTGGACTTTCCCTGACTCTATCCTGGCGATATCCAGGAGGTTATTTATAAGGTGTACAAGGCTGTTGGAGTGTTTATCTATCTTTTCCAGCCGTTCTTTCTGAGCGGGCAGGACATCCCCGAGCTTGCCAGTCATCAGGATGGAGGCGTAGCCTTTTATGGAGGTGAGAGGCGTGCGCAATTCATGGGATACGCTGGATATAAAGTCAGATTTCATTTTGTTAAGATTTTTAAGTTCTTCGTTTAGTTTCTCGAGTTCCCTTGTGCGCTCAGCGACCATCATCTCCAGCTTCTTATGCGAACCGAACAGCTCTGTGTAGAGCTTTGTGTTTTCAATAGCTGTGCCTATCTGGCTGGCGAGTATGAAAAGAAGCTCTGCGTCGCCTTCAACAGCCTTGCCATAGATAGAGGCATTTCCCATGAGTATGAATCCCACAGGCTCGTCTTTTACTATAATAGGGGCTGTTATAAAAGACTCTATGTTTAATGTATTCAAGAGATTATACTCTTCTCCAGCAATTTCCATTTCCCTGTTTACCAATATAGGCCTTTCTTTTTTAAACAGCAGGCCTGCAAACTGCTTTTTATTAAGCTCCAGCTCTATCTTTTTTATTTCATCCGGAGAATAACTTATAGAACTTTTTGTCGTAAGCATGCCAGAGGCCTCATCTTTCAGCATAATCAGTAATTTTGAAAAACCCAGCTTAAGGACAAAAGGCTGGTTTATAAGGCCTAAAAGATTTTCAATATTAAATGTAGAGCTCGCCTCTTTGCCAAGCTCGTGAAGCGTATAGAGGCCTGTTATTTTCCTGTCTAATTCCTCTTGCACTCTATTAAGGGCCAGGTCAGTTTTTATAATTATCTTTGCCTGGCTGTCTAACTGGTCTATAATATCCTGCAGCCTTTTGTTCAGCCTTTCGGTCCCCATGCGTCTGGTTCTTTCAAAATAATACAGGATAAAAAGGATACCTATTGTTAGAGCGGAAACCAGTATATATATATCCATTGCTACTCCGAGAACAATGTTATGGAAACGCTATGGTTATTAAAAAGGCATTGGCTTCTATCATCTCCTGATATGGATGGCGCGTATTCTCCGAAGGTGTAACATCCTATAACAGGGGTCTTTTTGCCTATAGCCTCTTTTATCGCGTCTATTTCCTTGTAGGCGTCTCTTCTTAATAACAGCATCCTGCTAATGTCGCTGAAAATAATGGCAAATTTTATAGGCGCGCCTCTTAAGGCATCTATGGCTTTTGCCGCAGCCTCTTTTGCGGACTCTATCACTATGTCTTTGTCTCCTATCATCAGGCTTATATCTTTTTCTTCCTCTATGCCCGCGTTTAAAACAAGCTCTCCGTTATCTTCTATCTTTAAGGGGACCCTTGTAATATAATCAGTGGTTTTGTCTGCCATGTGCTCTCCAATAGGATAGCTTAGCCCTAAGTCAAAGATTTTTTTATTTTTCAACTCTTCAAATGATTTTTCAAAATAATCCTCATATATCTCTACAGCTATCCTTTTATCTATCTCTTTAATAATATTGTATTTTGCCTTTGTGACTTTATGCGGTTTTCCAATTGGCTGCCATCCGCTGGCCTGCCCCATGCCAACTTTTAGATCGCCTGACAACAAAACGCCAGTTACAGAATCTGTTTCTATCTCGCTGTTAATATATTGGTATGTCTTCCCAACATATGATCTGCCGGATGACCCGCCGCCTATTACAGGAAAGACTGTCCCGAGCGCTTCCTGCGAACCCCTTAAGATGTCCGAGCTGTTTCCTGACGTGCTGCTGGAGAACATTAAGTAGCTCTGTTTTATGCCATGACTCGAGTTAGAGGCCTGTTTTGCAGCTTCATGGCCTGCTGAGCGAGAAGATTTACTGACATTGCGCCCGATACCGCAGGAAAACGCGATAGAATTAGAGCTTATAATAAATACGGCTATTGAGTCTGCGCGAGAGCCGTAATTAGAGATAGACCCGATGCTTGAGCACCCTATTAAAGGAGTGTCTTTTGTTATATATTTTATGCCTTTTATCGCCTCTCGCTGGTCATATATTGGAGATATAAATGTAATTACTATGCTTGGGTCTTTTTTTTCGATTTGGCTGTAGGCGCTCAAGGCGGCTTCTTTGCCTGCCGCGAAAGAATTTAATTTAGTGCTTATGCCAGTCCCTATAACAGTGGCCATAGTTCAGGTTCGCAGACACCCTGCCGGCTTACACTTTTACATAGCTTCGCTCTGTTAGAGATCTGCGCATTAAAATAATACCTAATAAGATATGGCGTGTCAATGTTTTTATTGATGTTCAATGTATTATTTAAATACATGAATAACATCTTTTGTTTTTACCTTTAGGCCGAGCCCTGAGGCGCTTCAGAAAAGTTTCGGCATCATAGCATTTAGCTTATAAGGCCGCAAGGAGTTACAGCGAAGTTTTTATACTGTCAAGACCGCCTTCAGTATAAAAACTGAGCTGTAAACCGTAGCGGCCCGCTGAAACTCTTTTAGCGCCGAATGGGCTCGGCCTAAAGGAGGCTCTCATGCTCAGCAAATTATTCGAATTTGCTTGCGCCGCAAAAGCCTTTGCGGCATCAAGCAAAAAATAATCGCCAGTCGGCATTTTTTGCTTGACAACCTCAAAAAAATCATTAAAATTATGTTAAAGTTAAGCAAAGTTGATTAACTTTTAATGCCTATATAATTTTAAGAATAGGCAGAAGGCCGGGAGAGTGATGCGCAGATGTAAGTCATGAGGCCTCATCGTCTAGCCTGGTCTAGGACAGGTGGTTCTCAGCCATCAGACACCGGTTCAAATCCGGTTGGGGCTACCAATTTTTGCCATAGGTAAAAGCCAGATATTGTATTGTGCAATATAGGCATAAAAAACAGCCAAGCTGATCAAAGAAAGGGGGAATTGTAATGCAAAAATACAAAATTTTAGAGACAAGCTCTATGGTATTTAAAGTTTTATCATGGGTTTCTCTGGCAGTGGGGATAATATCGGCTGTTGTAATTTTCATAGGGGGCGGGACGCCAGAAGCGCCAAGGGCCACAGGTTTTATTGGAATCTTATTAGGGATAGTTTATTTCTTTATATTTTTTGTGACAGCAGAGATAATAACGCTTCTTTTAGATATACGTTTAAAGGTTGACAAATCCGCATAGTTTTATATATATAGAGCGGCAATGATTTATATATAAGGCCCGCAAGCCTATTTTAAAATAGCGTGTGAAAAATGCGGGTTAGTAAGTAAAAATAAAAAAAATTAAAAAAAGCTTTTAAAATATAATATATTGTGATATAATTATAATAATAAAATCTGTATCATATATATAAAATAGGGAGGAAGCAAAATGAGCGATTTTGTAGAGAAGAGAAGTTCTAAAAGATTAAACCTGTCTCTTCCTATAAAGCTCAGGCGGGTTGCAGAAGAAGGCAGGGGTGAAACAGTAGAAACTGTTACATCCAATGTAAGTTATAATGGGGCGTATATCTCTAATATAAATTTAAAAAATTTAAAGCCCGATGAAAACTTACACATAACCCTTTCTGTGCCAAGAGAGGAAGCTAGGGATTTTCCGTTTTCGAGGCTTATTGGCAACGCAAGGGTTGTGAGGACAGAAAAGGATGCCTGCGCGCTTGAGTTTAATGAGGGCATGTCAAGACTTTTTATCGCCAATTAAACAGAGTTTATCATACGCCAAAATTCTGCAGCTGGTTCGGTATCAAATTTGCTTTGAAATTTTAAAGGATGAAATATATGAGTAAGAAGTTTTATCTTTTTTTTATGCTTTCTTTGTTTACCGTTTTTTTAAGTATTTTTTTAGTGGGTTGCGGGGAAAGCGATAAAGTAGGCCATGGCGCCAAGACAATAACCATATGGCACTGGATGAGCGACAGAGAAGACGCGTTTAAAGAGCTCGCCAGAAGATATGAGACTGAGAAAGGCGTTAGAGTGGAATTTGAGCTTTATGCGCCCTCTGATTCCTATACGCAAAAAATAAGGGCAGCGGCTCAAACAAACACCCTTCCTGATATTTATGGGATACTCGGAAAAAAAAGGGATTTCGCAGGTTTTGTGAACTCTGGCCATGTTTACGATCTTACAGAGGAGATGGATAGGGATGGGGCTGTATGGAAGAACAGGTTTTTCGCAAGAGCAATAAGCGTAAATGAATTTGAGCAAGGCAATAGTTTTAATGTCAAACCAGGCATATATGGCGTACCTATAGATGTGACAAATATTCAAATGCTTTATAATAAGGATTTGTTAAAGGCAATAGGCGCAAATCCTCCAGAGACATGGAATGAGCTGATGGAGATAAGCGCTAAACTTAAGGCAAAAGGGATCCAGGGGCTGGTGAGCGGATGGGGAGAGATATGGATGATAGATTGTTTTGCGTCCAATTACGCGTTTAATATAATGGGAAAAGACAAGGTGCTTGATACTATACGCGGCAAAACCCCTTACACAGATCCAGACTGGATAAAGGTTTTTGAGCTTTTTCGCGATATGCGGGATTCAGGCCTTCTCGCCTCCGGCATAGTGACCATGGTTAATAAGACAGCAGAGCAGCTTTTCGCTAACAACAGGGCTTGTTTTGCCTTTAATGGCTCATGGTGCGTGAATGTTTATAAAGGTATGAACCCTGATTTAAATTACGGGGTAATGCCTCCTCCAAAGATCTCGGATAAATACCCTATGACGATATGGGGAGGCGCCGGATCCAGTTTTATGGTAAATAAACAGTCTGATAACATACAGGAGGCTGTTAATTTTTTAAAATGGGTTACTGAAACCGATCAACAGGCCTATCTTTCAAAAGAGACGTATGGCCTGCCTTCTAATAGATACAGCTTGAAAGATATACCTATAATGCTCTCACAATTCGCAGGCGCCATGGATGATACAACTCATCCAAACATATGGGCCGTAGCAGAGCTGCCGGCTGTAGTAGAAGCGTTTGATAAAGGCATCCAATCTATAATAATAGGAGAAAAGACACCCGAAGAGCTTGGAAGGGAAGTGCAGGCGATAAAAGAACGGGAGATGACGAAGAAGTAGGAAATAGGCACAAGTTACAGGTTACAAGCGGCAGATTGTCGCAGGTCAGATCCGAGACGAAAGACCTGTAACATGTGGCCTGAGACCTGAAGCAAGAATATGAAAACTAAGGCTATTCTCCAAAATTATTTATTTATCCTCCCCGCTGTATTAATCTTTTTCATATTCTACATCTACCCATTCTATAAAGTCTTTACGCTGTCGCTTTGCCAGTGGGACGGCATATCGCAGTTTAACCTATCCAAAAATTTTATAGGGCTGGGTAATTTTATAGAGCTGTTGCAGGACAGGGTATGGTGGGGCGCGATGCTCCATGCGGGCTATATAACCCTGATAGCGCTTACATTTCAAAATGCCCTAGCCCTTTTATTAGCCATCGCATGCGACAGGGATATAAAAGGCGGCAATATATACAGGGTGATATTCTACCTTCCTCCTGTCCTTTCAGAAGTGGTGGTCGGGCTTGTGTGGAAATGGATATATGATGGGAATTACGGGCTTTTGAATCACTGGCTTGCGTCTATGGGGTTTTCAAATCTTGTAACCGACTGGCTCTCAAACCCTAATACGGCGCTTACCGCAGTGGCTATAATACACTGTTGGAAAGGTTTCGGATGGGGGTTTATAATTTTTTTAGCCGGCCTGCAGACAATCCCGAGGCAGTTATACGAGACAGCCAGGGTTGATGGCGCGTCCGGCTGGCAGGTATTTAAGTGTGTCACAATACCTCTTATGGTGCCTGTGTTTATACTCGTGTTTATTCTTACAGTGCTTGGCACGATGCAGGTGTTTGTCCTGATACTTTCAATGACAAACGGCGGGCCTGGATATCATACAGAGGTGCCTGTCACAAGGATCCTGGCGTCAATGGTTGATTCTTCAAGGTTTGGTTATGCGTGCGGCCAGGGTATTATGTTCGGCGCAGTGCTTCTGGCTATATCGTTCGTCCAGATTAAATTGTCAAAATACATGAAACAGGCATAGCATAGCTTAAGCCCAAAAGCTTAAAGCTTAAAATTATGAAAGAAAGCGCAAAATATAAATTAGAGGAACTTTTAAAGAACGGCATGATGCATATTTTTCTTATTATTGTATCTATTGGATGCCTGTTTCCGCTTTTATGGATGGCCGGTTCCAGCCTTAAGACTCAACAGACAATATTTTCAGATATGAGCATATTCCCAAAAAATCCTGTATGGGGCAATTTTTACACCGCATGGACCAGGGGCGGATTCGGGACTTATTTTTTAAACAGCTTGTTTTATACTGTGACAGCTGTGTTTGGGATAGCAATTATCTCGTCTCTGGCAGCCTTTGCGTTTTCCAGGCTGAAGTTTCCAGGCAAAGATATGCTATTTTATATGTTTCTTGGCGCTATGATGATACCATTGCCCGGGAGTTTTGTCCCGTTATATGTCTTAATGACCAGGCTAC
>Ga0172370_10011055_pt1 | contig 10242 bp, 7 predicted proteins | sample LakKiv5m_FD_114538 | JGI IMG/M metagenome (GOLD analysis project Ga0172370, IMG submission 114538) | Freshwater microbial communities from Kabuno Bay, South-Kivu, Congo - kab_022012_11.5m | ecosystem: Environmental > Aquatic > Freshwater > Lake | place: Democratic Republic of the Congo...
TGGAACTGGAACTGGAACTGGAACTGGAACTGGAACTGGAACTGGAACTGGAACTGGAACTGGAACTGGAACTGGAACTCTGTCCTCGGATCAAGTTCTTATTAATCAATTACAAAGTCAAATAACCCAACTTCAAAATCGTGTAGATGTTTTAAATGCGAATTTGGCTAATAAAACCGGTACTAATACTGTGGTCGTTACAGACTCAAATACTACCGCTCAAGTGGCGGGCCTGCAGTCTCAAATCTCGCAATTGAATAATTTAATATCACAATTACGTTCATCCTCGGGTGGTCAGGTAAGTGTCTTTGGCTCGGTGGACAACTCCCCGGCAGTTAGAGGGCTGCAAATGCCCACAGGATTGCAGATGCCACAAAATTATAGAGACATGAGTGCAACTTATGCCAATGTCAGTGGCACCATATATGACAAAAATACCGGCAAGGCCTTTGTGACACCTGCGGAATTTTTTGCCTCGGCCGGCGTTAATTCTTTTGACGGTTTGGGGTTTGATACAAATTGGACTCCAGGCAATTCGTCTGCTGTGTTGGGAGCGGTATCCGGTTCAACTTACAAAGTAAAGAAAGGCGACACTCTTTGGGGTATAGCAAAAAAACACTATGGTGACGGGAAAAAATGGCGAAAGATTTTGGAAGCAAATACTGACAAAGTAAAAAACCCTAAAGCTATGAAAGTTGGTATTGAGCTGGTTATCCCTAATTTGTAGATTATCTTGTCAAAATGAGCAGTTTTGATCACCTTGCATTTTTAAACCCAAATGCTATTATTAAATATACTTATTAAAATAATTAAGATAAAGGATAATTATGGAAAATGAGTCTCATAAACACACTCACAGTGAAAATTGCTGCCAGGATGATACTTCGGCAAAAATTATAGCCGGCAGTGTGATAGTGGCCGCAATAATTATAGCGCTTAGTATTTTTTATAATACTAAATTGGTATTGAATAATTCCGGGGGATTAGCAGGTCTGCAAGAGGGTTCTGCTAAGGGATCTGTTGTTTTAAACCAGCCTGCTGCTCCGGGTCAGCCGACTGCTCCGGTTGCGGTTACTGAAAGAAAAGATGCTGCGGTTTTAGGGAAAAGCAACGCCAAAGTGACTATTGTGGAGTTTTCGGACTTTCAGTGTCCTTATTGCAAGCAATTCATTGACCAGACATTCGCTCAAATTAAAACTAAATATATAGATACGGGAAAAGTTAAAATAATATTCAGACATTTCCCTTTGCCGTCTCATATCAATGCCCAACCGGCCGCTGTTGCTTCAGAGTGCGCTAATATTCAGGGGAAGTTTTGGCAGTACCATGATTTATTGTTTAAGAACGGTACAGCTGACGGGACGGGTCTCGCAACTGCAGATTTAAAAAAGTATGCAGACAGTTTGGGTCTTAATAGCGGGACTTTAGGTTTTTCCAAAAATAAATTCAACCAGTGCCTTGATTCCAATGCTACTTTGAACATTGTTTCAGGCGACCAAAAAGACGGTTCGGCGGCCGGGGTTACTGGCACACCAACCTTTTATATTAACGGTAAGCAGCTCGTTGGCGCCCAGCCTTTTGCTGCTTTTCAGGCGGCGATAGACGAGGCGTTGAAATAATAGATAGCAAAAAGTAAATAGCCATCCCCTAGGGGATGGCTATTTACTTTTTACCGGTACCAATGACTATTGCTTAATGTTCTTGGGGAACAATTTTTCTAAGTCATCTGTACGATTTATGTTTTGAGCTTTAATGAGTCTGACCAAAAATCTTTTTGCCAGTTCGTTGAATTCATCTTCAATCTCTTCATCTAACACATACGGAGAAATCCAAATACTGTTTTGCCATTTTTTAAAATGAAGCTGTTTTAATTTTGCTCTTAGTACGGTGCGGATTTTTTTTTGCTTTTCCGGAATATCAAAAATTACCATTTTCCACACTCCGTCTTTTTCCGGACTTTTCCTTGCTAATAATTTTTTCCCCTCATCTGTTATTTTTGCAAGTAATACTCCAACGTCGTTTGTTTTCTCAAGAAGCTCCAATTTTTCCAAACGAAACATTGTATTATAAAAAAACTTATATGGCTTCTCGGGGCAGGATGCTTTGTGAAGCCTTTTGTAATTTTCGGGATTTTTTTTCAGTAATCCCAAAATTTTTATTGTAATTGGATCAAATGGTCTGGACATAATAGTTTTCTTTACCAGAAGTAATAATACTATTAATTGGCTTATTTCGTCAAATATAAAAAGTAAATTCAAATTAGACAAAATCGCACTTTTATTGCGTACTGGATCAGGTTGTTGTGGATAAACTTTTCCGGAAAAGTGTGCTATTATAAAAATAAGTCTATAAGTGTCTAAGTGTTTATGAAATCAAATTTTTTGTATAAAAATTGTATTTATTTATTGGTTATTTTAATCTTTGGGGTTTTTAGCCCGTTATTTAGCGTGGCCGGAATTTCAAAGCAGGGTCTGATTACAAAAAACAGTTTTTCAACCAATCAAATAAGGACAGTTCAGGTTATAGAAGCGAAGTTGGCGACTCCAAGTGAGCTATTAAATAGCTCAGTAAATTCTTCCGTAACAGGACAATCTTTTGGTTGTATGCCCGCAAAGTCTTTAGAAGGCAATCTCATACAGAATCAGCCGGTTATGGATTTAAACCAACCGGCATCCTGTTTTAAGCTGGCAGTCGCAAATGAAAACGCTGTTTCTTCCCAGAAAATTTCGGTTGCAATACAGTCTTCCTCAAGGCCTATGGTGGTTGTTGCAAGATGGCCGGCTCAAACAATAGGGCGATTTAAGTTAAATACATCGCCATTGCCTCCAACACAGCCGGTTCCCGTTCAGGTATATGGTTTTGTAGCGGTTTCATTAGCAGGTTTTAAGCTAAATAAAATAGTTCAAAAAATTACCCGTCGTTTTTTTGTCCAATTTACCGGGCAATCAGGGTTATTGATGGTTATGCGATGTTGATTATGACAAGATTAGCTGCATAAAAATCGTATTATTATAAATAACTACCAGAGGCCTCTGTCTTTGGTAAGGAAAAAGATTTAAACATATGTCAGACGAAATAAGGGTAAACAGGCCTGCGCCTGTTGCACAAGGCGTTTCTAGTTCTCCAGTAGCCGTTCCGGCCACTTCTTCATCAAAAATGCCCTGGGTAATTTTGGCGGTAATTATAGTGGTTTTATTGGTAGTTGGCGTGTTGTTCCGTGACAAATTGTTTGGTGGATCAACCAAAGACGCTACAAAGACATCGGTTGTTAAAGCTTCTGCTTATAATGCGGTATTTTTGACTAACGGCCAAGTTTATTTTGGCAAAATGTCAGAAAATAGTGATGGTTACACTACTCTAAAAGATATTTATTATTTACAAGTGGTTCAGCAACCAGGATTGCAGGGTAGCGGACAAACCGAACAGCAACAGCAAGCTCAATCACAAATTTCCTTGGTGAAATTAGGAAATGAGTTGCATGGGCCGGTAGATGAAATGAACATCTCCAAAAGCCAAATTTTGTTTTATGAAAGTATGAAAGAAGACAGCCAAGTGGTTCAGGCTATAAATAATTATAAAACCAACCCTCAAGGAACGGCTCCGGCGGCACAACAGCCGGCTCCTGCCCCTACTCCTACTCCGGTTCAGTAGAACAGTTTTTGTTGAAGTTAAAAGGCCCCTTCCTGATTTTTAGGAAGGGGCTTTGATTATTGGGTTTATTAGCGATCGTTTTGCGAGTCCGTCCCGATTCTATCGGGACGAGCGAGCCTAAGGAGTTTTAATACAGGTTTTAATACCTCGAGAGATTAGGCTGCGAGGAGTCTTTTTAGCGACTTAAGAAGCGAGTGAAGGTTGTCTGAGGATAATTTTCCAAGCCGGGCCGAGGGCCTGCAGGGAGACAGGGAGGGACCTTCCGCCAGAGGCGAATCCGCCTCTGGCGGAGATACTGATTTTAATACCTCGTTTTCGGATTATAACGGGATCCTTAATTACCGGTGTATTTTATGTTTATTTTTTAAGAAAGCTAACAATAAAACAAACGCTAAGGTAATTGTCAAAAACATAGCGATAGTTTTGTTATTGTCTTTGTATTGTTCCTGGATCACAGTAATTTCCACCGGAATCTTAGCCCCCGTTCCTACAGTTAACTCATCCGCGGTTAAGGGTTTTGCAACAACCGAAAGATCGGTGACAACTTTTTGGTTTGTTTGGCTTAAAAGTCCTTGGCTTAAAATTTTAATTATGACCGTTTTTCGGGCCCCGGATTCCAAAGTAAAACTTTTTGGTAAAGGTATGATGTTGTCGGGGTAATTGTCTGCTGTAATTTCAAAAATTTGGACGTCGGCAGTGGGGTTGGCAACAACTAATTTTTGCATCATTTCTTGGCCGGCAGAAACGGTGATGCTCAAGTGGGAAGGGGATATTTGTAGCCCCGCCCCGAAAGAAAGTAGCGGGAGAGCGAGTCCGAAAAGAATAACCGTAGTTTTTAGGATTTTCATAAGGGTTTGTTTTTTACCTTGTTAATTAATTTTCGCTGGCCCAAAATACCAATTGGCCTGTTTTGGATCCTCCAGAGCCGTCAAAGCCTGCCGGTACGGATAGTGTAAGGTTTTGGTCTTGGTTTTGTCCGGAGCCTATATTAGTGGTAAATTTTTGCGAAGTTTTACCGTTAAGTTTTAAATTGTCCAAAAAAATTCGGTCGCCGGAGACGGCACTTTCTATATTTAAAGCGATTGTTCCGTTATTGGAAATGGTTATTTGTTTGGTAATACTTTCCCCGGGGTTTATATTTCCGAAGTTTAGGTTGGATGTATTGACGATAAATGATAGGCTATTGGGTTTTGTGGAAGTACCTTGAATTTGGCCGTTGTCCAGATTCGCGGTTAAATTTACCACAGATGTGGTCGGGTCGCCGACTTGCAACAGAGTTTGATTGCTACGTATATAACCAATTTTGGATGCTGAAACTTTATAGTATCCATCAGGAGCTGATAATGTAGCATTTCCTTCAGCATTTGTGAATTCTTCTAAAGTGCCAAAAATAACAGCAGCTTCAGATAATTTTTGCCATGAGTCGCCATTAAAGTACTCCACTGTAGCCTGCGCATTTTGTCCATTTTCAATTTTGGTTTGTGGAAGATCCAAACGCGTTGGCTGCCAACCATAATCACCAAAAAACCACACAACTTCTTCTCCGGTTTTCAAATTATAATCTGCCGCGCCAACATCAGCATAAGCGTTATTTACTAAATACATCCAGCCAGTTTGGCCTACGGCTTGATCGTCATTAATTTTGTCTAAGTATGGGCCAAAACTGGCCTGTTGGATGTGGTAGGTAAAGCCGCATTGAATACTTGCGTTTTTTACAATATCTAATGCCGTGGGACCTTGTGTTTTACCGGCACAAATTTCTTCGCTTGAACCTTCGATTCTAAAGCCAAAAGATTGAATAGTCATTTTTTGAGCTGTTAGGGGCAATGTTTTGCCTGCCAAGGCAATTACGGCGTAAGCTGTGGTAATCGGGGAAAAAGAATTTTCTCCCGCCCCAGTTTGATATTCAAAGTATCCGTCTTGGGCTTGGGTTGAAGCAAGATAATCATCTGGGGCGTGGCCATCTTTTGCCCATGATTTGTGATTGATGTTTAAAGAATTTAGCGCCCAAAGTACCCATGCGGTAGATGAGCTTTCGGAGGCCGTGCCGTAGGCGCTTTTGGGGTCGTAGGTGAAGCCACCGTCAGAATTTTGGGCGGTGCGTAAATAATTTAAAGAGTTTTGAATGTCTGCGTCATTGGGGCTGGCTCCAAAAGCAGCTAAAGCGGCTATTGCCGCCGCGGTCATGTTGCTGTCTGAAGGTCCGCCTACAGTGTAGGACCAGCCACCGTCGGAATTTTGATTAGAAGTTATAAAATTTTTTGTGTTAACTATTACTTCGTCGGTTTGGGGAATTCCCGCAGCGGTTAATGCAAGCAGTCCAAAAATATCGTCGTTAAGTGTTGTGGGGTCGCCCAACTGTCTACCGGAGTAAAAAGATTTTAGCCTGGTAACATAATCTTGTCCATAGAAATTATTTGCATCCATGCCCAGAGCGGAAATTGCTAAAATAGGCGTTTCATATTCAATGGCGCTGGAAGCGGAAATATTTTTTAAATGTTCATAAGGAATTGATCCGGAATTTAACGCAATGAGACCAAGAGTACTCCAAGCGGAAGAAGAATGGCTTTGCAAATAGCTTAAGGCTGTCGCTTGGTTATAGGAGGCCCGGGTAAACAGTGGGGTGGCGGTGAGGGAGAAAATAACCAGAAGAGACAACCATAATGAAAAACATTTTTTTAATTTAAACATAAAATTAATTTAGTTAGTTTGTTAAATTATTCTTGGATAATATTCAATTATAAACTATGTTGTTATAAGGTTTGTTTGATTCGCTCCTTCTTGCGCCCTAATAAAAAACCGCCCTCAAGCGGACGGTAGAATTGTTTTTTGATTAGATTAAAAACCAAAACAAAATAATTCCTGCTCGGGATTGCAAAATTTATTTAGCGACCAGACTTAGTCCATATAATATGTATGAATGAAAGATGTAAGTGTTACTGCAAATCTGCAGTAAAATTTTACATTAGCATTTTTAATCTTAAATAGACATTACTGTTGCGGCACAGTGGGGGAATAACAAAGCCATTTAACTATAAACAATAAATTTTTAACAAATAACTGAATTTAAGTTATAAGTTATCAATTCAAAGTTTAAAGTTTTACTTCGAGCACCCCGCTTCCCTAAATAAATATAAATGTTAATTTACTAAAACCTGTCTCATACATTACTCCTTGACTAATTTTTTGTCAATAAATATTAAAATATTTTTATTTAAATCAGTGTGGATAAGTGGTGTTTTTAAATCTGGTAAAAAAACATTTTTTGACAGGATATAGCAATAATGTTTTAAAACAAAAAAAAGTTAAATTATAGGATTAAATACAAACTGTGTATTTATGAGAAAAACAATTTTGTGCAACATACTAAAGTTTAGTTTGATTAAATTATAAAATGGATGTGTTTCATTTAATTGTTTTAATGAATGTTTCATAAATTCTAACTCTTTATACTTTTTAAATATTACTAAAAGATATTATAAAAAGTATTTCTTCAATGATTACTGTTAAAATTCGTTTTAAAATATATTTTTAATTAAAATTGTTTCAAAGCCTTTGGAATAAAATATATTTTTGTTTAACAAAAATGATAATACTAAGGATTTTTTGTTAAAAAACCTCAAGACAGAAAACAATTTATTTTATGAAAAATTGCTAACAAACTATAGTAAAATAATTAGCAAATTTTGTTGTGATTTAATGCCTTAAATGAAACAGATAAAATTAGCTAAATGTGTCCAAATATTAAACTTTAATTAGATAATATCTAGCTACTAAATTGAGCTTAAAATTTTGACCGGATAGTACGCCTAAAGATATAATATATACAGATATCGTTTATCCGATATTTACTTAAAAAGCCTAAAGCAAAGCCAAAATTACGTCTATGGTAATATAGATATCGGATAGCCGATTTAATACAACAAGAAACCAAAAGTGCAAGAAAAAGAAGAACAAAATAACGAACAGTTAAACAGCAAAAAAGAACCCGGAACACACATGAATTTCGGGATAGGGTTTTCTGCGCCAAACAACAACAGCCGGCAGGAACAAAACGGTGAAAATTTTATGTCTTTGGCTGAAGCTGGAAAAGTGACCGGGTATCACCAAGACTATCTGGGTTTTTTGTGTAGAACGGGGAAGCTTAAAGGTTTTAAGATTGGCAGGAATTGGGTTACAACCAATGGGGCTTTAGAAGAGTTTTTGAAAAATTATAAAAATGGCATTTCAGAAATAACCGATGAGTCAGGGCAGAAGATTCAAGTACATGTCGAACATGAGAAACAGACTCTTACTGACAAAAAACCAGTTTTCGCAAATATGCAGGAATTTGGAAATGATAAACATATAGAAGCCCCCAAGCCAGTTGAGCTAAAAAATCTTTCCCCTGTTGGGCTTATAGATAAAGCTGACAAAACATATAGCCAGACCCCTGAGCAAATATTACAGCTAACTAAGCTCCGAAGATCAATCTTTGACGATCTGGAAAATAGAATTGAAAGTTTGAATTCCAATCTTTCCCAACTGGAAATACAAGTTGCTCATTCTAAAGAGCCAAAGCTAGCCCTGCATGAACAGCCGACCAAAGAACAGATTTCTAATGAAGAGAAAACTTATGTCTTGCCTTCTACTGTTTCAGCCAGACCGGAAAGAGCACAGCTTTCGGAAAAATTTGTATCTAATTTTTCTTTTGACAAATCTGATCAAGACTTTAAATCTTCATTCACGGCACCGGAAACAAAGTTTGCTTTAACAAAAGAAAAAATTAAACACTTATACAAAAGTTTCGCCGTGCCAAAGCAGCAAAATTTGCCTTTGGTTTTTGCCAGTTTGGCGATTGCCTTACTCGGGCTTGTGGGGTCTTTGCTTTGGTCAAACATTTCAACCGAATCCAGGCTAGCGAAGAAAGCTGACTTAACGAAGTATGTATATGAACGAAGCCTGAATCAAGGAACTACGGTAAACCAAACTGTTGTTAATAATAATATTGGCAACCAAGTTATAAATAAAATTTTAGGCTTAAATGAATCTCAAGTTTATAATCTAATTGACCAGCGTTTAAACCAATATTTGTCCGATGGAAAGTTTAAAGGCGACCAGGGGCCACAAGGAGTACCCGGAGTTTCCGGAGGAGCTTCTACCGTTACTTACATTCAACCTAATCCTTCCACGGGAAGCGGTGGGGGAAGCATGGTGGGCGTGACTTATTTATCTTCCCAGGATTTTACTACGAATAACGCGACGGTAAATAATTTATTAACAGTTAATGGAACATCAAATTTTACAGGTAGTGTTACAATGGCCGGACCAACCATTTTAAACGGTACTACTACAATTGCAAATTTAAATGTCACAAATTTTGACCTTGGTTTCGCAGAAGGAAGTGTGGTGTTCCAAGGAGTTTCCGGACTTGCTCAAGATAACGGAAATTTATTTTATTCGTCTTCTTCCACCCAGCTTGCGGTTGGCACAAGCACTCCGGCAACATCCGCCATTTTACAACTTGAATCTACAGACAAAGGTTTTTTGGCTCCGAGTATGACATCGGCACAACGCGATGCAATAATTTCCCCGGTTGCCGGTTTGATGGTTTATAACATAGATACCAATGCTTACAATGTTTATAACGGTTCAACTTGGGGCGCTATTGGTAGTGGTGGTGCTGGTAATGGAAATGGAACAGTAGCAACAGGAACGCTGGGAAGTTTTGCTTATTATCCAGCAGATGAAGCTACTGTTACCTCTCAAAGTATTTTGTTTATATCTGGAGAAAATATTGGGATTGGTTCTTCCGTTCCTTCTTCTAGGCTGACCATTGTTGGTTCTTCCACTACGGCAAATATTTTAACCGTCGCTTCCTCCACCGGCACCACTCTCTTCCAAGTAGCTTCTAACGGCTCCACCACCATCTCTTCCCTAGGTGCCGGTCTTGTCCGCTCTACTGCCAGTGGTTCTCTGTATACCGATGCCGCTACTTATCTTCAAGCTGCAGATTTAGCTAACTACCCAACCTACACTTACGGCAGTTCCACTTATGTGAACTTTGGTTATGCTACAAATACTTTTGCCACTATCCTCAATACTCCTTCTTACACCTATGGTTCATCAACCTATGTAAACTTTGGTTACGGTTCTTCCACTTATGCTACTATAGCTAGTTATCCTACTTACACTTACGCTTCCTCCACCCTTATCAATTACGGATATGGAACTGCTACCTTTGCCACCATCCTAAATTATCCAAACTACACTTATGCTACCAACACCTTTGCTACTCTGCTTAACACTCCTACCTATACCTATGGTTCATCAACTTATGTAAATTACGGATATGCTTCTTCTACCTTTGCCACAGTTGCAAACTTACTTAGCTATCCTACCCATACTTACGGTTCATCAACCTATGTGAACTTTGGTTACGGTTCTTCTACCTATGCTACTATCGCTAGTTATCCAACATATACTTATGCTTCTTCTACTTTCCAACCAATAGGAAACTACTTAACTTCACAAGCTTGGACTATTGGTAATGGAACTTTATACAATGCTACTTCTACTGACCTTATAGGGATAGGAACAACTTCTCCGACA
>Ga0172370_10011060_pt1 | contig 10238 bp, 8 predicted proteins | sample LakKiv5m_FD_114538 | JGI IMG/M metagenome (GOLD analysis project Ga0172370, IMG submission 114538) | Freshwater microbial communities from Kabuno Bay, South-Kivu, Congo - kab_022012_11.5m | ecosystem: Environmental > Aquatic > Freshwater > Lake | place: Democratic Republic of the Congo...
CCGCCACCGCCACCTTCTGGGCCACCGCCCCAGCCGCCGCCACCGTCTCGACCGCCCCAACCGCCGCCGCCGCCACCGCCGGGGCCGCGACCACCCCAGCCGCCGCCGCGATCACCGCTGCCGCGCTCGCCGCCGCCGGAGCGGAATCCGCCGCCACCACCGCCGGCGGCCGTGCGCTCACGCGCCTCGTTGACGACGAGCTTGCGGCCGTCGAGGTTCTGGCCGTCGAGCGCCGCGATCGCCTTCTCGGCGTCTTCCTGGCCCTCGACTTCGACGAACGCGAAGCCGCGCGGTTGTCCGGTCACGCGGTCGGTGATGAGCGTGACGGTCAGGACCTTCGCGCCGCAGTTGCCGAACGCGTCGCGCAGCCCTTGCTCCGTGGTACTGTAGGAGAGATTCCCGACGTAAAGACGCTTGCCCATCTCGAAGCCAGTTCCTTCTGCATGGCTTGGTGATCCAACCCGTAACGCGCCAGAGCCATGCGAAACTCACTGGCCTGCGGGCTCAACCTGTAGCCGGAGGCTACCGAACATGACACGAAATGATACACGAGCCGGGATGGCTCGCAAGAGGCGCATCGGCGTCCATGGTGCCCCGCGGCGGGCTGGGAGGCGGGCTCCTCGGAGGGATCGAGGCCACGCTTGCGGAGATTCAGGGGCTCCAACGTCCGCCGCGACCGTCGATGCCGGACAGCGTGTAGAGCAGTCGTCCGACGATCACGTCGACCGCCTCGCGGTTCTCCCCGCCCTCCGGAATGATGAGGTGCGCGTAGCGCTTCGAGGGTGCCACGTGTCGGGCGTGCATGGGCCGCACCGTCTCGTAGTACTGCTTCTGGATGGACTCGATGTCTCGGCCGCGGTGGGTGATGTCTCGTTTGATGCGCCGCATGAGCCGAATGTCATCGTCCGTGTCGACGAAGAGGCGCAGGTCGAACAGCTCGCGCAGCTCGGGCACGGCGAACAGCAGGATGCCTTCGACCACGACGATGCGGCACGGCTCGACGCGGTGTGTGACCGGCGAGCGGGTGTGCTGCGCGAAGTCGTAGCGCGGGCACTCCACGGCCGTGCCCGACTTGAGCGCGCGGAGGTGCGCCTCGAGCAGCTCGTTCTCGAGCGCGGCGGGCTCGTCGTAGTTGATGCGCGTGCGCGCCTCGAATTCGAGCCGGGACTGATCGCGGTAGTACCAGTCGTGCTGCATCATCACGGCCAGCCCCTTCGGGATGGCGTGCACCACGCGGTTGGCCACCGTCGTCTTGCCGCTGCCCGTGCCGCCGGCGATGCCGATGAGGACGGGCGGGATGGGGTCGTTCGGTTCCTGCGGCGGCATGATCGCTCGTACGCGAGGCGAGGCCCGTCTAGTTCTTGGCGTCGCCGCGCGCGAAGATGGACGCGACGTAGTTCAGCACGTCCGTGGCGCTCTCCTCGTTGTAGCCGTAGTTCTTGATGAGGCGCTGCTTGACGATGTCGATCTTCTCCTGCGTCTCCTTGTCGACCACGTTCGACACGATCGACGTGAGCTTGATCGTGTCCTTCTGGTCCTCGAAGAGCTTGAGCTCGAGCGCCTTGTGCAGCCGCTCGTTCGTGCGGTAGTCGAAGGTCCGCCCCTCGATCGCGAGCGCGCCGATGTAGTTCATGATCTCGCGACGGAAGTCGTCCTTGCGACCGTCCGGGATGTCGATCTTCGCCTCGATCGACCGCATCAGCCGCTCGTCCGGCTCCTCCATCTGGCCCGTGAAGCGGTTCTTGACCTTCTCGCGCTGCGTGTACGCCTTCACGTTGTCGATGTAGTTCGCGCACAGCCGCGCGATGGCGTCCTCGTCCGCGCTGATGGCGCGCTGGACCTCGTTCTTGACGATGTCTTCGTACTCCTGCTTGACGACGCTCAGCAGCTCCGCGTAGCGCTTCTTGAGATCCTCGTTCGTGATGAGCGAGTGATGCCGCAGCCCGCCTTCCAGCTCGTTCATCACGATGAACGGGTTGATCGACGTCTCGGCCTTGCCCGCGACGAGCGCGTTCGAGATCTTGTCCTGCACGTAGCGCGGACTGATGCCCTCCATGCCCTCTCGCGCGGCCTCCTTGCGCAGCTCCTTGATGTTGTCCTGCGTGAAGCCCGGCAGCGACTTGCCATCGTAGAGCTTGAGCTTCTGCAGCAGGCTCAGGTTGTGTTTCTTCGGCTGCTCCAGACGCGTGAGCACGGCCCACATGGCCGCGATTTGCAGCGTGTGCGGCGCGACGTGCATGCCGCGCACGCGACGCAGGCCGAAGTCCTTCTCGTAGATCTTTACCTCCTCGGTGAAGCGCGTGATGTAGGGGATGTCGATCTTGATCGTGCGATCGCGCAGCGCCTCCATGAACTCGTTGGACAGGAGCTTCTTGTACTCGGCCTCGTTCGTGTGGCCGATGATCACCTCGTCGATGTCGGTCTGCGCGAACTTCTTCGGCTTGATCTTGTGCTCCTGCGTGGCGCCGAGCAGGTCGTAGAGGAACGCCACATCGAGCTTCAGGATCTCGACGAACTCGATGATGCCACGGTTGGCGATGCAGAACTCGCCGTCGAAGTTGAACGCGCGCGGATCGGAGTCGGAGCCGTATTCCGCGATCTTGCGGTAGTTGATGTCGCCCGTGAGCTCGGTCGAGTCCTGGTTCTTCTCGTCCTTCGGCTGGAACGTGCCGATGCCGACGCGATCCTGCTCGCTGAACACGAGGCGGCGCACGCGCACGTGGCTCATCACGGCAGCCCAATCGCCGCTGTACTGCTCGAGCAGCTCGCGGTACGTGAAGCGACACGCGGGGCACAGATCCTTGGCGATTGGGATCTTGAAGTCGACGTCGAGCAGGCCGAGCTCCCCGAACGCCTGCTTGCGCCACTCCATCGGGATGAGGTGCAGCGGCTCCTCGTGCATGGGACAGCGCTGGACCTCGTCTTTGCCGCTCTTGTTGGTGCCGCTCCCGTTGGTGCCGTCCTTGTTGAGGTGCCACTCGAACGAGTAGAGCGCACCGTCGGGCGTGCGCGTGTACTCCTCCATGCCCTTCTTGAGCAGCCGCGCGATGGTCGACTTGGACGAGCCGACGGGACCGTGCAGCAGGATGACGCGGCGCTCGGAGCCGTAGCCCTGCGCGGCGCTCTTGAAGACGTTGACGAGCTTCATCAGCGGGATGTCGAGCCCGAAGACCGCATCACGCCCGCTGTGCGCCTCGTCCTTGAAGAAGTTGTAGCGGACAATCTTCTTTTTATTGTCGAGATACTCCTCGATGCCGTGCGAGAGGATCATGTCGTAGAGGCGCTGGTGCGAGGCCCGGACGACGCGGCTGTGCTCGCGGACGAGATCGAGGTACTCCTCGAATGTGCCGCTCCAGTTGAGTTCCTGGTACTCTTCGACGTTGTGGTGGGTGGCGAGTCGGCGAAGGAGGCTTTCCATATCTGCTCCAGATCAGTTTTGGGCGCGCCGGGCCGTCGCATGATGCCACCGTGCGCCACCGCGGTGCCCCCGGACGCTAGCAGGAAGCAGGCGGTCGGGCAATGCGAGCCGCCGCCTCGGCGAGCCGGGCCCGAGGGGGCCCATAACCGGAGTGACTATATGGACAAGGATGCCGTCGCCGCCGCCCAGGAGAAGCGCCTGCACACGCGCGTGCCGTGCCCCCGCTGTGGCGGCATCAAGGAGATCGCCGAGCACCTCGAGTGCCCGTACTGCGTGGGCAAGGCCGGCGACATCGTGAAGGGAGAGCACGAGGAATTCTGCGACTACCACGCGGGACAGGACCCGGTCGCGTTTGGCTTCCCGAGCGTGGAGGAGCGGCAACGATACGAGTGAAGGACGTCAGTCCGCGTCGCCGGCCGTCGCCGTGGCGTCGATCGGCGGCGCCGTGGCGTCCGTAGATGTCGCCTCGCCGGGCGTCGTGTCTGCGCTCCCGGTGTCAGTCCCGGTGGTGGCCGTGGTGTCTGACGCGGTGCCGGCCGTCGCGGTCTCGGTCGATGCGGCCGTGTCGTCTTCCGTGTTGGCGGTGTCGCTCGCGGGCGTCGTCGCGCACATGCCGTCACAGCCTTCGCAGGCCTTCTTCTCCGTGTTGCAGCGATGCTTGCCGTCCGCCGGGCACTGGTGATCGCCCGTGCAGGACAGGACCGGCGTCTCTCGCGAGGCTTCGCACGCGGCGAGCGCAGCGCAAGCGAGCAGCAGGGGCAGTAGACGCGCGACGGGCATGAGTTCGACTCCGGGGAACGCGACGGCGCCCGACGGTCACTCTAACCCGCAGTGGCCCGTCTGCAAATCCCCGCCGGCCCGCTATCGATCCGGGCGCGCGACTCCGAACGCGAGGTCATACGGACCGGGCGCCGATCAGCCGGTCGCGATGGCATCGAGCTCGGCCCAGCGTGTGTACAGGCGCTCGACATCGCGTCGCGCGGCCTCGTGGGCGATGGCAACGGCGGGGGCCTCGGACGCGCGCTCCTTGTAGAACGCGGGATCTGCGAGCGCAGCCTCGAGCTCGGCGACCTTCGCCTCGGCGGCAGCGATGCGCGCCTCGATCCCGTCGAGCTCCCTCTTCTCGGCGTAGCTCAAACGGCGCGGCTTGAGCCGCTCGGACCGCGTGTCCGTGCCCTGCGCCGGCCTTGGCTTCGGGGCCGTCTCGATCGCCGCCTCACGGGCCCGGTGGGCGCGGTAATCGGAGTCGTTGCCCTCGTGCCAGACCACGCGTCCCGGGCCAAGCTCGGGCTCGAAAGCGAGGATCGCGGTGGCCACCTTGTCGAGGAACCAGCGGTCGTGTGAGACGACGAGCACACACCCCGGATAGCGCGCGAGGCCCTCCTCCAACGCGGCGAGCGTGAAGAGATCCAGATCGTTGGTCGGCTCGTCGAGCACCAGCAGGTTGCCGGGTCGGCGCAGCAGGCGCGCGAGTTGCACGCGGTTGCGCTCCCCGCCCGAGAGCGAACCGACCGCGACGTCTGCCATGCGATCGTCGAAGAGCAGCATGCGCAGAAACGAGCGCACGTGGATCGGACCGTCATCGAGCAGCACGAAGCTGTTGCCGTCCGATACCGCGTCGAGCACCGTCTGCGCGTCGTCCAGGTCGGAGCGCGTCTGGTCGAGGTAGACCGGCCGCGTGTTGACGCCCATCGTCACCGTGCCCGCGTCGGGTGCCTCGAGGCCCAGCAGCGTGCGCACGAGCGTCGTCTTGCCGGCGCCGTTCGGTCCCGCGATGCCGAGGCGATCGCCGGGCTTGAGCACGAGGTCCAGCCCGTCGAACAGGAGCTTGCCGCCGGCGCTCCGGCGCAGGCCCTTCGCCTCCAGGATCGTCTTGCCCATCCGAGCGCCGAGCGGAAGCCGTAGCGCGAGCGTCCGCTCACCGGGCGCGGCGCCGCGATCGGGCTTGGCTTCGACGGCCGCGTCGAACCGTTCGATGCGGGCCTGCTGCTTGGTCTGGCGCGCGGGCGGACCGCGCCGGATCCACTCCAACTCGCGACGCACGAAGGCCGCGCGTTGGCTCTCCGCGCGAGACGCGAGCGCGAGACGCTCCGACTGCAGCTCCAGGAAGCGCGTGTAGTTCCCGTCGTAAGCGAACACGCTGCCGCGGTCGATCTCGATGACACGCGTGGCCACACGATCGAGGAACGTGCGATCGTGCGTCACGAGCACCAGCGCGCCGGCGTAGGCCCGCAACCGGCCTTCGAGCCACTCCACCGTGCGCGCGTCGAGGTGGTTGGTAGGCTCGTCGAGCAGCAAGAGATCAGGCAGCGAGAGCAGCGCGCACGCGAGCGCGATCCGCCGCCGCTCACCCACCGAGAGCGCTCCGGCACGCTGGTCCATCGGCGGCAAGTCGAGCGCGGACGCGAGCGATCGCAGCTCGTGGTCCCGGTCCCAGCCCGCCGCAAGCATCAGGCGTTCGGCGAGATCCGCGTGGGCGTGCAGCGCGGCGTCGAGCGCGTCCCCCTCCAGGTGATCGAGCCGTTGGGCCAGAGCCTCGAGCGCCGCCAGCGCGCCGTCTCGGGCCGAGAGACCCGCCCGCAGCGTGTCGCCCACCGTGGCCTCGGGATCGAGGCGCGGCTCCTGCGACACGAACTCCACCCGCATGTTGCGACGCCGCGTGAGCCTTCCGTCATCCGGCAGGTCATCGGGCACCGCGTCGCGCCCCGCGGCGAGCAGGCGCATCAGCGTCGACTTGCCGGATCCGTTGACGCCGACCAGGCCCACGCGGTCGCGCTCCTCGACGGCGAAGGAGACGTCGGAGAAGAGCGTCCGGGCCCCGTAGGACTTCGCGAGACTCTGGACGACCAGGATCGGCGGCATGCGGTGCGTGGCCTCGTGCGCCTTCGGCCGGCGCGGCGGCGGAGTCTACGGGAGGCGTGCGCCGGGCGCCATGAGGTGACGCGCTCGACGCCTTCGGGTAACGTCTCGGTCGCGCCGGGGCTCGCTCGGCGGCCGGGTTTCGCCGGAGCCAGATCGATGATCCGCTTGGATTCCCTGACGCTCGACGTCGTGATCTCGCTCGTCGCGTCGATCGAGGCTCGCGGCTTCGAGTGGGGGCTCTCGACCGATGAGCTCGGCGCGGTGCTGTTCGACGCCGGCCGCGACAAGTCAGACCTGCTCCACGGCATGGCTTCGCACCTCATGCTGCAGAGCGGTCTCGTGCGCCTCCGATCGGAGACCTTTCGCCTCATCTCCGGCTTCGACGCGTGGCCGAGGGCGCGCGCGGTGCGCGTACTGCGCAACGGCATGGGTGAACGCCTCCACCGCTGGTGCCGCCTTCGTGGCTCGCTCAACGAGCCTATGCCGCTTGGCGAGGTGGGCGATATCGTCCGGCAGATTGGGGCGACCGAGGTCGAGGTCGACGCGGCCGTGGTTCAGGCCCATGTGCTCGAATGGGTGCACGTGACGTCGCTCGCGCGGGGTCGCCCCCTCGTGCCCGGGGTGGCACTCGACGACGTGAAGTCGCGCCTGCATGACGAGGGGACGCCCACGTCGCTCGTCTACGAACTCGAGTCACGGCGCGCGCGTTGGACGGAGCTGCGCGAGCGCGTGCGAGGTCTCGCCGGTCCGTACCTCGGCGAGCCACGCAAGGAGGGCTCGGCACCCGCGCAGTCCCTGCGTGCAGACCCATCACCGAGGTCCTCGACCGGTCGCCTGCAAGGCGCGCCCGTGACCGGCGCGGTAGACGAGCTCGTGCTGCCGCGACCGCGCTCGCCCTCATCGTCGGCCTACGCGAAGCCGATGACCGTGTCTCAGTCCTTCGCGGCCGTGCAGCGCGATCGCTCCACGTCGCCTCCGGCGCTCGGTCCGACCGCGCCGACCAGCATCTCGTCGCCGGCCATAGAGCGCACGCCCTCGTCGTCCGCGATTCGCGCGCCCATGCTCGCGGGCTCCATCACGCCCCGCGACACGCCGGTCGTGCTGCCCACCGCGACGGCACCGGTTCGCGCCGCGCCCGACCCGGCCTGGACGGACCGTCTCTACCTGCTCAACACGGCGCTGCGCGAGGCCACTGAGGAGCACTTCCTTCGCGGCGACCTCGAACAGGCGCTCCGGGTCGCGCGCAAGCTGCTCATCGATGGCGTGCACCAGCGTACGCGCCTCCCCGGTGACAGCGTCCAGGTCTTCGATCGCGCCTTCACGCCGCACGCTCCGGTGCTTCTCGTGCCGCAGCCCGGTCCGCGCGTACTCCCGGAGGTCCAGGCCGGTTGGTGGCACCTGTATCTCGGCGCGCTCGAGGTGGTCCACGTGCCAGCCGATGGGCGCCCGCGCGCGCTTGGCCAGAACGAGGTCTTTCAACGGCTCGCGTTCGTATCGCTGCTCCTCGATGTGCTCGACCGCAGCGTCATGAATTGAACGCGACGCGTTACGCCGCGGGAACTCGACCAACGCCACGGAATGGCGTACAAGATTGCGTCCCTGGGGTCCGCCGCCGGTGTGTCTAGGACGCCGATGCGCGGGGCGCGCCCCGATCGCGATCCCTGACCGCATGAAGGAGACCACCGCTTCGATGAATCAGAACGACACGCAACCCACGCTGCCGATCCTCGTCGCCATGGGTGGAAACAGCTTGCTCGACCCGGCTCTACCTCCGACGGTCGCGAACCAATTCGACGTCACGAGCCGCGCGGTCGAGCCGGTCGCGGACCTCGTAGGGCGGGGCATCCGGCTCATCCTGACGCACGGCAACGGGCCGCAGGTGGGCTTCATGCTGCTGCGCTCCGACATCGCGAAGGAGGTCGTGCACCCAGTCCCGCTCGACTCACTGGTCGCGGACTCACAGGGGGCCATCGGCTACATGATCCAGCTCCAACTTCGCGAGAAGCTGCGCGCGCGTGGCATCGAGCGGCAGGTCGTGAGCGTGGTGACCGAGGTCGAGGTGGATCCCAGTGATCGCGCCTTCTCCGAGCCGACCAAGCCCGTTGGCAAGTTCTACACCGAGGACGAGGCCAACGCGATCAAGGCGAAGTACGGCTGGTCGATGGTCGAGGACTCGCACCGAGGCTGGCGTCGCGTGGTCTCGTCGCCTTCGCCCGTCAGCATCGTGGAGATGGCCTCTATCCGCTCGCTCGTCGAGGCCAACGCGACCGTCATCTGCTGCGGCGGTGGCGGGATCCCGGTGGTGCGCGAGGCGGACGGGCGCCTGCGTGGTTGCGAAGCGGTCATAGACAAGGACCGCGCGAGCGCGCTTCTGGCCGTTCAGCTCAACCTCGATCAGATGTTCATCACGACCGGGGTCGACGCGATCTACGTCGACTACCTCACGGATCGGCGTCGCGCCCTCCGTGAGACGAACGCCTCGGAGCTCAAGCGCTACGTCGCCGAGAAGCAGTTCCCCGCCGGCAGCATGGGACCGAAGGTAGAGGCCGCCATCTACTTCCTCGAGCGGGGAGGCAAGGAGGTCGTCATCTGCACACCGGAAGGTCTGGCCGACGCCTGGGACGGAAAGTCCGGAACCCGAGTCTACGCGGGCTGACAACGCCGCGCGGGTCATGCCAAAACCCAATGCAAGGAGAAGACAACATGTCCCCGAACACCCTCGATCCGCAGGCCGTGGCGGCGCTCTACGGAAAGAGCCTGCTCCTGACGCAGGAGTGGTCCACCGCCGAACTGGAGGCGCTGCAGCAGGTCGCCATCCGTTTCGAGCAGCTCGATCGCGCGCGGGCGCTCCCGCCGCTGTGCCCCAATGAGCTCGCCTATGCGATGTTCTTCGACAACAGCACGCGCACGAAGAGCGCATGGGCCGGCGCTGCGGCGCGGCTCGGCATGATGCCCGTCATCGTCGATGGGTCCTCCACCCAGGTCAGCCACGGCGAGACCGCTTCCGAGACCGGCGCGATGCTCGGCATGAACAGCCACGCGATGGGCGTGAGGCATGACCTCATTCTCGGCGAAGGCAACGCGTTCATGCGGGACGTCAAGCGCGGTATCGACGAGTACCTCGCCGCGACGCACGACGAGCGGCAGGTCCCGATCGTCAACCTACAGTGCGACATCGATCATCCGACGCAGACGCTCGCCGACCTGATCTGGCTGCGCGAACACTTCGGTGGTCCAGAGGGGCTGCGCGGCAAGAAGATCGCGCTGTCGTGGGCCTACTCGCCGTCCTACGCAAAGCCGCTGAGCGTGCCCCAGGGCCTCGCGATGCTGCTCACCCGGTACGGGGCCGACATCGCGATGGCACATCCGAAGGGCTACGAGCTCGTTCCCGACACCATGAAGTGGGCGAAGCAGAATTCGGAGGCGTCGGGCGGCTCGTTCCGGCTCACGCACTCGATGGACGAGGCCTTCGAGGGCGCCGTCGCGGTCTACCCGAAGAGCTGGGGCCCCTACGATCTCATGCTCGAGCGCGTGGCGGCGAACAAGCGGCGCGACTCGGCGGCGATGAAGGAGATCGAGCAACGCGCGCTCGCACTCAACGCCGCGCACACCGACTGGATCTGCGACGAGCGGCGCATGGCGCTGACCGATGGCGGCAATGCGCTGTACATGCACTGCCTGCCCGCCGACATCGGCGCCGAGGTCAGCCCCGGCGTGATGGCGAGCCACGTCGTCAACGTCGCGCGTGAGGCACAGAAGAAGGTCTACGTCATCATGGCCATGCTGGCGGTCGCGAAGGTCCCGGACCTGGGCGGTCGACTCAACGCTGCGTGAAAACGCGGGCACCCGGCGCATTCGCGCACGCCCGCTACCGAACGCGGGCACCCGGCGCATTCGCGCACGCCCGCTACCGAACGCGGGCACCCGGCGCATTCGCGCACGCCCGCTACCGAACGCG
>Ga0172370_10011062_pt1 | contig 10236 bp, 9 predicted proteins | sample LakKiv5m_FD_114538 | JGI IMG/M metagenome (GOLD analysis project Ga0172370, IMG submission 114538) | Freshwater microbial communities from Kabuno Bay, South-Kivu, Congo - kab_022012_11.5m | ecosystem: Environmental > Aquatic > Freshwater > Lake | place: Democratic Republic of the Congo...
CAGAAAGTTCGTGGGGGCGCCGGAAAGGTATCTCGGCGCCATACGCACTTGCAACCTGGGCAATCTCATCAGAGTCGGTACTCACAATAATGCGATCAAAGACCCCGGATGCCTTTGCCGCTTCTATGGAGTAGGCAATGATTGGCTTACCGGCAAACAGTCTTATATTCTTGCCGGGAATTCGTTTGCTGCCGCCGCGAGCCGGTATAATGGCAATATTCATAGAAAGACAAATCGCCCCTTCTCAATAATTATAGCTTTTAATTAGATTACCCAGGATTTCTGGGGCTTTTTCATGCAAGGCCAGATCTGGCCTGAGGTTATATTTTACTCCGGTGATTATGCCACCCAACCAGTCAGTCAGCAATTCCGATAGGCTCGCATCGGAATCGACAAACACGACATCCTGCCGATGCTGCAGCATTTGCAGCGAGGGAAGGCGCAAACCTGGCTGGATGGAGATGACCGGTTTTCCTAAAAGCCAGGCCTCATACAGCAACACGGACCCCATGCCGGCAACGCCATCTGACATGAAGACACCATATCTGCCTCTAGTTAAATTCAATACTTTTCCGAACAACTCACCTTTATTCGCCTGCCATAATTGTGCCAGAGCATCTTGGTTCTCGCGTGGGTGTGGCAGAATTGCTATCTGGATGTCCTGAGCGAAGGGCTGGAGAAGGTCGCAGAAGCGCCGGAGAACTTCCTTTTCAGTATAGCCGCGATAACCGGGAGTTTCAGGGGTGCTCCCCTGGTCATGCGCCACCGGCTCGGATATGAATGCGATCAGTCTCTTGTCCGGGTCAAAACCTTCGTGACTCAATATTGACCGATCCATTCGGGTCTCCCACCGGGCAAATTCAGCGGCGAGATTCGCCAGGGCTGGCTGGCCGGTTATCATTAAAGTCGACTCGTCGATGCCATCTGCAATTGCAGCTCTATAGGCCATATCATCCATAACCGCGTAATGATCCGGACTGAAAACCGGCAAGCCGTCCGTTTCCATGCGACTACGATATGACGTCCAATTATCGAGTATATGAATAACAGGTCGCTGGAGCTGTTTTATCTGTCGTGCCAATGACAGCGCCATGGAGTCTTGAAGGCTTGAGGCAAATATGAATACCCGGATATTATTTTGCTGCAAAAATGTTTCAAGGAGAGCCTTTGACCCCAGTGCCTCCGGGGAAACCTTGCGCCAGTGATTGGGCGCTTCCTTGGATATCTGGCCGTTATCAGTAAATACGATACCTATGCCTTGTTCTAAACATCGTCCGATAATTGGTATGATCGCACGCGCACCACCAACGTCACCTGAAGCAAACAGCGCATTCATTGAATTGAATGACACCTTATCTCTTCCATCAGCTTTTGGGTTCTTCTCGCAGTTATGAGACTGCTTCTTGGTTCGCGATTATCTTCATATGCTCCGATCAAATCGCTTAAAGCCGCTGCCATGCTGCGTTGTATTTCTTCGCTATCGGTGTATACCATCTTTGATTCAGCAAGTCGATGAAATCCCGGGAAAAGATTATTTTCTATTTTAGTTTCAATTCGTTGTACCATACCACCATAGAGAACGGAGGCGCGGCCCAAATCAAACGTTATCATAATATCGATATTGTGATACGGCAGTTCAGCGCCAGAAACAATAACGGGTAATCCATTTTGGCAAGTCAATGCAAAAGAAGGACTTTTCGATCTACTATCACTTACCCATTCCAGTTTATACTCAGATTCAAGCGCAAACATAGAAAAAAGTATGTCTATTAGATGGGAACCATTATTCTCCAAACCCCTGGAATAATTTATTTGAATCAGCCGGCAGGCGCCCAATGTCTGCTCTTGGTACAACGATTGCAGCCTGATATAGCTTTCGGAAAAACGCCTCTGGTAGTTGACCAAAATTTTACTTCTTTCCTGACGCAATCCATGTTCCTGAATCAGATTATCAAGCTCCGCAAGTGAAGTCGCAGGCGGTTTTTCCAGCCAGATCATCGGGATAGAATGTTGGAGGCAATACCCGACCTGATCATGGTGATGTTCCGCAGGGGTGCAGATGCTCACGATATCCGGCTGAACGGCCGGAAGCATTTCCTCCAGGGTTTTAAAACTTGGTACCTGGTATACCTTTTCAAAGGACTCTCTATCCTCTGGTTCCGGAGAACAGCCACCGACGATTTCCACGCGATCATGTTTCAGATACGTTGAGGCATGGGTCAATCCCATGCTGACGTCTGCATTATTTTGATCAAATCGCCAGGCGATATTGCCAAGGCCTACCAGAGCCGCACGGTATTGCTGGCGCATTTATTTAACCAGGTCCCAGGAAAGAGGCGTACCCATTTTAATGTCCTGCACCGATTTCCTTCCCACAATACTGCTGAGATATCTCGTTGGCAATCCATAGCCCGGCCTTATACTGCGGACATTTGCTGCCGTGAACTGCTCGCCGGCTTTCATATCCCGGACCACAAACAGGGAGCGCCTGAAGACCCGGCTGGCGGCCTCTTCGGCCGTAATTCCATACTTGATGTCCCCCAGGGCCTTTTCCGCGGTTCTGATGGCATTGACCATGGCTTTGAATTCTTCGGGCTCCAGGGAAAAAGAACTATCCGGCCCGGGAATAGAGCGAGACAGGGTAAAATGTTTCTCCAGGATGCAAGCCCCCAGGGCTACCGCGGCGACTGGCACCGCAATTCCCAGGGTGTGATCGGAAAGGCCGGCCGGCGCCCGGAAAGCCGCCGATAAGTGAGGAATCGTGCGCAAATTCATCTCTTCCGGCCGGGCCGGATAGGCGCTGGTGCACTTGAGCAGGGCGATCTGGGCCGCCCCGGCCTCCCGGGCCGTGTGCACCGCCTCCTCAATCTCAGACAAGGTCGCCATGCCGGTGGACATGATGATGGGCTTGCCGGTCTGGGCCACTCGCCGAATCAGGGGCAGGTCCACCAGCTCGAAGGAGGCGATTTTATAGGCGGGAACATCCATTTCCTCAAGGAAATCCACGGCGGTTGGATCAAACGGCGAGGAAAATAAATCTAACCCGAGTCCATCAGCAATTTCTTTTAATTTCGGCTGCCATTCCCAGGGAGTATAGGCCTCTTTATAGAGATCATAGAGCGTCCGCCCTTCCCAGATAGTTCCCTTGCCGATGTGGAAATATTCATTATCACAGTCGATAGTAATGGTATCCGGGGTGTAGGTCTGCAACTTGATTGCATCTGCCCCTGATTCTTTGGCGGCACGAATAAGTTTTACCGTCTGATCAAAATCATGATTATGGTTAGCAGATATTTCGGCAATGATGTAAACCGCCTGCTCCGGTCCGATAATTCTGCCATTAATTGTTATGGATACAGACATGATGACCTTAAATAAAATTTAACCTTTTACTAAAATGAAATGGGCGGCTGGATAGCCGGGTTGAATTTTAGCGCCCGTCTCTTTAAATCCCGCCTTGATGAAAGCCAACCTTGATGCTGCGTTATCCGGTTTTAAATATGCATGAATCGTCGTGACATCAGAGTTTAAGAAAATTTCCTCACAAGCCGTCCGGATCAGGGTAACGCCATAGCCACGCTGGCGCCAATCGGCGGCAATCATGACGGATATGACCGTTTCGGCCTCGTTTTGATCGAAGCGCACCTGGCCCACCGGAATATCATCCTGATTCAAGGCGATATAAAACCAGGGGCGCTTAATTCTTGCCTGAAACCAGTGGACGTGCTCCTCCCACTCTATAAACGCCTCTGAAAACGAGGCTGCGCGCACGCTGGCGTCGTTCGCCCATTTCCACACCCTTTCAACATCTTCGGGAAGGGCGGGGCGCAGTCTTAATGCTTCGTCCGCCATAATTTTGCAAAGCCGCTCCCCTCCTGAGCCATCCACCAGATTTTGTCCCCGCTGGGACATGAGCGAGCGCATTTCTGAATTTACCACTAACGTTTGCAAATGAGAAGCGATCCTTTCCGCTGATAAGTACCAATGCCATCCGAGATTAATGCCGACCCTCTCCCGGTCTAAGGCATCGGCATTAGCTCTCTGATTTTCAGCCGTCACGATGATCAGGCATGGCAGCCCCATGAATGCCTGTTCCCAGCACGTGCTGCCACCGGCGGAAATCGATACATCCGCCCAGGCCATGAGATCCGACATGTCGGTAACGTCCGTGAGCAGATGCAGTCTTGAATCCCCGCCGATTGCTTGCTGCAATAATGCCAAATGCGGATTGGCAGGCCCGATGACGATCCGGGCCTCGAGTCCCGAAACATTCACCTGCTTAAGGGCCTGGATGACCTTGAGCGTAACGTTGTCCGGGTCTCCGCCGCCCAGGGTTACCAAGACCTGGCGCGCCACCGGGGATATGTCCCGCTTCCAGCCTTGCCAGCGTTGAAACTCACGGCGCAGCAGGGCATACCGGGTACCCAGCAGCAATTGGGTATAGGGCTCGCGCTTGGTATACAGGGATGGATCGGCCGCAATATTCTGATTCAGGACCAGGTCGGCCCAATAATGCTCAGCATGGCCGTAATCGTCGATCCAGAGGAGCTTATAGCCCGCCGCTTTGATGCTTTTCTGATAGCCCGCATCAAAATGGTAGCCGTCAACCACCAGCCAGCTTTTGCGGGTTGAGTTTTGGGCCTTGAGTTTATTGAGCGTACTGATCGTAAAGTCGAGGTCAAAGGGATCGGGGTGGGGCTTATCCAGCGAAATGAGAGTAATGCCCTCGGCGGTGATGCGGTCCTTTAAGGCCGCGCTGTCGCAGTGGCTGATAAATACGACCTGCCGGCCTTTATCCTGCCAGGCCTGGGCCAGGGCCAGACAGCGCATGACATGGCCGGCACCGATCTCAGAGGTGGCATCCGCACGGATAATCGGGGGATTCATGTCCATCGTTTCAAACCGCCATGGGCATTGGCCCCTTGAACCCAAACACTATCCTTATGATTTTAAAGCCTCTGCCGTCATGATCAAAGGTTCTACCGTCGCCGCCGCCGCAATGGAATGAACCACTGTTTGTATTTCTGCATCGGTCATGGAAGGATACATCGGCAGTGAAAGGATCTGGTCATAGGCCGACTCCGCCGCCGGACACAGACCTCGACCGGTTCCAAAGCGGGTTTGGTAAAATGGATGCAGGTGTACGGGGACATAGTGGACATGAACCCCGATACCGCGAGAACGGAGTACTTGAAGAAATTCCCCCCTGCCGATACCGATTTCATCCTGATTTATCCGCACCACATACAAATGATAGGCATGACGAACATCCGCTTTTACCGCCAGTGGGGTAATCCCGTTAATTTCGGTGAAGGCTTCGTCGTATTGCCGGGCAATCTCCTGCCGCCGCGCCAACCAGCGCGGCAGCTTCTGCAGTTGGCTCTTGCCCAGGGCGCACTGAAAATCGGTTATACGATAATTGTATCCTAAATCCACCATCTCATAGAACCATGGTCCCTGCGCCTCCCGTTGCCGGGCGTCATAGGTAATTCCGTGGTTCCGGAAGATTCGCAGGCGTTTGGCGTATGCTTCATTATCCGTGGTAATCATGCCCCCCTCACCGGTGGTGATGTGCTTCACCGGATGAAAGCTGAAGACATTCAAATCCGCCAATGAACCCACAGCACGCCCTCGATACGTTGCCCCCAAAGAGTGGCAGGCATCGGCTACCAGCGCGAGGTGATGGCGATCGGCAATTTCCCGGAGGGCATCATAATCGCAAGGCTGACCGGCATAATCGACGGCAATGATGGCTTTGGTTTGGGGAGTGATTTTTCTTTCTACATCCTGCGGATCGATCAGAAGCGTATCTGCCGTAACATCGGCAAAGACCGGGATTCCTCCTTGATAGACAACACAATTGACGCTCGCGGCAAAGGTCATGGTCGGGACGATTACTTCCTGGCCCGGACCGATACCCAAGGCATACATGGCACAGTGAAGAGCTGCGGTACCGCTGCTCACGGCGACGGCATATTTGGCGCCGACATATCTGGCCAAGGCATCCTCGAATTCGGCAACTTTTGGACCGGTCGTCAGCCAATCAGAGCGCAGAACTTCTATAACCGCCTCGATGTCTTTTTCGTCAACGGTTTGCCTGCCATAAGGAATCATAGCGTTTTAATCATTCCTCTCATGTCATCAACGGTTAATTTCCAGGGATTGGTGCCGGAATTATATTCAAAATTTTCATCCACAGGTTTGCCACTGTGATTATTGCGTCTTTCCCAGAATAAAAAATTAGGCTGCAGAACGTAATAACCATCAAACTCAAGTGTTCTTCTGGCCTCTTCCAGGGGTATCATGACTTCATGAATTTTCTCCCCGGGCCTGATCCCGATGATTTCGGTGCCGCACTCCGGATCTATCGCCTTAGCCAGATCCATAATATTCATACTGGGCAATTTTGGAACAAACAACTCGCCCCCTACCATCTTTCCCAGGCAATCTAAAACAAAATTTACCCCTTGTTCAATAGTGATCCAGAAACGGGTCATGCGCGGATCGGTTATGGGAAAACAGCCATTCTTTTTACATTTAAGAAAGAAGGGTATGACACTGCCCCGGCTGCCCACAACATTCCCGTATCTTACGACACTTAATTTTGTATCTCCTTCACCCACATATGAATTCCCAGCAATAATAAGTTTATCTGAACATAATTTAGTAGCCCCGTAGAGATTTATAGGATTTGCAGCCTTATCCGTGCTGAGAGCAATAACTTTTTTAACTCCTCGATCAATAGATACATTAATGATATTTTGTGCTCCCAATATATTGGTTTTAACTGCTTCAAAAGGATTATATTCCGCCGCCGGAACTTGCTTCAAAGCAGCAGCATGAATGACATAATCCACATTATGAAAGGCCCTATATAACCTTTCTTTATCTCTTACGTCGCCAATAAAATAGCGGACACATTTATACTTTGGATCATGAAATTCCTGAGCCATTTCAAATTGTTTAAGTTCGTCCCGGCTGAAAATAATAAGTTTTCTAGGTTTATATTTTTTAAGAATGATTTTCGTACACTTCTTCCCAAAAGAACCGGTACCACCAGTAATGAGGATTCTTTTGTCATTAAACATAGTTTTTCCTTTTAGGTCAGGAGTTGCCGGGGGTGAATTCGTATTTCGGGAAGGGTCTATTGGGGGAAACTTACCGGGGAGGGCCGCCAGACCCCATCTTCCATACTTCAATCAATCGGAGGATTGGCCTATTAATTGAGGTTATACAACAAACTTAACGGCGCATAGTCAATATCTTGCCCGGAATATCTTTTCCAGAGATTAACCAGTTATAGGCCCGTCTGGTTACCACCCACCCTGCTTAGAAAAATAGTCTAACATAACATTCCGGGAAAAATCAAATTTTCTTCCGAGTTCTGGTCTCTCTCTCCCTCCGTAAAATAGCGCTTCATCATGGATCACCCCCAAAGGTTACCCTGACTATCTGCCGGCGCTGCGTTTGCGGGCGGCCTCATAGGTGTCATCGATGATCCGGGCCGAGACCTGCTCCATGGCCCGGCTCATCCCCTGGGCCAATCCCTGGGGGGTTTTCTCCGGCAGGGGCTCCAGGGCCCGGTAATTTTTCTGGAAGACCACCCGCCGGGGCAGCTCCTCCTGCGTGGTATCCAGGAGGGTGACCGTCAGGGCCAGGGACGCCTTCCAGCCCTCGGCGGCATCGATTTCCTGAAATTCCGCCACGCCCCCTTCGAGCTTGAAGCGGTGCTCACCGCCGCTGTCAGGGCCAAACACCGCCTTGAACCGGCCCGACTCCCTCAAATCCCGGATGAGATAGTCGGTGACCAGGTGGCCGGGATTGGCGCGCCAGCGGCTGTAATTATAGGACTGGCTCTGGAAGGGCCGGGGCTGGTAGACCATGGCATTGCTGTTGAAGGCCTGGGCCACGGAAAACAACTCCACCTTAACGGCCGCGGGGAGATTGACCTTGCCGCCCGTGACCGGCGCCGGGTATTCCAGGATGTACTGGTTCACCAGCATGGGGGGCTTGCCGCAACCGCTCAGGCAGGCAACCAGGAGGACCGCCAGCAGGGCCGGAAGCCAGGGCCGCAGGGGCAAGCGACCCGGGCGGGGCCGCGCCGAACCGGGGAGGGTGTGCCAACGATCAGTCATGGCCTTCATTCATTCCACCTTTTCTTGGGAGGCTTGCCGAACAACAGGTCCGAGGGACGCTCATACACTCTCTGAAGCAACATCTCCAGGGTCTCCGAACTTTGCCTCAGGTTCTGGCTGGTAGCCTGCAGTTCCCGGGTCAGTTCCCGGGTTTTCCCCAGGGTATCCGGGAGTTTCATGGCCAGGACCTGGTCGTTGAGGGTGGTAAGCAGATTGCGGGCGCCGCCCAGGGCCTCCCTGGCCTCAGACATGGTCTTATCCAGGCCGGCGGCGCCCAGGACCTTGTCCGCCCGGGCCGTGAGCCGTTCCAGATTGCCGGCGGCGGCATCCACCCGGGCCAGGATGCTGGTCATCTGCTTGCCCTTGATCGTGTCTTCCAGGGCCTTGGTAGTGGCAATCAACTGGTCGGAGATCCCCTGGGCGTCAATCTTGTTGAACTTGGCCACGATCTCGTTAACCCCGGCCACCAGCCGCTGCATCTCGGACGGCCGGGACGCAATGATCGGATACTCCGACGGGAAGTCGATCTTGGGGGTGAAATTCACCTCATCCGGTTTCAGCAGGTCCAGTTCTACGAACATGATGCCGGTGATCCCGGCGGATTTGAGCTGCGCCACGGTATTTTTTTGCAGCCCATCCTGCATGTTGATCTTCATGACCACGCCGATGGTGCGGTTGTCCGGGGCCACCCGGATACTTTCCACCAGTCCCACATCGACGCCCCGGAACTTGACGGCGGAATTGAGCTGGAGGCCCTGCACCGACTCGTCGAAATAGCTGATGTAGGTCTTCCCCTTTTGAAAGTAGCTGGTGGCGCCCACCCAGATGACCGCGACGACGCCCATGACTACGCCCAGGATCACAAAGAGCCCGATGATCAGATTGGTTTTTTGCCTGGCCATGCTAAGCTCCTCGAGGCGCGGGGCCGGCGGGCGGCCGGCGGTTGAAAAAGTTCAACACCCGGGGATCGGTGGAGTGCTCCTTCAACTCCCGGGGATCGCCCTCGGCAATGATCCCCCGAGCGCTTTTATCCAGCATGATCACCCGGTGGGCGATGTTGAAAATGGATTCCAGTTCGTGGGTGACAATTACCATGGTGGTGCCCATCCCGGCATTGATGCCCTTGATCAGGTTGTCCAGCTCCACCGAGGTGATGGGATCCAGCCCGGCGGAAGGCTCATCGAAAAACAGGACCGTAGGGTCCAGGGCCATGGCCCGGGCCAGCCCCGCCCGTTTCTGCATGCCCCCGGAGATTTCCGAAGGCAGGTGGTTTTCATACCCCGCCAGGTTAACCAGGCCCAGCTTCATCCTGACGATGAGGTCGATGGTGGCCCAATCCAGGTCGGTGTATTCCTGGATGGGCAAGGAGACATTTTCCGCCAGGGTCATGGAACCGAAGAGCGCCCCGGACTGAAACAGCACCCCCAGGTCCATGCGCACCCGGCGCAACACGCCTTCGTCATCGGTATTGATGTTGACGCCGTTGATCAGGACCTGGCCGGCGGTGGGTTTATAGAGGCCGATCAGGTGTTTCAGCATGGTGGACTTGCCGCAGCCGCTGCCTCCCAGGATCACCAGGATTTCGCCCCGGTTGACCTGAAAGCTGACCCGGTCAAAGATGGTATTGGCCCCGAAGCGCGCCGTCAGCTGGTCCACGACGATGACCGGCGGTTCAGATTTTTCAGATTGTTCAGCAGCGCTTGCCATCATTGCTTTAACCGACTCTCTCATAAAAAGTGTCTCATTTTTGGGGGCATCTCACGTCCTGCCCCCCCTCACCCTGACCTCTCCCCCCGTTGGGGGGAGAGGGAGTGAGTGATGTCGCTAAGTCTAATAACCATAAGACATTGAATCGGTTCCACTTAATCCCCTCTCCCCCAATGGGGGAGAGGGTTAGGGTGAGGGGGAAGTAAGCTTCTCGGAGCAAGAAGTTCCGTAGCGAATTTTTTGACTATTGTACTTCGTATAGCGAGCATCCTCATTTGCAAAAACCAAACCGGACAGTTCTGGCTCGAAGGTCATGTTCGCACCTTATATATGCAGGTACTGAAAGACCAGGGCAAAGGCCGAGTCCGTCACAATAATCAGAAAAATCGCCGAC
>Ga0172370_10011068_pt1 | contig 10233 bp, 6 predicted proteins | sample LakKiv5m_FD_114538 | JGI IMG/M metagenome (GOLD analysis project Ga0172370, IMG submission 114538) | Freshwater microbial communities from Kabuno Bay, South-Kivu, Congo - kab_022012_11.5m | ecosystem: Environmental > Aquatic > Freshwater > Lake | place: Democratic Republic of the Congo...
ACAATCAGCTTGTTTTCAACAAATTCACGCAATTTATCAGGATAATAAAACAACGAAACATACGAATATCCATAAACCCTGTAGGCCAGACGTGAAATCATTTCGGCATCTGAGGGTTTTATCAAACGGATAACCGGGTGATCTGAAGCCTGCAACACATCAGGGGGCATTTGTTGTTCTTCCCCAATCTGGATTTCTTTGGATTTGTCTAAGGGAAGTACATATCCCAATTCGAGGCGCTTTCCTTCTTTTCCCAGGTTAATAAAACGGAATTCATCGGCAAGGTTTTTCATGAGTTTTATTCCCAGGGCGCTCTGATCCTGCGTTTCCAGTTTACTGAAATCAACAGGAATGCCTTTGTCTTCGATGGAAATAACAAACCTGCTGGTTTGATAAATGATTTTTACATCAATAGTTCCCAATTCTTCTCCGGTAAAGGTGTTCTGGATGGTGTTAAGAATGGCTTCCTCGGTCACAAGTTCAATTTTTTTCAAAACAGGTTTGTCGAAGTTGAACATACGGGCATAAAACAGGACAAATTCCTGTGCCTGTGGAATAAAGGTTTCATCCGAAAGGATGGTTAACCGTGCGATAAATTCGCTTTGCAAAATCTTTTTATTTATCATAATTTGAAATTTTCGTTTCAATCAATATTTGCCACTAAATCACCAAAACACCAAAATCATTAAAAAAGAACGAATATTTGTAGTTTGGTGGTTTTCGCACTTTCGTGCATGCCTGTTGCAGACAGGTTTTTGTGGCATTTAAATATATTATTTAAGCAGCATTCCGCTAATACTTAGCAATTCTGTTTCCCTGACTTTTACATTGTAAAAAGCGTTTATCAGATCGGAGGAAGCCTTAAAAAGATCATCCTGGGCTACCCTTAAATCCACTGACGAAATAAGCCCTGCCCGGTAGGCTTCCAGGGCTATCCTGAGGTTCCTTTGTGCCAGTTCCTTTCTTATGTTGCCCAGCGCAAGCGTTTGCATCTGGCTTTGATAGTCGAGATACGTTTGTGTGATGAGCGCCGAAACATACAACTGCACATCCTTTAACAAAATTTCTTTGTTTTCTGTTTCTATCCTGGCATTTTGCAGGTTCTGATTAAGCTTCATTCCATCAAACAGTTTAAAACTCAGGCTTACACCCACCTGTGGTCCAAAATACCGGTTGTACCGGATAAAAGCAGCTTCGGTGTTCGTTTCCCAATATCCGTAGGAGCCTGTTAATGCCACCCTGGGATAATGCCCCGATTTCAGCGCCCTCTCTTCAATCTTACTGTACATCAGGTACTCAGTATGTATTTTAATGAGGTTATTCATCTCCTGGCTTTTGGTTCTCAGTTCATCAGAAGCCGGCATTTGTAAAAGTGGGATTGTGTCATCTGTTTCAAAAAGCTTTTCCACATCGGCGGCAAGGAGGCGGTTAAGCGAAGTTTTTGCTTTTGCAAGTTCCGCCTTTTGCAGTATAAATGCTGTGGAATCAGCCTGCAACGATACCTGAGCCTGAAGCCATTCCTGTTCTGAACCCATTCCGGTTGACAGTTTTTCTTGTGCAATGTTATACCTCAGATTGCCTGAAATTAAAAGTTGGATGGTGGCTTCCAGCAATTCATTTTGCCTGATGATATTACAATAGGCAACGATGATTTCCTGAACAACCGTTTCCATCGTGATACGGGTTTCCAGGTCGCTTATTTTCCAAAGGCTTTTCAATTTGTCATATTCAGCAAACATCCCGGCTCCATCAAACAGCACCCACTCTGCTTTGATGGCTGCGGCGGCAAAATTGGCATCTGCTGTTTTCTTGTCAAGTTCAGAACCACTCACCACCTTCACCTTTGCATCGTAATATGCCTTGTCCAGAGAGCCGTACGCTGTGACCGACGGGAGGAATCCGGCATTACCGTAACTGATATTTTGCGACGACCTTTCGGTTTCGTTTTTTGCCACCAGCACCTGGTAATTGTTCACAAGGCCTTGCTGCACGGCGTCATTCAGGGTCAGCCGCTCCTGTCCTGACAGCAGATTTGGTGCAAGGTTCAGCATCCATGCAAAAAATAGTATTCGTGGTATCATTAATATTTTATCTTTTAATTCAATACTTAATAAAATTACAAAAGTCTATCCTCCCTTATGCATGGGATTCGGGACAAACAAATTTCAAACATATTTTCCGGTTTGATTATTCAAAAATTTTGAATTTGAACATTATTTGTTAATTGTGTTTTGTGTTTTCTTATTTCTGGTTAATCCAGTTTGGGTGTTTATCGTAAAATAGGTTCATACATTTCCTCTTCTTCATCTTCATTTACGGGTTTGAATTCCTTTGAAATGTAGGAATAAAGCACCGGCACAAGGTACAACGAAAAAAATGTGGCAAACACCATCCCTCCTATCACAGCAACGCCCAGCGATTGCCTGCTTCCCGACGAGGAACCCAGCGAAAGGGCAACGGGCAGGATGCCGAAGATGGTTGCAAAGGCGGTCATCAGGATGGGTCTTAATCTGGAAATAGCTGCTTTTTCCACGGCTTCAATTTTTCCATCACCCCGCAATTTGCGCTGATGGGCAAATTCAACTATAAGAATCCCGTTTTTGGTAACAAGCCCAATGAGCATAATCATCCCGATCTGGCTGAAAATGTTCAATGTTTGATCGAAATACCAAAGGGTGAGCAGCGCTCCGAACAATGCCAGCGGCACTGTAACGAGGATTACAAGCGGGTCGTAGAAGTTATCGAATTGTGCCGAAAGCACCAGGTAAATGATGATGATGGCAAGTATAAAAACCACCATCAGGCTTGAGGAACTTTCGGCATAATCGCGGCTTTGCCCGGCCAGAGAGGTTCTGAACACCGGTGTGAGCACTTTTTCGGCCACTCTGTTCAGTTCATCAATGCCGTCGCCCAGGGTGTAACCTTCGGTAACATTGCCGGTGATGGTTGCTGCAAAATACCGGTCGAAGGAGAAAATAGTGGATGGGCTCACATTTTCCTCCCATTTCACCAGGTTGTGCAGTGCGATGGGCTGTCCTTTTGCATTTTTCACATACAAATTTCCCAACAATTCGGGGGTATCCCTGAATTCGCGGGTTACCTGGCCAATGATCTGGTATTGTTTTCCATTCATGATAAAATAGCCGTACCGTTGCCCGCTCAGCCCGGCCTGCAGGGTGTTGCCGATGTCGTCCACAGTTACCTCGTATTGTGCAGCTTTGTCACGGTCGATAAAAATCCGGAGTTCCGGTTTATTTACCTTGAGGTTAACATCTAAAAACCTCAGAATTTTGCTTTTGTTCGCTTCCGCTAAAAATACGGGAATCATCCTGGTAAGCGAATCAAAATTAGACGATTGAATCACAAACTGGAGCGGCTGACCGGCAAAACGGCTGCCTATGGTGGGAGGTTCAAAGGGATAAATTCCAATCCCTGTGATGCCCTGAACGTCTTTCGCCAGTTTTTGAAGTATCTCGTGTTGGGTACGTTCACGTTTGTCGGGTTCTTCCACATAAATCAACTGCATCCCTTTGTTGGCGGGGTCGATGGCAGTCAAACTTGGCGAGATCAACGACAGGTTACGCGTAGCTTCAGCGATCGAATCCATTACATACTGGCTTAACTGATCCATGTATTTTTCCATGAATTCATAAGTAGAGCCCTCTGGTCCCAGTGTGTTGATACGAACATTGGAACGGTCTTCCAGCGGCGCCAACTCTTTGTGAAGGCTTTTCCACAACATTACAATAAAAAACGTAAGGATAACCAATAACGGCCACACAACCCATCGTTTCCGCATCAGCGCAGCAAGGGAATACCGGTAAGCCCGGTTAAGTTCAACAAAAAATGTTTCAGTATTTCTGAAAAGCCAGTTAAATTCAAGATGTCGCTGGTTGACCAGGATTTTCGATCCCATCATGGGTGACAAACTCAGCGCAACAAAAGCCGAAATGATGACCGATCCCGCCACTACAATCACAAATTCGCTGAAAAGCCGGCCGGTAAGCCCCTGTAAAAACAAGACGGGCAGGAAAACCATTGCCAGGGTGATAGTGGTGGAAATAATGGCTGTATAAATTTCCTTTGATCCTTCTATGGCGGCTCTTTTGGGGCGGAAGCCACCATCCACTTTTGTATAAACTATTTCAAGCACCACAATGGCATCGTCGCAAACCAGTCCGATGGCAAGCACCAATCCCAACAGCGTAAGTACATTTATGGAAAGATTGGCAATCCACATGATGAAAAACGTTGCGACGATGGAGATGGGGATAGCCACAACCGGGATGATGGTAGAACGCCAGTCGCGGAGGAACAGGAAAATGATGATTACCACCAGGAAAAATGCGATGATAAGGGTTTCTTTCACCTCTTTGATGGCATTTCGTTCGAAGATCGTGAAATCATAGCCCAATTTTATATTGTAACCCGGTGGAACCTCGCCTTTTATCAACTCAGTGCGCTTGTACAACTCATCCACAATTTCGATGGTGTTTGCTCCGGGTTGCGGCACCACGCCGATGGCTATGCCCGGAACCAGGTTATTCTTGAAGATGGTCCGCTCGTTTTCGCACCCCAACTCCGAATGGCCGACATCACTGAAGCGGACAATTTTTCCATCCCTGCTTTTAATAATCAGATCATCAAATTCCTTTGGGGTTGTAAGCAAACCCAGCGTCCGGATGTTCAACTCCGTGTTGGCTCCTTCAATTCTTCCCGACGGCAGTTCCTGGTTGCCTTTCACAACAGCATTCTCTACCTCGGCGGCGGTAACATCCAACGATTGGAGCTTGTCGGGATTGAGCCAGAGTCGCATGGCGTATTTTTTCTCCCCAAAAACCTTGGTTCCGGCAATCCCGGGAATGGTTTGATACCGGGTTTTGAGGTAGCGGTCAACCACATCGCTGATTTCGAGAATACTGTGTTCCTCGCTTTCGACAATCACAAAGATGATCGGGTTGGCGTTGGCATCCAGTTTTTCGACAATCGGTGGGTCAACATCTTTGGGAAGATAGCGGATGGCGCGTGAAACCCGGTCGCGGACATCGTTGGCGGCACGTTCCAGGTCTTCGTTCAGGTTAAATTCAATCGAAATCATGCTCGATTGTTCCGTTGAAGATGCAGAAATCACTCTTATTCCTTCGATACCGCTTATTTCCTGCTGTAACGGTTCCGTAATCTGCGCCTGGATAATTTCGGCATTGGCACCGGTGTAAAGGGTGGTAACATTAACAACCGGAGGCTGCATTTCAGGATATTCCCTGTCGGAAAGGAACGAAAAGCCCACAACGCCGGCAATTATCAGCAGGAACGAAAATACTACCGGCAGTGTTGGGTGTTCTATGCAGGTTTGTGAAAGGTTCATATTACCACACTTTTGTGATTTTTATCTTCGAATCGGGTCTCACTTTCATAAAACCCGTAACCAGCACACTGTCGCCCGGCTTCACGCCTTCGACAATTTCAACCATTTTATCCGATCGTAAACCAGTTTTCACGGGTCTGTAACCGGCTTTGCCATTGGTCAGAACATAAATATGGTAGCCACCCGGTGTGGGAATCAGGGCTTGTGTGGGAACATACACGGTTGGTGATGCTGCCTCTGAAACCAGGGTGATACTCACTGTTACACCCGCTTTGAGCGAAGGGTCAGGGTTTTCAACAACGGCAAGTACATCCATATTGCCTGAATTCTTGTTCACCGATGGCTCGAGTGCTTCTACCACTGCGCTCTGCTTTCCCTGCAAACCATCAATCCTGAAATCGAACTTCTCCCCCTTTTGAATCATGTTGGCGTACTTTTCAGGAATTGAAAAATCAATTTTCAGGTGACTCAAGTCGTCCAGCCTGGCAAGGGGTGTTCCGGGTGTTAAAAAAGCCCCTTCGCTTACAGTGCGAATCCCGATTATTCCTGAAAAAGGAGCCCTGATCTGCGCTTTGCCAATCATTACATTCAGTAGCTCTACCTCCGATTCCATAACTTTGCGGGCGCTCACCGATTCATCGAAGGTTTGCTGACTGATGCCGCCTGAAGCCAGCAGGATTTCGTTGCGTTTTTCAGTAGCAGTGGCAAGATCGAGTTTCGCTTTTGCTTTTTTGAGGTCAACTTTCCATTCTGAGTCGTCAAGTTGGAAAAGTAAATCACCTTTTCTCACCCTTGTACCCTCTTTAAAATGAATGGAAACGAGGCGCAGTGACAACTCGCTCACCAGTTCCACACTTTCGTTGGCGCGGGTTTTTCCAACTGCGGTAAAGGGAAATTCAGCGTTGGTTTCGCTGGCAATGATACATTCGGCGGGGATAGCAACAACAACCGGTTTGTTTGCAGCCGTTTTTTTCTGTTTTGTTTGTTGAAACACTTTAAACAGCACAATAATCAGGATCGCTGCGCCAATTACCGGAAATACAAATTTTCTTATCATTTTGAGTTTGGTTTTTGAGCTAACTAAAGTATTAATAATTTTCAGGATAGTTGCACGATGTTGAATTAATTTGTTAAAGATTCATGAATATCAGGATATTAACCTTTGAACGATGCAGTACAAAAAAAATAGATGAGGGTAAATAATATTGCTTGCAAAACATTTGTTCATGATTTTTTGTTGTACATGAAAAATAATTTACCTGCATGAAAACAAATTTGGCATTAAACCCGAAACCCCTTGGTTTCCAGTGGGAAGTAAACAATCCCTTCTTATTTTGCGCCCATCATCTCGACCAGTTTCCGGCAGGAAATGAAAATATGGGACCGGCTCCGTCATTATTAAAAGGCAGAAACATCGGGCAGGATTTCACGCTGAAAGACGGCTGGCGGATGTATCACGGCCAGAAAGTGCCTGGTTTTCCGGCGCACCCTCACCGGGGTTTCGAAACGGTGACGATTGTACTACAGGGTTTTGTGGATCATTCCGACTCACACGGGCAAGCCGGACGCTACGGCAAGGGCGACGTACAATGGATGATTGCCGGCTCCGGCCTGCAGCATTGCGAAATGTTCCCGCTCATCAGTCAGGACAAAGAAAACCCTGCCGAGCTTTTCCAGGTGTGGCTCAACCTGCCCAAAGCCCTGAAATTTGCCCCGCCACATTATAAAATGCTTTGGAACGAAGATATACCGCGGACAACACTGAGGGATGAAAACAACAAAACGGTGGAAATAACCGTGATTGCCGGCCAGGCTGGCGATATAAAAGCCCTTCCTCCAGCCCCCGATTCGTGGGCTGCCGACCCGGAAAATAATGTTGCCATTTTGCTTGTAAAAATGGAACCCGGTGCAACTTGGACCTTAGCCCCTTCCCCACCCCAGGTCAGCCGTAGTCTTTATTTTTACCGCGGCGATAAACTTACCGTGAACGACTCCCTGATTTCTGCAAAACACTCTTTCGATTTGAACACCGATTCAGAAATCCCCATCGTAAACGGGAATTCTGACGGTTATATCCTGCTCCTTCAGGGAAAACCCATCAACGAACCGGTGGCGCAATACGGCCCGTTTGTAATGAATACCGAAACCGAAATCCGCCAGGCCATCTCCGACTATCGTGCTACCGAATTTGGCGGCTGGCCGTGGCCTACACATGAACACGTTTTTCCACGCGACAAGGGGAGGTTTGCGAGGTATGTGGGTGGGGTGGAGGACACAAGACCTTAATCATACTGATCTTCCCCATGATTATCAGGGTTTTGCGTAAAAATAAAATTCGGTTTTTATTTAAATCTCTGTTTTTGCACGAAATTCCTATCTTAGCAGCCATTAAAACTTATCACAAAACCGCGTGGCGACAGATTCAAACTTTCCAGGAAAAATGTGAAAAACAACTTAAACCAAATGAACCATTCAGACCCGTTTAAAATATTGCAGCCCAACGAAAGATGGGCGCCATCGCAAAGCCAGATGGATGAATTTCAACAAGCTTATGAAAAGCTTTTACCGCCTTTGGTTTACAAAATCAGGGTGTCAGTTGCAAACTGGCGCGAAGATGCCTACAAAGGCGCTTCTGAAACTTCCAAACCGTTGCTGAATTTCTGGTTTAACCGGGAATACTTTATTAGACAAACAAAATTCAGTTTTTACTTTTCGCAGCGTGAAGCCATCGAATCCGATGTTTGCAAATTATTTGATGTAAGATGACAGAATCAGAAATATTACTCAAACTACAACAACTTCAATCTTTAAAGGCCGAGAATGAAATTGTTGAATTTAAAGAGGCCAAAACCAGCTTCGACTTCAATAAACTGGGGCAATACTTTTCCGCATTATCAAATGAAGCAAACCTAAACAAGAAAAAGTGTGCATGGCTTGTTTTTGGTATCGAAAACATACATCACAAAATTGTCGGGACAGAATACAGAAGAAATAGGCCTGACCTGGATAGTTTAAAAAAAGAGATTGCCGATAAAACATCGGGCAGAATTTCATTTATCGAAATCTACGATATTGAGCAACCCGAAGGGAGGGTTGTTTTATTTCAAATTCCACCCGCCCCTAAGGGTATTCCTGTGTCATTTAACGGGCATTTTTATGGCAGGGATGGCGAAAGTCTGGTCGCTTTAAATATTGAGGAACTTGAACGAATCAGGTTTCAGTTGAACGATTACGACTGGACTGCAGAAATTGTTCAAGGAGCTACCATTGATGATTTGGATGAGTTGGCCATTAAAAAAGCTCGTCTTGAATTTGTGAAAAGAAACCCAAAGTATAGATCAGATGAACCAAAATGGGGCGACTCAAAATTTTTGGATAAAGCACGACTTACCATTAAAACCAAAATACCCCGTGCAGCATTAATCCTTCTTGGAAAGGAAGAATCTGAACATTTTTTAGGGTCAACTGTAAAAATCAGGTGGAATCTGAAAACGGTTTCAAATCAGGATAAAGCCTCCGAAGTATTTTCAATCCCGCTTTTATTGGCCGTTGACGAAGTGTACCAACGAATCCGCAACCTAAAATATGTTTATCTGCGGAATAATACAATGTTCCCTGATGAATTTTTAAGGTATGAGCCTTTCAATATTCGCGAACCTTTGCACAACGCCATTGCTCACCAGGATTACACTAAAGCTGGCTATATTAATGCCGTTGAATTTGAAGACGACCATCTGGTGTTTTCAAACTACGGTACTTTCATACCTAATTCAGTGGAAGATGTAGTGTTGAGAGATACGCCGGAAGAAAATTACAGGAATCCATTTCTAGTGGCAGCCATGAAAAACCTTGATATGATTGAAACACAGGGAGGGGGAATACGCAAAATCTTTAATTTTCAGCGTGAACGGTTTTTCCCGATGCCCGATTTCGATTTGGGAAATGGTAAAGTGAAAGTCACCATTACCGGAAAAATTTTAAATGAAGATTTTGCACGTATCCTTATCAAAAACCCAACACTTGGTTTAAAAGATATTTTGCTGCTCGATAAGGTTCAAAAACACAAACCAATCACTGATGATGAGTACAAATACCTGAAAAAACACAATTTTATCGAGGGCAAAAGGAAAAATATCTACCTCTCCTACAATGTAATTGAACCAACCAATGACCCTCAATTAAAAGCAGATTATATTAAAAATCGTGGCCTGGAAGATGAATTTATTAAAAAATACCTTTACGACTACGTTAAAATGGGCAAGGTAAGAAGGAGAGACATTGATAAATTTATATGGGAAAAATTACCCGATGTTTTAGACGATAAAAAGAAGAAAAATAAAGTCAAAAACTTATTGCAGGAACTCAGAATTGAAGGGAGAATTGTTTCACCGGAATATGGATTCTGGGAGTCAATTTAGACATTATTTAGACATCAATTAGACGTCTTTTAGACGTCTTTTCTTCATATCATAATGTAAACCAATTGTTTGTAAAATTTTATCAAGACAAAAATAAACTCATCTATGGCAACAACAAACTCATACAATCTGAAAGCAATTCACAACCCCGGCGTTTCGACTTCGCTCAACGACCGGGGTTGTTTAGCAAGTCAAAGATCATTTCAGGCTTTTATTGGCCGAAATATAAATTAAGTTAATCCGCAGCAAAAATCCGCGCTTGTTTAATGTAAATCTTCCGGTTTTCAACCTTTGAGTCAATCTTAAATTCGATATCCACGGCAAAGCTTTCGTAACCGCAACTGATATTGTTGGGTAAATCGTAAAAATAGTGGTTTTTTATCCGGGTGCAGTAATCGGCAAGTTCGTAAATCTCATCATCGGTAAGCACGGTTTGTCCTCCTAATTCGG
>Ga0172370_10011070_pt1 | contig 10232 bp, 7 predicted proteins | sample LakKiv5m_FD_114538 | JGI IMG/M metagenome (GOLD analysis project Ga0172370, IMG submission 114538) | Freshwater microbial communities from Kabuno Bay, South-Kivu, Congo - kab_022012_11.5m | ecosystem: Environmental > Aquatic > Freshwater > Lake | place: Democratic Republic of the Congo...
GTTGAGGCAACAACTAAACATACGTTTGGTTTGTCTCTACCAGTTAGTAAATCAGTTTAACAAATTGACGACGATTTGTCCCGCTGGAAAATGCAGCTTGGTGTTAGATACACATTGTAACAATCTATTTATGTAGATGAAAAGAAAAAGGCTGCCCGAAAGAGCAGCCTTTTTTTTATTTGATAAGCTTATTTTAGAACGGTCATTTTCTTTGTGAGACTTTTACCACCACTCTCAAGTTTGTAGAAATAAATTCCGCTGTTCAATCCGGAGGCATCAAACGTTACGGAGTGATTCCCCTCTTCCAGCAATCCATTAATCAAAATTTTAATTTCTTCTCCGAGGAGATTGTAAACTGAAAGTTTTACAAATCCGCTTAACGGAAGTTCAAACGTAATTTTAGTTTCCGGGTTAAACGGATTCGGATAATTTTGTTCAAGAGAAAATGAATTAACTCTCTCAATTTGTTCTTCAACGCCGGTAACTTTATCTGCTTTTAAAATTGCGCTGCCATAAGCAGCAATAGAAATAGCCGGTGAACAATTGATTGCGCCGTTGCCTGCAATAGTAAGTCTTCCCGCATCCGTATCCGTTAATAAATCGGTGAGAGTATATTCACCAACCGGAAGTCCGGAAAAATCATTTCGAGAAAAATTAGGGTTGGTTACTGCGGCTCCGGAAAAATTGTGGATCGGAATGATGATCTCGCCGCTTGAATTATAATTTCTTGCAAAGATGTAAACCGATGGATTTGTTGTTGTGAAGGCATAATATTTTCCTCTTGTTAAAGAGGCATATTTCTTTCTAATCTTCACTAATTTCTTATACCAATTGAGCAGAGATGAAGTATCGGAATTCATGCTCTCGATATTATTACTCGCATAGTTGGCATTTATCGTTTTCCATGGTGTACCGGAAGTAAAGCCGGCGTTTGTTCCGCTTGTCCATTGCATCGGAGTTCGTTTGGACGGATCGTCGGTTGCGCTCGTCATTCCAATTTCTTCGCCGTAATAAATAAATGGAACACCCGGAACGGTCAATAAAACTGCCGCCGCAAGTTTTGATTTGCTTACGTTATTTTTCAACTGAGAAAAAACTCTTTGTTGATCGTGATTGGTGAGAAACGTTCCATATTGAGCAAACGGGTAACTTTGCTGTAACGAAGATTTCATCCGCGTAATTAAAGCGGATGGAGAATTTGCATTAACCGAATTGATAATATCCGTTGCAAAATCAAATTCAAAACAAAAATCCAATCCGGTGCCATCAACGTATGGAAGAATTTTTGCAGTTGAACTCCAGGCTTCGCCCACAGAAACAGCATCGGGATTAATACCTTTGGTAAGTTTTCTAAATTCTCTTAAATATTGAAATGTTGAAGGAGCGTCTTCCATAACGTTTCCTTCTTCACAAAGATATTTTACCGCGTCAAGCCGGAAGCCGTCAACTTTCACCGTATCCAACCAATACCTAACAATACTTGCAATCGTATCCTTTACTCCTTGATTAAAAAAATTGAGATCGGGCATACCGTTGTTGAAAAGTCCGTAATAATAATATCCCCCCGAAGCGTGCCAAACCGTTTGTCCCCAAGGACCTTTTACGCCGGGATCAGTTGCACTCCAGCGGTACCAATCGCGGTTTGCAGCATACGGATCAGCTTTAGAGTTGAGGAACCACGGATTTAAATTTGAAGTATGGTTGATGACCAGATCAATGATTACTTTAATTCCTCTTGCATGCGCTCCATCCAAAAAAGTTTTAAAATCTTGATTCGTTCCGTAATCTTTTTCAATCGTTTTATAATCGATAACATTATAGCCGTGGTAACTTGGAGATTCCGTAATAGGCATCAACCAAATTGCCGTTACTCCAAGGTCGGCTGTAGTTGAATCATTTCCGTCATTCAGATAATCGAGCTTTGCGGTTAATCCTTTAAAATCTCCAATTCCATCTCCGTTGCTATCGTAAAAACTCCGCACAAATATTTCGTAAAAGACTGCGTCATTCCACCAATACGTGGTTTGCGCCGTGGCAATTGTGGATAAGAAAAGAATTAGGACAATACGTTGTAAATATTTCATTAAAATTCCGGTTGTATTTAAGACAGTTAAAAGATTGGTTTTAATTTGCGGAAAAAAAAATTCCGGTACAAATTACGTGTGATGGGAAGATACATGGTCTTTTAGCCTGGGCTGTTCGGCACCATTCTACGTATCGATTATTCGAATACTTTTCCCATTTAAAAAACGGAAAATTCTGATCAAATATTTGTTACTTCTATTTGGTAATCTTTGAAAACATTTTTATGTTCGTTTGTAGAAATAACCAAACAATTAGGTGACTCTATTTCGTCTTTAACTTTAAAGTGTAAAACGTTTCCCGAAAGAGTAAAAAATATTTTGCTCTCTCCCCTTTTATTTTTTGCGAAAAGTATCTTACACTCTAAATTAATTCCAACCGATAAATTTCGAAATGCGTTAAAAGCATTTTTAATTCGAACACTTCAAAAACTCTCATCCGGAAAGGTTCAAAACAAGTATTTGATCTTTCCCGTTTTTACGATGGAACATTTCGGACAGACCCGGGAACCGCCGAAAAGGAATCCTGTGTGTATTCGAAGTGATGATTCAATGGTTGAAGCATTTCAATTTATTATGAAATCATTTTCGAAACAGATGGTCTCAATAAAATCTTTTATACTTATTATCTTATTTCAATAATCAAAAAAAGGTGAAACAAATGGAAGCACAAAAAGTTGACATGTTTATCTTGACCAACGGCAAATACTTTGAAAGCCATCAAGTAATGCAAATTAGAGATCGCTTAGCAAGTCTTGACGACTCAAAATGGGGATTAATCTCTACAATGCAATTTAAAAATCCCACAACAAGTTTGATTATTTCAATCCTTGCCGGCAGCCTTGGCATTGATAGATTTATGATTGGTGATACCGGACTTGGCGTTGGCAAACTGCTTACCTGCGGCGGATTAGGAATTTGGGCTATTGTGGACTGGTTCATGATTATGGGAGCCACAAGAGAAAAAAATATGCTCAAGCTCCAACAAGTTTTATACTAATGCCGCTAAGTAGAAATAAATTATATTTTATTTTGACGGTATCTCTGGCAGCAGGGTATCTTTGGCTTTTTATAAACTACTCAGCAAATAACGGTACCCACATTGCCGGTATTTGTTTGATAAAAAATATAACCTCAATACCCTGCCCTTCTTGCGGTTCAACGCGGTCTGTGCTTTCAATCTTAAAAGGAAATTTTTTAGAATCTCTCTATTGGAATCCGCTTGGATTACTACTTTTCACTTTTCTGGTTATCGCTCCATTATGGATCGGATATGACTACGTTTTCAAGAAGGAGACTTTTTTTAATTTTTATAAAAAGAAGGAAGAAACACTCAGACAAAAAAAGGCTGCGCTGCCTGCGATACTTTTCGTTTTACTCATTTGGATCTGGAATATTTTTAAAGCGTATTGACGACTTACATGAAAAAATTTATCTATGAGCCGCATGAATACGAAGTCGAAAAAGCTTCCAACAGTTATTTAGCTTCACTCATCGCGTTAACGGTCGGGTTGCCGTTTCCCATCGTGAATCTCCTCGCTACTTTGATTTTCTTTTTAGGAAATCGGAAGAGCACTTATTTTGTCCGTTGGCATTGCACACAGGCATTATTAACGCAATTGTCTCTGCTGCTTATCAACAGTTTTGGTTTTTGGTGGACGCTGTCAATTATCTTCGGTTCGGGAACGGTGGACAATAAATTTATTTCTTACATCATTACTATTTTAATTTTCAACCTCATAGAATTTATTGCCACCATTTATACTGCAATTAAAATACGAAAAGGAGTTCATCTTGAATGGTGGTTCTTCGGTGATGTAACAAACCTACTCTGCAAATCGTAACATGAAAAAAATAATCTTTCAAGCCGCTGCAATAGTAGGACTCTTCCTGCTGATGTGGTTTACCCTCGGTAAAGTTGATTGGATTTCGCTCCTCAAAGTTGAGCAAGTTAGTAAATCAACCGAAGAAAAATTGGGGAGTTTGTTTTGGGACGCTCTTCGGAAATCCGACAAAGAGATAGAAAAGAGCGAAGTAATCCTGTCGGTGGATTCTATCTTTAATAAAATCTGTACTGCAAACGGAATTGAGAGAAATCAAATTAAGCTTCATATAATTGAGAATGATGAAATCAACGCGTTTGCACTCCCCGGAAAACATCTTGTAGTTCACAGCAGTTTAATTTTAGCATCGGAGAATGAAGCGGAGTTGAGCGGAGTTCTTAGCCATGAATTAGCGCATCTCGAGTTGAATCACGTTATGAAAAAACTTAGAAAAGAAATTGGATTATCTGTAATTATTTCTATGACCGGCGGCGGCAGCGGTTCAAAAATAATTGAAGAAACTGCAAAGCTTCTCTCATCTTCTGCGTATGATAGAAATTTAGAAAAAGAAGCGGATATAAAAGCTGTAGATTATTTAACGAATGCTAATATCGATCCCGAACCTTTTGCCAATTTTTTATTCAAACTTGCCGATAAAGAATCAGCAACAATGAAAAATTTGTCATGGATCAGCACCCATCCCGGTTCAATTGAACGTGCCAAATATATTATTGAGTACAGCAAGGGGAAAATAAAAAATTTTCTGCCGATAGTTTCTTCAACAACTTGGGATCAATTACAGAAAAGTTTAAAGGCGTTATAACTTATTCTTTTGTGGTTTCGGGTATTTATTTGAGTATAAGGTTTGGTACAAATTCTCCTCCCTTTCTTTCCACGTCTCAAAATTATGGTTATTTTTCATCAGTTATTTTTATGAAAAAGGAGTCCGGCTAATTACAGCATTTAGTTCAAGCTCCATACAAAAGTAAAAGTGTCTGAAAAACTAAGGTTTACAAAATGAACAAGAAAAAAATAATTATCTGGGCAGTGGTGGCAAGTTTACTTCTCATCATCATCATCCCAAAGATAAAAGTTGGCAGCGACAATGCATCGGAAATGACTAAAGCGAATTCCCCAAAAAGAAAAACCGCCGTTAATGCCATCATCATAAAGACAAAATCAATTCAAAATAAAATCTTTTCGAACGGCACGCTGATAAGCAACGAAGAGGTTGAACTGAGAAGTGAAATTTCCGGAAAAATTACGAAAATACTTTTTGATGAAGGGCAGCCTATTAAAAAAGGAACGGTATTAATCAAAATAAATGATGCAGAACTTCAAGCTACGCTGAAAAAGAATTTGTCTAAAGAATCGCTCGCGCGAGATAAAGAATACCGCGTAAAGCAATTATTCAACAAAAACCTTACAAGCCAGCAAGAATATGATAATGCGTTAAGCGAATTAAACTCCGCCGAAGCCGATGTGGAATACATTAAAGCTCAGTTAGATAAAACGGAAATCCGCGCGCCGTTTAACGGTGTAATCGGGCTCCGTTCCGTAAGTGAAGGTAGCTACATTTCCCCGGCGAGCAAAATTGCAACGCTTCAAAACATTAATCCTATAAAAGTTGATTTCTCGGTTCCACAAAAATATTTTGGCGTAGTGAAAGCCGGAAAAACTATTCTTGTTACGATAGCATCAACAGAAAAAACATATACCGGAAAAATTTATGCGGTTGAGCCGAAGATAGACGAAAACTCGCGAACCGTTCAAGCCCGCGCCGTTATTCCAAATGATCGAAGCGAACTTACTCCCGGCGCTTATGTGGAAATCGATTTAGTGCTTCAAGATATTAAGGATGCAATCATGGTTCCGTCGGAAGCGGTTGTTCCCGATGTACAAGGAGAAAAAGTATTTGTTTACCGAAACGGAATTGCAATTCCGCTAGTTGTTAAGCAAAATATCCGTACGGAAAATGAAGTTCAAATTGTGAGCGGTTTGAACGTTGGCGATACGGTGATTGTCTCAGGCATCATTCAACTAAAACCAAACGCGCCGGTTAAATTGAATGCAGTAAACTAACTATACAATGATACTTTATAAAAGCCCCGAAGGGGCGAGATATATCAACCTAGGGCGTTAGCCCTAGGACACACAGCCCTAGGACACACAAATATGAATAATCACTAAAGCTCTGAAAGAGCGAAATAAATTATGGGACAATCACTCGTAAAAAATTACATCCATATCGTATTCAGTACTAAACAAAGAGTACCGATGATACATCATCTAATAGAAGATGAATTATACAGCTATCTTGGCGGCATCTGTAAAGAAATGGAATGTCATCCTATAAAGATAGGTGGTTATACAGACCATGTCCATATTCTTTGTATGTTATCAAAGAAGGTTGCTTTGATGAATTTATTGGAAGGAATAAAATCACATTCTTCAAAGTGGATGAAAACAAAAGGCACAGAACTAAAAAACTTTTACTGGCAGAATGGATATGGAGCGTTTTCAGTAAATCCTTCTGAGACAGAAAAAGTAATAGCCTATATAGAAAATCAGAAAGAACATCATAAAAAGAAAACCGTTCAGGAAGAATATAGAGCATTTTTGAAGAAGTATAAAGTTGAGTATGATGAAAAGTATGTATGGGACTGAAATTTATTCCGCCCATTCAGGGCTTGACGCTTTACCAAACCAAAAAAGAGTAAGATTAACAAAGTATTATGAAATTACAATTTATTAACGAAACAAAATCATTATGAGTTTATCATCACTTAGCATCAGGCGTCCGGTTCTTGCTATTGTAATGTCTATTGTCATTCTCCTCTTTGGAATTATCGGCTACACTTATTTGGGCGTTCGAGAATATCCAAGTATTGACGTGCCGATTATTACCGTTAGTACAAGTTACGTTGGAGCCAATGCAGATATTATTGAATCTCAAATTACCGAGCCGTTGGAAGAACAAATAAACGGAATCGCCGGTATTCGTTCTTTAACTTCAACAAGCAGAGACGGCAGAAGCCAAATTACCGTTGAGTTTGATATCAACGTTGATCTTGAAACCGCTGCAAATGATGTTCGCGACCGCGTATCGATTGCGCGCTCACGACTGCCGCAAGACGCTGATCCACCCACAGTTGCCAAAGCGGATGCCGATGCCGTTCCCATTGTTTTTCTAAATGTAAAAAGTGACAAACGGACACTGCTCAATTTAACGGATATTGCTCTGAACACTTTTAAGGAACGCCTGCAAACAATTCCCGGTGTAAGTCAAATCTCTGTCTGGGGTGAAAAAAGATATTCCATGCGGCTGTGGATGGATCCTGCAAAACTTGGCGCTTTTAATATTACACCGGTTGATATCCGCAGCGCGTTGAACCGCGAAAATATTGAACTCCCTTCCGGCAGCGTTGAAGGCAGCAATACTGAATTGACTGTACGGACTCTCGGTAGATTAACAACCGTGGATGATTTTAATAATCTTATTATAAAAGAATCTGCAAATAATATTATCCGGTTTAAAGATGTTGGATATGCAGAGTTATATCCAGAAAATGATAAATCAATTTTAAGACGCGACGGCATTCCGATGGTGGGGATTGTAGTAATTCCGCAGCCGGGCGCAAACTTTATTCAAATAGCCGATGAGTTTTATAAACGATTGGATCAAATTAAAAAAGATCTGCCGGAAGATGTCGAACTCGGTATCGGTTTTGACGTCACAAAATATATTCGCAATTCAATCTCGGAAGTGGAAGAAACCATTATCCTTGCATTTGCGCTTGTTATCCTGATCATCTTCCTGTTTCTTCGCGATTGGCGCACAACATTAATCCCGATAATTGCCATCCCCGTTTCGTTGATCGGCGCATTCTTTATTATGTATCTCGCCAAGTTTTCCATCAACACGCTTACCTTGCTGGGAATTGTTTTGGCTATTGGAATTGTAGTTGACGACGCCATTGTTGTTCTCGAAAATATTTATAGAAAAGTTGAACACGGAATGACGCCGATTGAAGCGAGTACAAAAGGCGCTTCCGAAATATTTTTTGCCGTAGTTTCTACAACCGTAACGCTTGCGGCGGTGTTTTTGCCCATCATGTTTCTTCAGGGTATTACCGGAAGACTCTTTGTTGAATTCGGCGTAGTTATCGCCGGTTCGGTGATTATCTCTGCATTTGTTGCGCTTACCTTAACGCCAATGCTTAGCTCGCGCATATTAAAAACTAAAGAGAAACACAGCTGGTTCTATTATCAAACGGAACCATTCTTTATCTGGTTGGAAAAAGCATATCAAAATTCTCTTAATGCTTTTATGAAAAAACGATGGATGGTGATTATCATAATGGTAATTGCCGTTGCAATGATTTTTTTAATTTCAACTCAACTTCAATCGGAGTTAGCGCCAATCGAAGACCGCGGAGAAATTACCGTAAGGGCAACAATGCCGGAAGGCACATCCTTTCAAATGATGGATAGGTATATCTTGCAGATGGTTGAAACATTAAAAGATTCGGTGAAAGAATCTGCCGCAATGATTTCCGTTACCGGAGGCGGCGGCGGTTCAAGCGCTGCAAACAGCGGGTTCGTTCGTTTAACCTTAACCGACGCGGCAACAAGAGAGAGAAGTCAAACCCAAATTGCGGAACAGATAACCGGTATTACGAAAAAAATGAACGATGCCCGATCATTTGTAATTGAGAGTCAATCAATATCAACACGGCGAAGCGGCTTACCGGTACAGTATATAATCCAGGCATCCAACTTTGAAAAATTGAGGACGGTTGTGCCGAAGTTTTTAGAAAAAGCTCAAGATGACCCTACGTTTGCCAACGTTGATGTTAATTTGAAATTTAACAAACCGGAAATACTTGTAGAAATTAACAGAACAAAAGCAAGAGAACTAGGAGTTTCAGCTATGGATATAGCGCAAACTCTGCAACTTGCCTATAGCGGGCAACGGTTCGGATTCTTTATTATGGACGGGAAACAATATTCTGTTATCGGTCAGGTTTTAAGAGAAAATAGAAACAAACCGGTTGATCTTACATCACTGCACTTAAGAAATAGCAGAGGCGAATCAATTCAACTTGATAACCTGGTTACGCTTAAAGAAAGAAGCAGTCCGCCGCAGTTGTATAGATTTAACCGCTATGTAAGCGCTACGGTATCGGCAAGTCTTGCACCGGGTAAAACTATCGGCGATGGAATTGAAGCGATGGATAAAATTGCGAAGAACGTTTTAGATGAAACTTTTTCTACTGCATTAGATGGCGCTTCAAAAGATTTTGTTGAAAGTTCTTCAAGTTTACTTTTCACCTTTATGCTTGCACTTGTATTGATCTACTTAATTCTTGCAGCGCAGTTCGAAAGTTTCCGCGACCCACTGATAATTATGTTCACGGTTCCTTTGGCGATAGCAGGAGCGGCTTTCTCGCTCTGGTATTTTAATCAAACGTTGAACATCTTTAGTGAAATCGGGCAAATTATGTTGATCGGATTGGTAACGAAGAACGGAATATTAATTGTAGAGTTCGCGAATCAGAAAAAGTCTCAGGGACTAACGGTTGTTGACGCCGTTAAAGAAGCCGCACGGCTTCGCTTGCGTCCCATCCTTATGACAAGCTTCTCCACTATCCTTGGAACATTACCTATCGCCCTTGCGCTTGGCGCGGGTTCCGGCAGCAGAGTTTCAATGGGTATTGCGGTAATAGGCGGATTGATCTTTTCAACGATTTTAACACTGTATGTTATTCCGGGGATTTATTCTTACTTCTCCGAGAAGACAAAGTCTGTTAGCAATGTAACGGTTAGTGAAGTTGAGGAAGAGTTGATAAAAGTTCGTGAATGATGTATTAGAATTGGCGACTTTGCATATAACTTTGTGCCCCTTGTGGTTAGTTCTTTTTTACCACTAAGTTCACGAGGGGAAACACAAGGTGCAGCAAATATTTTTACAGAATCTTAAATTATAACCACAATAAGCAAAATTATTTATTATGAAATTACTTAGTGAATTCTTAAAAACGATAAAGACGAACAATACAGTTTACCGATCTGCCGGCGGAGTTGCGGTAGTAGCAGCGTTCATATTGCTGCTGCCCTTGTTGGCGATGCAGTTTACTGATGAAGTGGACTGGAGCTTATTCGATTTTGTTGTTGCCTGGGTGCTGTTGTTCTGCGCTGGGCTTACGTATAAACTTGTAGCGGGAAAGATGGGCAATATCATGTACCGGGCTGCCGTTGGTGTTGCGGTCTTTACAGCGCTCCTCCTTGTCTGGACGAATCTTGAAGTCGGGCTCATCGGGAGCGA
>Ga0172370_10011073_pt1 | contig 10229 bp, 9 predicted proteins | sample LakKiv5m_FD_114538 | JGI IMG/M metagenome (GOLD analysis project Ga0172370, IMG submission 114538) | Freshwater microbial communities from Kabuno Bay, South-Kivu, Congo - kab_022012_11.5m | ecosystem: Environmental > Aquatic > Freshwater > Lake | place: Democratic Republic of the Congo...
GGGTAAGTTTCTCGGTTTGACTAAGGAGGGGCGGGAAAAGGATGCAAAAGATCGCGAGATGAAATGGATGGGCAGATTGGGCGGGGAAAAGGGTGAAGCCGAAGCCAATGAGTATAATGCAAAGATAGCGGCTGACAGAATAACCGTTGCGGGGCAGGCAAATAAAATTAATACAATGGATCCCGAACAACTAAGGAATTTTTCAGGTAGTAAGGATGCGAGGACGGCTGCGACTATGCGTTTGGCGCAGCTAGGTGGTTTAGAAGAAAAAGACGCTAATTTAGTAAATGACGCCTTAAAAAATGCGCCGCAGGAGTTAAAGGTTACAATTGAAGACGCAGTGAAAAAGAATGCCCCGCCTGAATTGGCTAGAGAAACGGTATATAAAATGCCAAGTGGCGACTATAACTTAAAGGCGATAGCCGCTGATATTAAAAACGGTAAGGTTGGCGCTGATGTTTTTACTGGTATGAAAAAAGGCGATTTAACGACCACGCAGCAGACAGAATTTGCTGAGATGGGAGAACAACTAGTGAGGGGGGCACGTAGCGCGAAAGATATCGCCGACATATTTAATAAGTTGCCGCTCGCCCTACACGATGCTTTCAAACAAAAGATATCATCAGACACTTTTAAAAATAAAAACGGAGAATTCGATGCGATCAAAGCCTCTAATTTTGCTACTGGTAGTGGATATTTAATTAATGCATATAAAAAGAATGGCAGTTTTGATACCACGATCCAGGGGCTTGATGCTAACGGTGAAGCAGCTTCCGTAAAGGAGTTGCTTAAAGAGCATGTCAAATATAATACTGACTCAGTTTCAAAAAATGCTAGCCGGGGTTCCTTGGAGGATGTGGATATAGCGGGTATTATAGCGGAAAATTTAAAACCGCCGCAGATCGAGAATTTAATCAATAGAAGCGACTTTCACAAAGATTCGTTCAAAAAAGGATTGTCTGGTAATTCAAATGAAAAAGCTCGGAGAGCGGCAATTATTGCCGGAGAAGATTTGACTGCCGTGTTTGGCCTGGTAGCCACTCCACAGCAAAAAGTATCTGGTATTAAAGATTTGAAACCAACATTTTTTACCAAGACCGATGCCAAAACAATTAAGGGCGACGATCTGGATATATTGTTGCAATCTTTTCCAGCCGCTAAAATTAACGCTTTAAACGAGATAAATAATGGACTATACAATAAACTGTTGGAGAGGATAAAAACATTATCTGAGTTAGCAAATAGGGTACAATTTAAAGCTGGCAGTAATAAAGATTTGAAAAGTATAATTGATGGTTTAAAAACGCACACGGTTTTAAGGACCGACAGCAGAGTGCAGCAAGCTTATAAAAACTTTCCTTAAAATTTATGAGTTTAGGTGAGAAATTGTCGAAAAAAATTATTAATTTTATTGGCTCAGAAATTTTTTCCGATAATTTTTATATTCTGGAAAAAAAATATAAATTGGCCGCCGAGCAATTAGATCAATTAATGTCTATTTTAGAGCCATATTATCTAAAAGAGAAAAAGATTGTTGATTTATCTGGTGAAATAAAAAATATTTTGCCACTGCCTGATGCTAATTTTATCGCCGATGTTTATGGCTATATATTTTTCCCTCTTCAGGATTATATCGGCTCGGTGAGAGAATACATCAAAAAATACGGCGGCAATATGGCGGCATATGAGGCGCGAGCGCACGAAATGTTTTCGCCTAGAAATTTTTTTCGCTATGATTTTGACGATTTATTTTCCGGGATTAGAGATTATAATTTGACGGTTGTTCAAGAAGATAAAATTGTTGATTTAATCGTCTCGGTTATTAAGGGTTTACGGTCGGATAATAAAATTGAACCGGCGTTAATTGAAGAAGGATTTGAACCGGAAAAAGCCAAAGCGATTGCCGAAGAAGCGATCGGATTTATAAAAGGTGGTTATATTTCACGTGAAGATTTATCAAAACTGGAAGAGAGATTACAGAATGTGCTCACGGCGACGCCGGGCCGGTTTACAGAGCCCGGGGCGGAGGAAGAGAAACCCGCCTCCGCCCCGAAGAACATCGGGACTACGGCGGGCGAGGACCACACCTTCATCCGCCCAGGGCGGACTACGGCGGGCGAGGACCACACCTTCATCCGCCCAGGGCGGATTACGGCGGGCGAGGAAGTTTTACCGGCATCGAGGGCGGAGGCGGCCGTGGTGGATTGGGACAAAATGGCGAACGATTTGATTAAAGAAAGCGGAATGGCGCTTCCGGCGGAGCTGGCGGGCCGGCTCAAGAGTGCGGTTTTATCCGGGTTGAAGGGGATAAGGAAGATGACGGACCTGAAAGAAGTCCTGACGCGGGAGAGGGAAATCGGCGGGCTCGGCATGAGAATGGATGAGGCGGAGAAGATAGCAAAATTAATTTCCAATTTCAAATTTCCAATTTCAAACCTGCCTGCGCAGGCAGGTCAAGTTCAAATTTCAAAATCCAAAAATGTAGAGACGCAAGATTTTGCGTCTCAAAATAAAAACAACAAGCCAAAAAAGGTTTTACCGATAGCGGAAGGAGCCAAAAAAGAGAACATTCATATTTTTGACGAGGAAGAATTGGAACACGAGCTGGGAGAAATTCAAAATCCAAAATTGCAAGCTCCAAAAGAAGATAGGAAAACAAACATTCCGCCGCCACCAACCGCCTTCGCTCCGCAGGGCGGAGACGCGGCGGGCAAACCCGTTTTCACCCCGACAAACACTCGGACTCCGGCGAGCCAGCTGTTGAGTTCAAAGATGAAAGAGGCGGAAAGCAGGCTGGCAGGATTGAAGTTGGGACCGGACAAGACCTCACCCCAACCCTCGTCAATCCTCCCAAGGGTCGGATTTGACGCTAAAAGAGAGGGGGTAATACCACCACAGCTAGCTAGCCGTCCTATAAACGCGGTGGCGGGCAAGGTAACGGATATTAAACGGGTGCAAAAATTGGTTGGGCCGATTGATGAGTTGAAGCGATTTACTATTGTTGATTTTCGTCGTCTGGGCAATGATCCCAGAATGGCCATGGCGAGAATTATAGAAAAAATTAATTTGTTGGCGGAGGAGTCGTTTGCCAAGAAGGTTCAGGCGATCAAGGCGTTTCAACAGAGCCAATTATATCGGACTTATTTGCAAATGGGTCAAGAGAGTATCGGTCAGGGCATAAATATTGAGGGATTAATTGATAAAAATCAGAAAGCGGGTGTCGGCACCTTATCAAAAGACGAATTTTTTGCCATAATGGAGGCAGGGGACAGGTTGAGATTCTAAACACAAGAACATTAAAACATCCGCCAGCTGACGGAAACACTAGAACAAAAATTTTTTGCCCCCCTGTTTTAATGTTAATTGTTTTTATGTTTTAATGACCTACTATGGAGCAGTTCATGGTGCCACAATTCATTGATATTGAATCAAAGATAATCGGACCGATCACTGTCCGCCAGTTTATTATTTGCCTGGTCGGCGCTTTATTTATTTTTATTGAGTATAAATTGGCCGATTTTTGGTTATTCGTAGTTTTGGCCCTTTTGACCCTAGGAGCTTTTGGCACAGTCGCTTTTCTGCGTATTAATGGTCGGCCATTTCACTATTTTATCTTGAATTTTATTCAAACCATAAAGCGGCCAAGATTGAGGGTCTGGAACAAAGAGCTGAGTAATGCCGAAATTAAGGCCCTAGCGATGGAGTTTAATCAAGCGCCGAAAACACCGGAGGTCAAACAAATCAAGGAACCATTACGAGGCTCAAGGTTGTCGGAATTATCATTAGTGGTTAATACTGGGGGGGCGTATAAGGCGGAGGAACCGCAAGAACATTAAAACATCCGCCAGCTGGCGGAAACACAAGAACAAAATACAATATGGAGGGTAGCTATAAAGATAATCTTAAAATAAAAATGGATCAGTTTGTCCATTTAGTATATAAAGCGACGAAAAATTTCCCCAAGGACGAACTTTACGGCGTAGTTTCACAAATACGACGAGCCGTTCTATCCATAATTTTAAACTACATTGAGGGTTTTGCCAGAAAAAAGAAACTAGTTCGTCTGAACTTTCTTTAAATATCCTACGGCTCATTTAAAGAGACAAAATATCTATTACACTTTTCGCTAACGGAATGTTATACAAATAAAGATCAATATTCAGAGATGCTAAAATTAGCCGAAGAAATCGGAGCGATGCTTTGGACGGAGATTAAATCTTTGGAAGATACCGTTGATAAATAAGTTTGTTTTAATGTTATTTGTTTTAATGTTTTGATGACCTTCTATGCAAAGCAATAAATTAGCAGGCAATAAAATCAGGCAATCGACACAGCAATATCTGGACATCGCCGAGATAAGAAACGATTGCGTGATTATGAAAGACGGCACCCTTCGAATGGTCCTCATGGTGGCGAGTATTAATTTTGCTTTGAAATCGGAAGAAGAACAGAACGCCATTATTTCTGCCTATATGCAGTTTCTCAATTCATTCGATTTTCCGATCCAGGTCATCATCCAGTCAAGAAAATTAAATATCGATGATTATCTTAAACGTCTAGACGAAGAACATAAAAAACAGAATAATGATCTTCTGAAAATGCAAATTATTGACTATAAAGAATTCATTACAGAATTAGTGGAAATGAGTGATATAATGAATAAAAGCTTTTACATCGTGGTGCCATATAGCCCGCTCTCTAATAAGCAAAAAGGATTTTGGGTTCGATTAACCGAACTTTTCTCGCCGGCCCGGGCGGTCTCGCTTAACGAAGAGAGATTTTTGGATCGGCGGCGGGAGATACTGCAACGAGTGGATCATGTGGCCGGTTCTCTGGAAAGCATGTCGCTAAAATCCCATCTTTTGGACACCCAAGGATTGATTGAGCTATACTATAATAGCTATAATCTGGATATTGCTGAGCAGGAGCCATTGGCCGACCTTTCAAAGCTGAATGTCGAAAAATAATCACAAGAACATGAAAACAAAAAAACAAAAAAATTAATTTTTGTTCTTGTGTCATTTGTTCTTGTGTTTTCATGACCAATATGTCTTTACTTGAAAAAAATCAAAAAGAGCCACAGCTCACCCAGTCCACCGAGGCAGAGGGTGTGATAGCCGACGTCAGACAGCTGGTTGAGGAGGAGAGAACCTATCGGCAGGGAGTGGCCTCCATTAGAGATCTGATCGCGCCGGCCGCTTTTGAGGCCAAGCCGCGATATATCCAGGTGGGTTCGCGTTTTGCCCGGACGCTTTTTGTTGTTAACTATCCAAGATATATTTCCGTTGGTTGGTTCGCGCCGATTATTAATTTTAACCATCCTTTGGATATTTCAATGTTTTTTTATCCGATCAAATCGGCCGTGATTCTTAATCAATTAAAGAAGAAAGTTGGTAATCTGGAGGCGGAAATTATGGCCGAACAGGAAAAGGGCGCGCCTCGCGATCCGATTAAGGAGACCGCTCTTCGGGACATTGAGAAATTGCGCGACGATTTGACTCAAGGGGTGGAACACTTCTTTCAGTACGCTCTTTATATTACGGTCTATAGTAATACTCTAGAAGAATTGGATAAAATTTCTGAAGATATTGAAAATCTTTTTGGCGCGCGTCTGGTCTACACCCGCCGGGTACTTTTTCAGGCAGAGCAGGGATTTAATTCTACTCTGCCTCTTGGTAATGATGAGCTCATGATTACCTTTAACATGAACACCTCGCCCTGCGCCTCGTCTTTTCCTTTTATTTCTTCAGATTTAACCTCGGATAATGGGGTCATGTACGGCATCAATCGACACAATAATAGTCTAATTTTGTTTGACCGTTTTTCTCTTCAGAATGCCAATATGGTGGTTTTTGCCACCTCGGGCGCGGGCAAAAGCTACACAATAAAACTGGAAGTTCTTAGAAGTTTAATGCTCGGTACCGATGTTATTATTATCGATCCGGAAAAAGAATATAAGCACCTTTGCGACGCGGTCGGCGGTACCTACATTAATATTTCTTTATCATCAAAAAGCAAGGTTAATCCGTTTGATTTGCCGCGGCCGACGGATAAGGACGTAACCACAGAAGATATTATCCGGAGCGCCGTGATTACACTGAAGGGGCTAATGCGGTTGATCCTGGGCAAGCTCAATACGACCGAGGATTCTATCGTCGACCGGGCGCTTCTTGAAACTTACGCCAAGAAAGATATTACCCCGGATATTGATCTCGCCACAGCGAATTTTGAGCCGCCGATTATTCAGGATTTTGTTGATATTTTGTCTGGGATGGAGGGCGGGGCCGATCTGGCTGAAAGATTGAAAAAGTATACTGAAGGCACTTTTGCCGGGCTGTTCAACAGTCCGACCAATGTCGAAATGAATAATCAATTAGTGGCCTTTTCTGTTCGCGATCTAGAGGATGAATTGCGTCCGGTGGCGATCTATACCCTGGTTAATTATATTTGGAACGTAGTGCGTTCCGAGCGAAAAAAAAGAATCCTTGTTATTGATGAGGCCTGGTGGCTCATGCAGAATGAGGATTCGGCCAAGTTTATCTACGCTCTTGCTAAACGATGCCGTAAATATTATCTCGGTCTCACGACCATCAGTCAAGATGTTAATGATTTTCTCTTATCCCAATACGGTCAAGCCATCGTTAATAATTCAGCTATTCAGATACTAATGAAGCAATCGCCGGCCGCGATTGAAAATGTAAAAAAAGTATTTTTATTGACCGAAGGAGAAAAGTATTTACTCCTGGAGTGCGGTGTGGGCGAGGGGATATTTTTTGCCGGCGACCGGCACGCGGCTATCAAAGTAGTAGCGTCTTACAACGAAGATCAGCTTATTACCACCGATCCGAGGCAACTGCTCGAAATTGAAGAATCGAAGAGAGAATTTGCGGAAAGTCAAGGAGAAAAAAATTTTTAAAAAAATTGATATTCCCGTAATAATAAAATTATAATAATGATTGTCAAATTGTCAAATTGTTAAATTGTTGAGTATCTCGTTGTGCTCGTCAACAATTTAGCAATTTAACCATTTAATATTTCTTCCTATGTCCAACGCGACAAAAATTATTTTAATCATTGTCGGCGGTTGTCTTCTGATCGCCAGCATTATTTTGTATTTTGTTTTTGAAGATAAAATTTGGCCCGCACCCGGTAGTAACCAAAAGATAGAGGTACAAGGGCCGAGCGGCAGCCTGGGTCTCGGTGGCGGTAACGTAAACGCGCCTATTGGCGGATCAGTTAAGGTTGAGGCGCCAAAAGTAGAAACGCCCAAACCATTAACCGCCGAAGAAAAAAGTAAGAATGACCTGAGTCGGCTGGCGAAATCTTTTGCCGAGCGGTTTGGCAGCTATTCCAATAGTAGCGATTTTGAGAATCTGCGCGATCTCGAACCATTTATGACGAGTACGATGGTGAGCTGGTCAGAAAAGTTTATAAGAGAAAAAAAGAGCGCGCTAACAAATGCCGCTTATTATGGAATTATGACTACGGTTGTGAGTCAGGAGGTATCATCGTTTTCGAATAATGAGGCGATAGTTTTACTACATACCCAAAGAACAGAGAATAATAGCGCTGGCGAGAATAAAATTTTTTATCAGGACCTAAAGCTACAGTTTGAGAAATCTAATAATATCTGGTTGATTGACGCGGCCTATTGGCAATGAGCGACTCGAATGTCCCGAATGGCACACGAATGACGCGAATAAATTTTTAGTGAAAAAGGATTTAGTTATACGAAGCAGGAAACCCCGTGGGCAAAAAGCAAGGGAGAAAAATATTGTAATATTAAAATATTTTAATATTTTTTCCGATCAAAATGTCTTTAGTTAGTTTAACCGTCGCGACAATTATGGGGTTAGCTAGCAGAACATTATTTTGGCTTGAAGATTTAATTTTTCCGATAAGCTGCGTGGGGTGCGGCGAGGAGGGGATTTGGCTTTGCGCCGAATGCCTAAAGAAAATTGGTCGTAATCAAAACTGCCGGTGTCTAATCTGTAATCGAGCCGATCATGAGACGGCAGTTTGCCAGCATTGTCGAGGAAAAAGCGATCTGGATGGCGCCATGATCTATGGTGACTACGACGATAATATCTTGGGCGCGGCAATACACGGCCTAAAATATAAATATGTTAAAAATTTGGCCGAATGTCTTTATCCGCTCTTATTTAAAATTTTAAATCAAGAAATGTTGGGCGAGAGGACAATAATTACTGGTGTGCCTTTGCACCCGAGGCGGGAGCGAATGAGGGACTTTAATCAGGCCTATCTGCTTGCTCGGCCGGTGGCGGATAATTTTCAGCTTGATTTTTATCCCGGGCTAATTAGACGGCGGAGATTTACGACCTCGCAGATGACGCTTTCAAGAGAAGAAAGATTGAAAAATCTAGCGTCAGCTTTTGAGCTGATGTCCGGGAGAGAGAAAATTATAGAAAATAAAAAAATCATCTTGGTTGATGATGTCTTGACGACAGGCAGTACCTTACAGGAGTGCGCGCGGGTTTTGAAGGCGGGTGGCGCGCAGGAAGTATGGGGATTGGTTCTCGCGAGGGGCAAATAAAAATAAAGACATTGGAGGGATTTGACCTCGACCATCGCCTTGCCTTCGCGACTTACTTACGGACTGCGTCCGTCGTAGCTCACTTTGTTCGCTTCGGAGAGGGAGGGATTCGAACCCTCGGTAAGAGAAAAAACTCCTACAACAGGTTAGCAACCTGCCGCCTTAAGCCAACTCGGCCACCTCTCCATTATTTATTTTTTCTAAAAAAGATTTTAATAATATTTTTCGTCGCCCTCTTCCCTTGCCAGTTTTTAAAAATTTTTCCTCTCGTTCGGCGTCAGATTTTTCTGTAAATGCCTCACAGTATGCAAGAATCCAAGGATGGCCGGTAGAGGTGAAGGGCGAAAGTCCGCTGTTATGCAGTTTTATTCTATTTTTTAAATCTTCGGTATAGCCAATATAGAATTTGCCCAGCCTTTTGCTGTATAATATATATACATAATACATAAGGATTTGCCAACTCCCCGCCCGAGGCGGGTGCGCCTTGGGCGCAGGCCACCTCTCCATTACATCCAAATAATATAAAAATTTTAGCATAGTTAAATCTTAACGTCAATTTATATGGCGACCAATAGCAATGTCCTAATGTCCTGGAAAATAGTAGAAAACGAGAGCGATGATCGTACCCGTCAATGGTATATCACCTCTATAGTCATTGGAATTTTATTACTAATTTATTGTGTCTGGACAGCAAATTTTCTTTTTGGCATGATTATCTTTATTATCGCCGTGATTTATTATTTTCAAAAAATTCGTGAGACCAAAAAAATTGATTTTATTATTTTCTCTGCTGGTATACAGATTGGCGATCAGATGATTCCTTATAAAGATATCAAATCATTTTTTATTATTTATGAGCCGCCGGCGATAAAACAACTTTATTTTCAATTAAAATCCGGACTTTTCGGGCGGGTGTCTATCCCTCTTGGCGATATCAATCCGATTAAGGTAAGAGAAATTTTACTTGACTATATAGATGAGGATCTGGAGGCCGAGGATGAGCCGTTATCCGATAGCATGGGGAGAATGTTCAAGCTGTAGCGGGCAGTTGAAAATTTTTTTGGCTTGTGTTAGAGTAGAGGGGGTTTTAAAACCCTCTTTTGTGATAATCGACTGCAAGCTCAAAATTCAATCCGCAAGCTGGCGGATTGTGGGCGCGATAGAACACAAGTTAGTCCCTATAGTTCAACGGATAGAATGCAAGCTTGCGGAGCTTGTGATGTAGGTTCGATTCCTACTGGGGACATTATTTCTATGCCTCTCAATCTTTCTTTGCCAATCGGTCGACTGGGGCCAATGGCAATGAAGCTCGAAAAAAAATTAAAGACCATCGGTCTCGCGACTGTCGGGGATCTTTTGTGGTATGTGCCGTTTCGTTATGATGATCTAAGTAAGATTTTAAAAATTAAAGATCTTGAGCCCGGGGCGTTGGTTTCTATCCGCTGTCGAGTGGATGTAATTGATACTAAGAGAAGCTGGAAGAGGCGAATGATTATGACCGAGGCGATTCTGAGTGATGATACCGGTACGGTCAAGGCCACCTGGTTCGGTCAGCGTTTTGTCGGTAAAATTTTACAGCCGGGGGACGAGGTTTATATCGCCGGCCGGGTTGATTCCGAAGACAATTTTTCCTCGCCGATTTATGAAAAAATCACCAGAAATAAAAGAGACGGCA
>Ga0172370_10011074_pt1 | contig 10228 bp, 12 predicted proteins | sample LakKiv5m_FD_114538 | JGI IMG/M metagenome (GOLD analysis project Ga0172370, IMG submission 114538) | Freshwater microbial communities from Kabuno Bay, South-Kivu, Congo - kab_022012_11.5m | ecosystem: Environmental > Aquatic > Freshwater > Lake | place: Democratic Republic of the Congo...
AGCAGGCCATTCGACGCAGACAGAACGTTTTCCTGATTGCGCCTCAAATAAGAGTTGTGCTTTTTTACTTTCAAATATGGTTGCTCCCTCTGTACTATTGCGCGGCAAATCAATCCCTTTCCCTAGTGGGATGATCAAACCCTCTTCGTAAAGTTGATTGCTCTCAAAATCGAGCGTATAGACAAAGATATTCCCGGCATATCCCAGGTCGGCGATTGTGGCTGAGAAAAAACGCATCGGAGTAAAGACGGCATAGTAATCCCAACGTTTGACACGAAAACGTTGAAATGGTTTTTTGAGCGCTGAATAGAAATTGACCTTCTCAAGATTACAATCTAATAACGGTTGTCGCGACCAACCGATTTGGGTCAAATTACCATTTTCATCTAATAAGGGACCGACTTGCGTGATTTCATATTGCATGATTCTCTCCAGTTGGATCAATTCTAGTGGGTTTAATATTATTCTCTTTACTCTAAGATTATTCTATCGTTTCGCTCTCGGTGGTTGTTACAACTTCTTCAACGATAGTTTCATTGACAGGCTCTTCTGGTACAACAAACATAAGGATCAGATAGGCTAATGGCGTGAAGGGCCATACCAGTGTGAGCAATACAGTTAATACGCGAATAACGGTCGGATCAATCCCAAAATATTCTCCCAGACCACCGCAAACACCAGCTAACATTCTGTCGCTGTTGGATCGAAATAGACGTTTGTTAATTTCAGACATGGATTATTCTCCCAAAATTGATTTTATTATTTCAGTATTATCTACGCATAAACCTTCATCTAGTTGCGCGAGTGTCTCTATGAGTAGGGATCAGTTATCCCTTCAACCGTTTAAAATATATTTGTTGGCTGTCGCTTAATCCATACATGCGTTCGCCAGATCCTGCTGCTACCATCTCCCAGCCTTGTTCTCCTATTTGGTTGATATACTCATGGATCAGTGGAGATTCCATCCAGTCAACGATTTCTTCGCCATTGATATACCGCAATCGCCATCCGTTGTAATACTGGAAAGAGACCACCTGATATTCCCAATCCGTGCCTGTAGTTTTTCTCCTTGAGGAAGGGCTAGATGAACGAGAGCTGGATTTCGGTGATGCTTTTGTTTGTCGTTTGGGAGATCTGGTCACTTTTTTTGGTGTTGCCTTCTCGGGTATTTCCTTTTCAGATGTCACCTGAAGAGGTATAGGTGATTCTTTGGCAGCGGATACTTGTTGATTGCCTAATAGCTCTGCCAAAACATCGGGAGTCTCTTTTCGGTCAGCCATCGTTAACGATCCTTTCTTTGAGTGATTGATAATCTTCAGCGCCAGTTGATTGTGGCGCGTATTCGAAAATCGTTTGTCCGAAACCAGGCGCTTCGGAAAGGCGTACATTATAGCGGATAGGGGTACAGATTTTTTTACCGAAATGTTGTACTAGCATGGCGCCTATCTCGGCTGATTTTTTCACCCGACGATCGAAGAAGGTTGGCAGGATATATTTTAACTGCAAGTCAGGATGATACTTCTGAATAGAGACCAGACTTTGAGAGAAATCCATCAATCCCTGCAAGGTCATGATTTCGAGAGAAACTGGCGCTAAGATATCATCGACATAGAAGAGTGCATTGACTGTCAGCGCATCCCATCCAGGGGCTGTGTCCAGGATGATATAGTCGTAACTATGATCATAATCTTTGAGCCCGTCTGTCAATGTTTGTTCCCCGCCGAAATCTTTGCGTGTGATCAAACGCTTCAATCCTGCCATGGAGCGCCCACCAGCTAATAACCATAGATTTTGACGCGCTTCAATACAGCTTTCCTCAAAGGATCTTTCACCGAGCAGTAAATCTGCCAACCCATATTCGGTGGTCGCGCCTAAGGATTTGGCGACTTGACCTTGGGTGTCTAAGTCTAAAAGAAGAACCCTGGAGCCATCTCTTGCCAAACTGTCAGCCAGGTTGACGGCGGTGGTCGTTTTCCCGACGCCGCCTTTTGAAAGTGCAATCGCGATCTTTTTCATCTTCCGAATGCCCTCCGCTGTTATCTTACCGATGGGTTATGGATTGGTTTATCTTTGAAAATTCTATCATGAATTGAACCCAGAAGTTCAGTTCTTCTTCTCCGTGCAGAATTTTTCAGCCTTATCTATAAAACTCTTTTAGAAATTTATTCCATGGGACGAAGCCGTGATATAGTTAATCGTTGATTTCTGTAAAGCTTGATTCATTTATGTCAATCATTGATCAGATTGCAGGCGATATAGATCGACAAAGTACATGATAGGTTGTGCGTAAATGCTGAAAGATAATCACGTCTCTGAAAAAATTCAACGTCAATTAGATACACTCCCCTCTAAACCAGGCTGTTACTTAATGAAAGATAAGACTGGGCAGGTGATCTATGTTGGCAAAGCCAATAATTTGCGCAATCGAGTGCGTTCTTATTTTCATGCCAGCGCAGGACATTCATCGAAAGTCAGTCAAATGGTCAACCATATCCAGGATATTGAATGGATTATAGTCGCTTCTGAACTAGAGGCTTTGATCCTGGAAATGAACCTGATCAAAAAATATCGCCCTCACTATAATGTGCGCTTGAAGGACGATAAACGCTATCCATATATCAAAGTACATTGGCAGGATCCCTTTCCAAAAGTGACCGTCACACGTCGTATGGTACGGGATGGTTCCCGATACTTTGGCCCCTATACCAGCGTTTGGGCGGTGCATCAAACGCTAAATGTGCTGCGCAAGATCTTTCCATATTTGACCTGCGATCGTGAGATAACTGGACAGGACCCGCGAGCTTGTTTATATTTTGATATTAAACTATGTGCAGCGCCCTGTATCGGCAATATCACTCAAGAAGATTATCGTCAGATGATTGATGATTTATGCCAATTTTTACTTGGGCAAACGGAACCAATCGTCACGAAACTACGTGCGAAGATGGAGCAAGCCTCCGAAAAATTGGATTACGAACGTGCCGCTGCGATTCGTGATCAATTGATTGCTATTGAGAATGTGGTTGAACGCCAGAAAGTGGTTTCTAGTGAATATCTCGATTCAGATGTATTAGCATTAGCGCGCTCCCAAGGTGATGCTTGCGTACAAGTATTCTTTATTCGGGGAGGAAAACTAACTGGCAGAGATTACTTTTTACTCGAAGGTACTTATGATACTAGCGACGAAGATGTCATGGCGGGTTTCATCAAACAATTCTATGATCGTGCTTCGTTAATCCCAGAACAAGTTCTTTTACCACATGAGGTCGAAGAGGCGCAGATCATCCGTCAGTGGTTGCGCCAAAAGAGAGATGGTCAAAAGGTTGAAATCAGAGTGCCCAAGAAAGGCGTGAAAAGGGAATTGGTACAGATGGCGTTAGAAAATGCTACCGATACCTTGCAATCCTTGCAGGCTCAGTGGCAAGCTGACCGTCATCGTCAGGAACAAGCCCTGAGCGAACTTCAAGACGCGCTTGGTTTGGATTTCCCTCTCAACCGGATCGAATGCTACGATATCTCCAATCTTCAAGGAACGGCTGCTGTCGGTAGTATGGTTGTTTTTGAGCAAGGTATCCCAAAGAAGAAACTCTATCGTCAATTTAAAATTCGCACAGTACAAGGACAAGATGATTTTGCCAGTATGCAGGAGGTACTCAATCGTCGTTTTAATCGCTGGACAGCTAGCCAGGAAATTGAAAAATCCCCTGGAAATAAATCCGATGAAGCGTTTTCGCGTTTACCCGACCTTATAATTGTTGATGGCGGCAAAGGTCAATTGAATAAAGCGGTAACCGTATTGGATGACTATGAATTGCGAGCTAAGGTCTTTGTCGTTGGATTAGCGAAACAATTTGAGGAGATTTTTGTGCCTGGTCGCAGTATACCTATTCGGCTCTCACATCATTCCCAAGGCTTATTTCTGATCCAGCGAATTCGCGATGAAGCCCATCGTTTTGCGATCAGCTCTCATCGAAACCAACGTACCAAGAAAGGCGTTGCATCTCGATTAGACGCTATTCCTGGGGTTGGTCCGGTAAAACGCAAAGCCTTGATCAATCATTTTGGCTCGATCAAAAGCATCCAGGAAGCTACTATTGAAGACTTGTGTCAGTTAAGTGGAATTAATCAGGCGCTTGCCGAGACAATAAAAACTGAGCTCGAGTAAGTGAAGTAGAAAGAATTTACAACACGATGAAAAGGAGGTCGTTTTTATGCCCAAAAAGAAACCATCTAACCGCCAACAAAGGAACTTACGCATCCAGCAATTGCTCTTTGTTTTAATTGGAATCATGATAATCCTTTCGATGGTTCTCTCGTTAATTATGAAATGATGTGATTAATTATTCTCTTGCTGTGGGGGGGCGGTTAATAGTATTTAGACAACTAAGGCAGCCATATCTCTCCCAAACAGGCCGATACGATCGCTATCTTGAATGATTATTGACAAATCCCAATCATGAATATTTTGGCGAAATTGGGGATACTCTAACCAGCGTGCCATACTATTATGAGTGGCAAGTAATTTTGCATTTAAGAAGATCGTATAGATTTCCTGAATTTCAATTTCAGCTCGCTTCAATAATGAATCTAGAGACTCATTCTCGATTGCTTCCAATCGAATAATGCTATCACCAGAAGCTGACCGATCAGGCGCGTATTGGCGTAACTGTCCGTAAAGATGAATCGAAATCATAGTTTTATCACAATTGAGCTTATAGTTTGATTTTCATTCATCGGTATTAATCCGATTGATATTTTGTGTATATCATTTTGGATGTGTACACGTGCAAATTGGATATCTAATGTATTTGGATAGGGTGTGAATTCGATGATTTCCCAACCATATTTTGGAAGTTCTCGTAGATAAAATGCTTGAAGTGAGTCTACGCTTGCGTTGCCAGAATAAGCGCGCCATTCTTGATCTGGTTTTGTTGTATTCATAATTTTTGTGGGATCTGTCTCATCAAAATGAGGGGGCAGGGGAATCCGATTCTCTGTCGTTGGCAAATTTGGAATCTGGCTGATAAAGCGCAGACTCGAGATAATATCATTGGCAATTGGTTCAAATTGTGCTCGGAGTTCTAAGGGATGCGTTACCATGATATGCAGGATCGTTAAACCATAGGATAATATCCCGGTCCATAGACGTACCTTCTGTTTTTTTGGCATAACGATTTCTGCTTCGTAACCTTTTCCGCCTCCCATGGTAAATGGCGCTGCGCCAATATTTTTTGCTCCCATCATTACGGATAGTTTGCTAATATGCACATTCCAGAGAGGGTCGATGTCCTGTCCAGCGTGGTTGAATTCGCAACGTGTGGCAAGATGTCCAGCGTCGTCGCCATTGTATTCTTTAGTTAATGCTTGATAGGAAGCAGCAAAGGCTTCTACCTCTCCCGAAGTTTGGTGAACCCAATTATCAGGGTAAGTCAATTGGTATCCCCATATTGGATGATTAAATATTGTCATAGAAGAAATAAAAAGGGGACGGTATTCTTTATTTGTTGAAGCATACCGTCCCCGAGAAAGTGATTGATCAATAGTCTATCCGCCAGCAACAGCCGGGATATAGGTGATGCGATCGCCATCATTGATCAGATCGTCAAAATCAGCATGTAAATGGTTGCGCATGATGATTTTGACTTCTGTTTTAGGGATTCCTAAGCTTTCGCGCAGTTGATCCAAGGTAGTGCCTGGATCAACTGCAACGATTTTCGCCTCGCCAATACCCAATTCTGGTAGGTAGCGGCGTAATGTGGCGAATACCCGCACTTCAACCCGCATCTTTAATTGCTGCCGTCATGCACCCAAGCGTAGACTTTATCCAGTTCCTCGTCGCTGGTATCCCAAACAACATTATGCGGAGGAAGTACCTCATAGCGCATGAATTCGGGTAGGCGGTCATCTTGTTCATTGAAACCAGCGCGTTCGTTAAAGAGGCGTTCCATCTTGAGGATCTCTTTACCCAAAGGAATGACATCTTCGCCGGTGATCTTCATTCCGGTAACTCCAGCTACTGTCTCCGCCATTCCCGCCCAACCTTCGGGAATATCCAGGATCGGGAAGGCGATGAACAGACAGTATCCGGTGCTGTCAATGAATGCAGTTGCAGCTTGGAAGGTGAGCGAGAGATCCGCTTTACCTTTATCTGTCAATTGATCTACTTTTCCACCAACGCCAGCGATCTCGGGAGCAATCGTGTAACCGGAGGTATGGTCTGCCCCCATCGTACTCGTCGCATAGGTGAAGCCAATCCCTTTAATGGCGCGCGGTTCATAGGCTGGCATCGATTGACCTTTGACGGTTGGTACTCGATGAACGCCAAATGCTTTGGCTGTCGCTTCGACACCTTGTCCAAAGATTCGACCCATCGGTGTACCTTGGCGAACTTCATCGAACAACTTAAGCGCGCCGACCTTATCGCCAAATTCAAGTAATCCGCCTTCCATTGCGATTGCAACGGTATTACCGCTTTCGATGGTGTCAAGACCGATATCGTTACACTCATAGGTCATCTTGGCGACGTAATCGAGGTCATCGATACCACAGTTGGCGCCCAACGCGAAGGCAGTTTCGTATTCAATCGGTGAGGCGATAATGCTGCCATCTTCGTCTGGGTAGATATTTGAACACTGGATGATACATCCTGGATGGCAAGCGTGACCAGTCATGCCGCCGCCGCGTTTTTCGACCATTTCAGCTATCATTTCACCGGAAATCTTGGCGGCGCCTTCGAATTGACCGGCGCTGAAATTGCGAGTCGGTAAACCGCCCGCTTCATTGATGATATTCATCAAAACGTCTGTGCCGTAAGAGTTTAATGCACCGTCTCGCTTGGTCAAATCGTGAGCTTGGATCGAATCAGTTAATTTTCTGCGACCTGCTTTGAACAATTCTTCATCGACGATTTCAATTGCGTTTACACCTTTATCATCAACGACAATCGCTTTGACGCCGCGTGCACCCAGGACAGCGCCCATACCGCCACGACCGGCATATCGACCGGGGTTATTTTCCGGATCATTGACGGAAATACCCGCATTCGAGAGCTTCATTTCGCCTGCTTGACCGATACCGATCACTGCTGGTTTATTGGGGAATCTTTCCCAAAGGATTTTATCAACTTCGTGCATACCTTTGCCCATCAGATCATTTGCAGGCAAAAAGTCAACTCCATCCTTATTGATATAGATCATATGCCAGTCGCCGTTTTTAGGTGTTCCTTCCAATATGATCGCTCCAATACCCATTTTGGCGAGTTTTTGGCTGGAAAGACCACCAGAGTTGGCTTCTTTGATCGTGCCCGTTAATGGGCTTTTACCGCCAAAAGATGTTCGTCCACTACTTGGCGCTGCAGGAGATCCAGAGACCCACCCCGGTGCGATGACCAGTTTATTATTCGGTCCAAGTGGATGACATGTGGGATCTACTTCATCAAATGTGATCGCTGAGGTCATTCCTCTTCCACCCCATCTTGCCCATTTTTCGGGCATTTCTTCGTAGGTGGCTTTTAATTCCGTCATATTTATTCGCAGAATTTTTCTTGCCATTAGATTCTCCTTTCTAAAGATAGTTATTGTGATGATTGATTATTAAGCTTTTTTTTTATACGTATGGTGTATTGCGCCAAATTCATTCATTGCTTTTTCAAGTGATTTGGTCATTGGCATCCCATGACGATATTGATAGGGCCACATATAGCCTAGTGAAAAAATGCCTACGTGATCCCCATCATGTAGCTCTTCTTCTTGAGATGCGTTTAGACCTGGCACATCACTGAGGACTGCATTGATAAAGATATAACTTGTTTCCGTTGGATTGACCTTAAGTTGCTCAAAAAGGTCTTTCATACGAGAATTCCGTGGTAGTTCAATATTTATTGTTGCGATATGTTTTCCTCCACCTAATTGTGCTAAGCGACCATACAGAGCTACTTCGATGGTGATTGTCATTTTAATAAATTTGTTAGCTTTCAAGTCATATTTTGATACAGAAAATGCGTATCAATGATCATTAATCTAACAATAATATTAACAGTACATTTCTTGCGATGCAATTTTAAAAAAAAACTTAAAGTGTCCTAGAAATACTTTCTCTTTTATAATATTTGCGAATTGTTTTTATGGAAGGTTATTTATAATGGCGCTTGATCGTTTTGGTCGTCGATTAAATTATTTACGTATCAGTCTAACCGACCGATGTAATTTGCGTTGTCAATACTGTATGCCTGATGATACGCAATTTATACCTATGAGTTCGTTAATGAGCGATGACGAGATTATTAGGTTGGTTCACCTGTTTTCATCTTTAGGCTTTAATAAGATTCGTTTGACGGGCGGAGAACCGATAGTCCGCCCAAATATTGTTGATCTTGTTCGTAGAATTGCAGTCACATCCGGGATTAATCAACTTACGATGACAACCAATGGCACATTATTTTCCCATCTCGCGAGTGATCTAAAAGAAGCGGGTTTGCAGCGGGTTAATTTTAGTTTAGATACCCTCGATCCAGATAAGTATTCACAAATCACTCGCAAAGGTATGATTGGGTCGGTATGGGAAGGAATCCATGCTGCAGAGCAGGTAGGATTGACGCCAATAAAGATCAATGTTGTTGTTGTACGCAATTTTAATGATCTAGATGTGATTGATCTTGCGCGTTTGACTTATCATCGACCTTGGCAGGTACGCTTCATTGAAATGATGCCTTTCGCCGGCGCTACCGATTTCCAGGTTGAGCGTAATATGGTTATGGGTGAAATTAGGCAGATCATTGAATCTACCGAAGGTCCCCTACAACCGATCAATAATGGCTTCTTAGATGGCGAAGCTCAACTTTTTCGCATCCCACAAGCGGTTGGGACGATTGGTTTTATCGCTTCGATTTCCCAACCTTTTTGTTCTAGTTGCACGCGTGTACGATTGACAGCAGATGGTCGTCTGCGTTTATGTTTGCTTAATGAATATGAAGTCGACTTGTTGGAACCAATGCGTTCGGGCGTCGGTGATCAACCCCTGCGCAAGATTGTCCTTGATGCGCTTTGGAATAAACCCTGGGGACATAAGTTGGTCGAAGGCGCAATTCCGATAAACCGTACGATGAGCCAAATTGGCGGATAGTATTTAAAAAAGGTCTTAATCGATTTCCTTTACCGGGTTAGCTAATCGCTGTAATTTCATTTTAATTTCGCGCCATTGTATTTTCGAAATACCAAGTTTTTGTCGTATCTTTTCATGTTCAACCCCAGCTTGCCAATCATTCAGCGCGCACGTCCAGCGACACATATCGAAAGAAAGATGTTTTTCTAAACCGGCTTCGTTGCTTAAATCTTCTAATAGATATTCTAATCGTCTTGGTGACCACGGAAATAGTCGATCTTTGAGTTCATATTGAGATTGATATTCTTCAAAAGCCGTCAGCCATTCTTGTGAAAGATTAATTTTTCGTTCTTTATAGCGATATTTTGGATTGGCATAACGCACAAATAGCATTGGACCATTTGGATTGTCTAATTCGATGTGGTTCAGGTTGATGGCTAAACATTCGCCCTTCTTGATCCCCGTATAGAATAATAAACTTACCAATGTATACAGGCGAGCATCCGGTTTATCTGTGTGGCGATTTTTTTCAGCAACTTGAAAAATCGATTCTTGTTCTTCAGGTGTAAGGACGAATGGTAAAGGACTGATGACTGTTTTTTGCGGCACCTTCTCTGCTGGATCAATAAGTAAGACTGCATTTTTATAGAGCCATCTGAAGAAAGCTTTAATAGAGGTGATGCGACGCGCTAAACTTTTAGGGCTGCAAGGGACATTTCGTCCGCTTACCAGCCAATCTAGGAAATTATTGATATCTTGGGTTGAAAGGTCGCCTAATTTGCGATCGGGAGGAAAGTAAGACGCAAATAAGTTCATATCCGAGAGGAAGGCTTTGATCGTATACGGGGATAGACCTTGATCCTCAAGATAATATTCCCACGCCGTGATGGTGGGGATAAGTAAGCTATTTGGGGTGATATGAGCTTCGGGTTCCATTTTGGGATTCGTAGGTAAATTCTCAGAGGACATATATTCATCCTATCACAAAGGTAATATTATTCGCATAGTCTAACAGTATCAGTTTAGCCTATTATCCATACCCTGTCAATCCCATTAATTATTCTCATGATCTCTTCCTTTGGGTTATAATATTGTTATTAATAGTAATTCATCTCATGAGGATCTGATC
>Ga0172370_10011081_pt1 | contig 10219 bp, 9 predicted proteins | sample LakKiv5m_FD_114538 | JGI IMG/M metagenome (GOLD analysis project Ga0172370, IMG submission 114538) | Freshwater microbial communities from Kabuno Bay, South-Kivu, Congo - kab_022012_11.5m | ecosystem: Environmental > Aquatic > Freshwater > Lake | place: Democratic Republic of the Congo...
ACCCGGGAGGACCAATCAAAATTACATTATGCCCGCCGGCTGCTGCAATTTCGAGGGCACGTTTTATGTTTTCCTGCCCTTTTACATCTGCAAAATCAAATTCGTATTCGCTCAGGCTTGCATAAAATTCCTCACGCGTGTTTACAACAGTTGGTTCCAGGTTGGCATCACCATTAAAAAAGTCGATTACCTGCTTGATGTTTTCAACTCCAAAAACCTGAATGTCATTCACAATGGCTGCTTCACGGGCATTTTGAACAGGCAAAATAAAGCCTTTAAAACCCTTCGAGCGGCCTTCGATGGCGATGGGCAATGCGCCTTTTATGGGTTGCAGACTTCCATCCAGCGACAATTCGCCCATGATGATGTAATCGCCGACTTTATCTGACTTTATTTGTTCATCGGCAGCCAAAATTCCCATGGCAATGGTGAGATCGTAGGCCGAACCTTCTTTGCGAATGTCGGCTGGCGCCATGTTGATGACAATTTTTTTGATGGGAAGCCGATAGCCGTTGTATCTCAAAGCCGATTCGATACGCTGCTGGCTTTCTTTTACTGCGCTGTCGGGCAAACCGACCAGAAGAAAATTCACTCCCTGATCAATGTTTACTTCAACCGTTATAGTGATGGCATTTACACCGTGAATTGCACTGCCATAAGTTTTTATCAGCATGGGTTTACAGCTTGTTAAAAGTTTAAAATTCCTTGTTTTTCATAAAAGCCGCAATTTATGCAATTTACCGGAATGAAGGCTAATTTGAACCGAGATATTTTACTTGCGTGGTTTATATTTTGATTGTTTGAGAATCTTTTCGGAATCTTGTTCCAGAAATAGCTGTCCGGGAGTGATTTTTGGGTTGTTCATCATGTAGGAGCGAACAATTTGCCAACCCAGCCATTCGCCCAACCGTGCCGGCGAATCGTTGGAGAAGGAATGGCTGAATGGGCCGTCGGTAAAAAACTTGCGAAGAATATTATTGTCGGAAGAATACAACAATTCGTTTTCGATCAGAAAAGCCCAAAGGTTGCTCTCGTTATTTTTACACCATTCAAGTTTTGCCTCATGGTATCCGATTTTGATAAAATCTTCGGTTTTGGGCAACATAACATCCAGAAAATAAAGCTGTTTTCCTTCTTCAATCATTTTTTCAAGCACATTGTTTCCGGGTTTTTTCAGAAAATGGTAAAAATACATGTCGTACATACAATCCCTTGTGATGAAATCGCTGTTCATTCTTTCGGTTTTGTAGAGGGGAAGTCCAATCCTGCGGTATTCCACGAGGTCTTTTCCAAGGTACATGTCCAGGGCAATAATCATATCGCCGGAGATAAATTGTATGGGTTGTTCGAAAATCAGCCCGGAAACATATGAAAAAACATTGGGTAATTCGTTATCAGGAAAAAAATAATTGAATCTTCTAAAAGCATCGGTAAGTTCGTTTTCGAAACGGGTAAGATCGGGATATGTTAAAATTACGCTGTCGTAAAGTCCCTCATTCAAAGGATTCGTGATAAAATCGTGTAATTGAATCAGGTTAAGCGTATCATCGAGGTCAGCATTAAGAAAAACCGGGAAATCCGGAGCAATCTTTTTGAGTTCCAGTTTCAGGTTTTCGGTTGATAGGTTGAAAAGCGCTTTCTCGTAGCGGGTAATTTTAACGGGTTTTATGCTTGTCTTACTCAGGTCAACGCTATCCCGACTACCACCGTTACAGGCAGAAAAAACCATTAACAAGGCTAATACCAATGTTTTAACAACGTTTTTGTATTTCATATCAACTTTTTTAAAAAATAAAAAAATGCCAATGTTTACATTTAACATTGACATTTTTTACGAATGAATCGCACAAAATATTTTCAGCACCTACAAAATTTTCCAGCCAAGCGAAATTGCGAACATATTGTTTCGTGAATTAACATCAAATTCCTGTACTTTTGTAAGCACCTCGTTTATACCCATTTGGTACCGGATGTCTAAAGTAAACATAAATATATCAACGCCGGCACCAAGGTTAAATCCCCACAAAAAGTCTTCAAGATCAGCTTCTTCGATCGGATCAGTGATGGTTGCATCTGGTTTAACGGTCTTATCAACCACAAGGGTGCCCGATGGTCCCAATAAGATCCTGATATTCCCGGCACCTAAGTTAATTAGCCGCCAACCCAGGATTACCGGGATTTCGATTGATTTCATTTCAATCTCAGTTTTAACCGGATTAAGCGAAGCTTTATCTTCCAGTACCCCTCCAATAGTTAACCAGTTAACTTCGGGCTGCAGGTAAATTTTTGTTCCAAACCTGGCAAAAGCGCCGAAATTAAAGTTGTTAGTTGCGTCGGACGCATATTCGTCCACGTCAGTTGTAAGCTTGTTGGTATTGAACCCGATTTTTGGTCCAATTGAAAATTGTCCGAAGACAATGCCTGAAACAAGAACCATGACAAAGAGTAGTGTGATTTTTCTCATAATACTATGTTTTTAATGAAATTATTCTTTAGCAAATGTAAAAAGAATCTTAAACGGTGAAAAAAAAAAATTTCAATACTATGCTGAATTAAGGGGAAAGGATGTTTTTTCAACCAAAATCCTTTTGATTTCCCCGATTCATTACTTTTGCTCTGTATTTGTTTAATAAATCAAATTGATTATGAAAATAAAAATATTGTTGCTTGTAACCTTTATAACCATTGGATTTCAGGTGTTTTCACAGACAAAACCTTTTCGGTTTGGGCTAAAGGTAGCGCCCAATCTTGGCTGGATTTCTCCCGATACTGAAGATTATGAAAATGATGGCTCGCTTGGGGGCTTTTCGTGGGGCTTTATCAGTGATATTACAATTCTTGAAAATTATTATTTCGGTACGGGGTTTAATGTAAGTTACATCAGCGGTAAACTTACCTACCCTGATTCACTCCAACTGGAAAACGATGATTTCCGTACATTTGGAACAACAAACCGCACCTATAAATTCCGGTACATTGAAGTGCCGCTTACGCTGAAAATGAAAACCAGCAAGTTTGAGACGGTACAGGTTTACGGGCAGATTGGCTTTTCACTTGGTTTCAACCTGAAAGCAAAAGCTACCGACACTTTTACTTACCAGGAAGGGAATGTTTTTAAAACAGAAGAAAATGAGTCAGATATTTCGGATGATGTAACTTTTTTGAAGGGGGCGCTGGTTTTAGGTGGCGGAATTGAATATTTTATTGATAATTCGACTTCCATTCTTATCGGGGTTTCGTATTCAAATGGAATTTCCAATGTAATGACTGGTTGGAACGCCGTTAATCTTGCGAATGAAAAAGCAACTCCCAACTATCTTGAACTTACTCTTGGTGTTATTTTCTAATCATTTCTGATGAAAATTGCCCTTGCCCAACTTAATTACCACATCGGGAATTTTGAAAGCAACATTTCAAAAATAAAAAATGCCGTTAAAGAAGCGCGTGAAAAAGATGTTGATCTTGTGGTGTTTGCCGAGCTTGCTGTTTCGGGATATCCACCGCGTGATTTTCTTGAATTCGATGACTTTATTAATAAATGCCAGGCAGCCATCGAGGACATTTCTCACAAATGCCGTGGAATAGCTGCCATAGTGGGGGCTCCATCAAAAAATCCAGAATTCCAGGGGAAGAACCTTTACAACTCGGCCTATTTTCTTACTGAAGGCCAGGTTCATTGTGTAAGGCATAAAACCCTGCTTCCCAACTATGATGTTTTTGATGAGTACAGGTATTTTGAGCCGAACCGGAAATTCAGGATCATCGAATACAAAAACCAGCGTATTGCCCTCACCATTTGCGAGGATTTGTGGAACCTTGGTAATGATCCGCTCTACACCGTTAACCCGATGGATGAGATGATTGGGCAACAGCCTGATTTTATTGTTAACATTGCCGCTTCACCATTCAATTATGATCAGCGCGAGATACGATTGGGTGTTTTAAAAGAGAACGCCCGTAAATATCACCTGCCGCTGTTTTATGTTAATCACGTGGGGGCTCAAACAGAACTATTGTTCGATGGCGGTTCGGTGGTTATTGATCAAAGCGGTAAGATTATTCATGAACTTGAATATTTTGAAGAGGATTTCAGGATTTTCGATCTCGACAACCTAAAGCCTTTTGATCTGCCAAAACCGTTGGACAAATATCCGTCAAACCAGGTTAAGACCGGCCTGATACATGATGCGCTTGTGATGGGGATCCGGAATTATTTCAGAAAATTAGGATTCGCGCAAGCCATTTTAGGGTTATCGGGAGGCATTGATTCAGCGGTAACCCTTGTTTTGGCTGCCAATGCGCTGGGAAGAGAAAATGTTATGTCGGTTTTACTTCCTTCGCAGTTTTCGTCCGACCATTCAATTAGCGATTCCATTGATTTGCTTAAAAACCTGGAATCACCTTACGAAACGCTCAACATTGAGGAAATTTACAATATCATTGGGAAAACCTTAAGACCTGTGTTTAAAAACTCACCTTTCGGCCTGACCGAAGAAAACATCCAGGCGCGAATCCGCGGGTTGTTGCTGATGGCAATGTCAAACAAATTCGGATACATCCTGCTCAATACTTCTAACAAAAGCGAAGCCGCAGTGGGTTATGGAACTTTGTATGGCGACATGAATGGTGGCATTTCGGTACTGGGTGATGTTTACAAAACCGATGTTTTCGCATTGGCCAGGTACATTAACCGTGAAAAAGAAATCATTCCCGTCAACATCATAACCAAACCCCCATCAGCCGAACTGCGGCCAAACCAGAAAGACTCGGATTCGTTGCCTGATTATGAAATCCTTGATGAAATCCTGTACCAGTACATTGAATTGCGGAAAGGGCCGAAAGACCTGACAAATATGGGTTTTGATGAGGCTGTGGTAAAACGGGTGCTGCGATTGGTAAACATTAACGAATACAAACGCTACCAGACCCCACCCATACTCAGGGTATCACCAAAAGCCTTCGGAATGGGGCGCAGAATGCCAATTGTGGCGAGGTATCTTGCTTAATTTTTTTACCCGCTATTTCACCATCACATTTAATACACCGGCAAAATCCATGCATTCGGATTTATGGATGATTTTATTGTTTTCAGTAAGTTGAGCGCCGGGTTTAAATCATTAAAAGAAGCAACGACAACAGTGTAATATCCATTTGAATCGATTTCTGACAATTCAGGATTATACCCTTTGGTTTGATAATCTTTGATTAATCGCTTTGCATTTTCAACAGCTTTAAACGACCCTGCCACAATTAAATATTTCTTCGGAACATCGGACATTTTTTTAACAGGTTCATTTTTTGAAACTGGTTTATTATAGGTGGGTGTTGAAACTGGCTGTGATTTCACCAATGCGACCGTATCATTTGCTTCAGAAATGATTTCTTCCGATTTTACAACCTCCTCTGATTTTTTTTCTGGTTGTTCTGCCATTACTTCAACTTTGGGACATCCTTGATTTTGAGCCAATCCAAAAACTGATGGGCATTCATCATCGATATCAGGAATCCCATCGTGATCTGTATCAGGGCAGCCATGTAAATCCTGGTTACCAGAAACTTCCGGACAACGGTCGAAAGGATCAACAACTCCATCGCGATCGGTATCAGGACATCCCCTGTTGTCTATGGGTCCAAAATCACGGGGACACTGATCAAGGTAATCGGGCAATCCATCTGCATCGTAATCCGGACAGCCTGAAAACAATTCTAATCCAGGGATTTCGGGGCATTTGTCTTTTCTATTCGAAATTCCATCTTTGTCGCTGTCAGGCTTACCAATTTTTGAAAAAATCCCTATTGAATAATGCATGTAATCATCCATTCCGGGGAGGTAATTATAGGAAGCCTGAAAATTACAGCCAAAATTATTGATAATCCGGAAATTTGTTCCAACACCTGCTGGTAGAGTAAAAAAAGGGTCATTGTTTAAAAGTGTTATCCCTCCTCCTAAAAAAAGATAAGGATCGATCCTGCTATTTTCTGATAACAAATAACCATTTGCAAATTTATAATCGACCTGGATTGAAGTTTTCCAGCTATTATCATTTAAAATTTCCTTTTCCAAAGGAATGGCATTGAGTTTTTCTTGTTCCAGCCGGACATAAGAAGCTGTGAAATTCGCTGTAAACGAATTGTTTATGCGCCAACCAACCCGTAATCCTGATGGCAAATTACTTCCCATCCAGTCGGCTTTTGTAAGAAATTGATCAAAGTGTCTGTCAACAACATGAAAATCAAAATAATCTGTGTTGATCCCTACCGTCCAGGGAGTCTTAATATTTTGTGATCTCGTTTCACAAAACCACATTAATAACAGCATGATTAAAATGGTCTTCTTCATTTTCGACTACTTTTAGCCAAATGTATATTAAAAACCAAAAGTAATACTCCTTTTTACATAAAAAAATCAGCCCGATAATTGTACCGGGCTGATTTGCATTTATTTATGTTTCATTTGATTTATTTCACCATCTTTATTTCAACCCTTCTGTTCTGGTCACGACCTTCGGGTGTATCGTTGGTCGCTTTTGGATTGTTAATACCAAATCCGTCAACCACAAGTCGGTTTCCGGTGATGCCTTTATCGACGAAATATTTCCACACCGTATTAGCACGTTCTTTCGAAAGTTTCAGGTTATAGTCAGCCGGTCCGGTATTATCGGTGTATCCATAAATACTGAAACGGGTCTGTGGATTGGTCTTCATCACGTTAAGTGCAGTTTCGAGGTCTTTGGTTGATGTCGATTTTACAGTTGATTTGTTTGTATCAAAATAAACATCTTTCAACTCCATTGACGAGGGTTGCTCAGCGGGTACTACGGTAGCCGGTGTTGTTTGTGGGCACCCGTTATTTTCTTTCACACCCTTTTCATTGGGGCACTTGTCGTCTTTGTCAAGAATTCCATCTCCGTCGCTGTCGGGACACCCTGTGGTGGCGGCGGGTCCTTTTTCATTAGGACACTGGTCATCTTTATCAGCAATTCCGTCGCCATCAGTATCGGGGCAACCTTTTGTTGAAGCCGGGCCTTTTACATCCGGACATTGATCTTCATTATCGGCAATACCATCACCATCCTTGTCGGGGCATCCGCTTAATGAAGCCAAACCTGGAACGGTCGGACATTTATCAATGTCATCAACCACACCATCGCCGTCTTTGTCGGGACAGCCAAAAGTAGCCTTTGGACCGGCGATTTTCGGACATTTGTCGTCCTTGTCAGGAATTCCATCGCCATCTGTGTCAGGGCATCCTTGAAATTCAGCAATACCGGGAATTTCGGGGCAAAGGTCTTTTTTATCGGAAATACCGTCTTTATCTGCATCGGCGCCCTTTCCAAATTTACCCACAAGTCCGATTGAATAATGGAAATAGTCGTTCCAATCGAAAACATATTCGTAGGAACCCTCAAAGTTGGCTCCCAGCCATTTGGTTATCCAGATGTTAATACCAACTCCGGTCGATTGTGCAAGGTAGGTTTTCTCATTAATGTTTGAACCATTTACTCCCAAAAACAAATAAGGGGATATTCGTGCTTTCTCTTTCAGGAGATAATCATTTGTAAATTTGTACTCAACCTGACCTGCAAGTCTCCAAAAATCTTCAGTCGTAAGGTCTGATTCCCTGTATGGCCAACTGTTCATGTTATCCATTTCCAGTTTAACAATCGAAAATTCTGCGCCAACATTAAAAGATTTGCTTAATGATCGGGCAAGTTTTAATTGTGTCGGCAAAATTTCACCCATCCAATAAGCATCTGTCAATTGATCGCCAACTGACAATTCAACTGCTTTAAAATCAGCAAAATTGGTGCTTACTCCTATCAGCCATGGGCGTTCAGAGTCTTGTGACTTCAAATTAATTGCAAAAAATGCAACAATTGCGAATAGTATAACTGCTCTTTTCATAATTAAAATTTTAAAATTATTTGGTGTAAATGTAAATACTTTTCTTGATTCAAATCCCCTCTGTCGTTGAATTTTTTTATGCGGTGGTATTTCAACTAATTTGCCACCGTTGTTTTAAACCGGCTCTAATCAGCTATTGTTAATCAAAGTGTAAATAATTTAACGTTTTTTAGCTTAAAAAACACATTATGTGTTGTCTTCAAATAAGGTGTAAAAGTGTGAAAGGTTGTCTGTTTTCCCAAAAAAAAACAGGTATTGTCATTTTAAACAATACCTGTTTTGATCATTGCAAGGTAGGGACTAAAAATCAAGGTTAACCGCCTCAACCGATTTTATTTCGGGGATTACTTTTTTTATTGATGATTCTACGCCGTTTTTCAGGGTCATTGTGCTGTAAGGACAACTTCCACAAGCGCCCAACAATTTTACATTCACCACATTTTCATCGGTCAAATCAATAAATTCAATATCACCACCATCTTGCTGCAGATAGGGTCGTATCTGGTTGATAGCATTGATCACTTTTCTTGTGATTTCTTCTTTTGTCGCTTCCATGAGTTTTATCTTTAAAATGTTTTTTTTCTACTTTTCCAATAACGCAAATATCCTGAGTAATTATTCATGAATGACTTTTAGACGAGCAATAATATTTTCGGCAAGTGCTTTAAATGCAATCGTTTCAGGATTTTTATCATCAGCCAGGGTAACTGGTTTTCCTGTATCTCCCGATTCGCAAATTCCCTGTACAAGCGGGATTTGACCTAACAATGGCACGTTTGCCTCTGTTGCCATTTTTTTGCAACCCTCCTTTCCAAAAATATAATACTTATTGTTGGGAAGTTCGGCTGGTGTAAAATAGGCCATGTTTTCGATCAAACCCAAAACCGGAACATTGATTTTATCTGAATTAAACATACTTAACGCTTTCCTGGCATCGGCCAGTGCTACTTCCTGCGGTGTACTCACGATAGCGACTCCTGCTACGGGCAATTCCTGAACGATGGTTAAATGAATGTCTCCGGTTCCGGGGGGCAGGTCTATGACCAAAAAATCAAGTTCACCCCAGTCAGTGTCTCGTATCAACTGGTTTAAAGCATTTGAAGCCATCGGGCCCCTCCAGATCAAAGCTTGTGATGGGTCAACAAAAAAGCCGATTGAAAGAATTTTCAGACCATATTTTTCTACCGGAATAATCATGTCGCGTCCGTTCCGGTGTTCTGCAACAGGTTTTGTGTCCTGCAATCCGAACATCAGCGGGATGGATGGTCCATAAATATCGGCATCAAGAAGCCCGGTTTTTGCTCCGGTTTTTGCCAGTGAAACAGCGAGATTGGCGGCTACGGTTGATTTTCCAACCCCTCCCTTTCCTGATGCAACAGCAATAATGTATTTTACATCTCCCAGCGAATCATCTGATTTGGCTTTCAGGGTAATATTTCCTCTGATCTGTACTTCCTCGCCCAGGTTTCTCAAAATTGCATCAATGCAGGATTGCTCAACGAGTGCTGCACTTTTATCGTTTTGTTCGGGAAAAACCAGGGTAAGGCTGATTTTGTTTTCTTCAATTTTAATATCATTCACCATTTTCAGGTTGATGATGTTATCCCTTTTTGGAAAATAAAGGACTTCCTCAAGGGCTTTTAAAACTTGTTGTTTTGTAAAAGGCATGTGATGATTTGGTTTTAAAAACGAGCGGCAAAATTAGCAAAAACTGTCCGGGGCAAATGTGTGTTTTACAATGTAAGGGCATGTTTCAGGCTTTAAAGCCGCTGCAATTCTTCCGTAGGATTCCAGAAATATTTTTGAAAATCAACGATTTTGTCGTTTTCAATTTGCAGACCTTCGCTTTCTAAAAGTTGCTGCATGAGTTGTGGTCCTCCGAAATGGTGTTTTCCTGTAAGCACTCCATTCCGGTTTACTACCCGGTGAGCCGGGATGTTTTGGAGTGATGTGTGCGAAGCATTCATGGCCCAACCAACCATGCGCGACGATCCTCTTGTTCCCAGGTATTGAGCAATTGCACCGTAACTTGTAACCCGTCCGTGTGGGATGAGTGACACCACTTCATAAACCTTTTCAAAGAATGAAATATCGTTCTCCATATTTAAAAAAAAGTCCCGGTCAATAAAGGCCGGGACTCTAACTTTAAAATGATTTGAGATTATTTCACAACCAGTTTCTGGTTCACCATTCCTTCTCCGGTTTCGATCATCAGGAAGTAAACACCCGCCGGTATATCGGCTGTGCTGATTCTTACCTGATTTACAGGAATTGAGGTTTGATAAACCACCTGGCCGGTGTAGTTCAACATTCT
>Ga0172370_10011082_pt1 | contig 10219 bp, 10 predicted proteins | sample LakKiv5m_FD_114538 | JGI IMG/M metagenome (GOLD analysis project Ga0172370, IMG submission 114538) | Freshwater microbial communities from Kabuno Bay, South-Kivu, Congo - kab_022012_11.5m | ecosystem: Environmental > Aquatic > Freshwater > Lake | place: Democratic Republic of the Congo...
AGGCTCCAAGGCAAATCCCGGTAAGGACGATCTCTTTGTACCCGCTTGCTGCAAGCGTTTTTGCCTCTTTAAACACCTGTTTAAGCTTTTTACTGTTCTGGCTGCCTCTAACCAAAGCAACCTTGCAATAGGTGCAGAAATTCGCGCAGCCATCCTGGATCTTCAAAAAAGCCCGCGTGTGCCCGCTGAAACTGCTTATTCCGTCGGGGAAAAAGCTTTTCTTTATTACCAAACCGATACCCTTGATATTTGCCAATTGCCCCCAATCCTTTTCTGCCAGGCATCCTGTCACTATTACCTTTGCTTTTGGATTGGCCTTCACACACCTGCGGATAATATTACGGGATTTCTGGTCTGCCCCCGCGGTCACCGTACAGGTATTTATCAGGAAATAAGCCGGAGGGCTGGAACCGTCTGTTTCCACAAAGCCCCTGCTCAAGAATCTTTCCCTGATACTTTGAGTGTCATACTGATTGGCCTTGCAGCCGAGGGTAAGAAATTTAATACTCTTCATTTAATTTAATAAAACTTACAACCGCGATGGCCGCGGTATCAACACGCAGGACCTGAGATCCGAGGGAGACAGGAAGGAACCGGGCTTCTTTTGCCAGGGCAACCTCACCCGGCGTGAAATCACCTTCAGGGCCGACAAAAAGCATTACCCTGGAAACTTTCCCGGAATGACCGCTAAAGATCTCCTTTAAAGATTCCCTCCGGCCTTCCAGGGTTGGGATCAACTTAAGATCAAAGTTGTCCCCTGCTAATAAAACCGCATCCTTAAATTCGGTTATGGGATCGATCTCCGGTAGCTTGCTGCGCCGGCTCTGTTTGGAGGCGCTTAAGGCGATCTTTTGCCAGCGCAAAAGGCGTTCCGCTTTCTTTTGCTTATCTAACCTTACGATCACGCGATCTGTCTGAAGAGGGATTAGGCGTTGGACCCCTAACTGCGTCAACTTATCCACGATATCATCCATCTTCACGTTTTTGGGTATAGCGCAGGCAACGGTTATCTGAACGCCCGTCTCCCTGGCCGGGCTTCTTTCCTTTACTTCCAGCTTTGCTGCCTCCGGACCTATCTCTGTTACCGCGGCAATATATTCATTGCCTGATTCATCAAAAACCGCTACCTGTTCTCGGGGACTGATCCTGAGCACATCCCTTAAATGGTGCAACTGGATATGATCGCTTACAACAATAAACTTATCCCTTGAGCTGATTTTCCCGACGAAGAAACGGTTCATTGTCCGGATCCTTTTTCAGAAAATACCTCGGCGCCGAATATATAAAGCTCGGTCTCTTTATCCTTCCATGCCAAAGGATCTAACCCCGCCTTATGAGCGCAAAGATTGCTTAAGAACTCCTCCTTGCTCCAGCCGGTCTCACTAGCTACCTGAGGCAGAAAGACACCGCTGTGATAACCTTTACGCACAACGACCCCATGTTTACCCATCTCGATCTTATCCGCCGAATCCACTTTTTGTAAAGGCGAAAGCGCGGAAATCTCTATTTCTACTCCATTAAGCTCCTCCGGCTTAAGCGGAGAAAAACGCGGATCATCCACCGCTGCCTCAACCGCCATATCGCGCACCGTCAAATAAAGCGGCTCTGTTGCAGTAAGGCTGCCGATGCATCCCCTTAGTTGGCCGTCTTTATTAAGGGTGACAAACCCCCCCATCTCCTGAATCAACTCAGGATCGTTCTCATTGACTTCCAGCTTTCTGCCTGTCTTTAAATAGGTTTGAATTGAATCCCGGGCGATTTTGAGCAGTTTTTTTCTTTGCTGGTCATTTAGCATACCTTCTCCTTTCGGATTAAAAATAGCAATGCCGGCATAGCCTACGATCCATTCACCTTTGGTGTTTTTTCCGGTTACGATGCCGGAATTTGTATGGTTTAAGACTTCTACTTTATTATATCCCATCTCTTTTGACAAAATCAGCCCAACAACCGCGGCAAACCCTCCGCAGGCTTGGGCCTTTTCATCGCGCAAGGCGTAATATAAGCCCTCATAATCAAATTTCTTGATGAAATCCAGGGTAATCGCGTCGGTTTTAGCTGCCTCCTCAGGATCATAACCGTGATACAGGTCGGTTGAAACCACTACCAGCACATCCTTGCGTCCTCCGATAGATTGTTTAAGCAGAAGAGCGATCCTCCTGCAGGTATCCAGCGTGCAATCAGCTACGACAACCGGGACAATCTTAAAATCCCCCAGCACCTTTTGTAAAAAAGGCAGCTGTACCTCCACCGAATGCTCTCCCATAAAAGCAGATTCATCGGCAAAAATATCGGGATCTTTACCAAGCATATTTTTAGTAAATTCTTCGTCGACATTTAACTTGCCTAAGCTGGTCAGGAAAGCTCCCTGGGCGTAAAGCGCAGCGCCGTTAAAAAGCTTATGGTGGCTTGTCCCCAGGATAATCACTGTCTTGTAAGGTTTATTTTTTATAAGCTTGTATCCGAAAGCCGCGGTCTCTCCTGAATATCCGTATCCTGCGTGCGGGCTGATAAGCGCAAAGATAGCTCCCGATACGGATACGAGAGAGACCCTTTCCAGCATGTTATCAATCATCGTCGACAGGCCTTCCTTCTCCGAGGGGTAAAACTGCCCGGCAAACTCCGGCTCCTTTATTGAGGAGGGGAAACAAACGTTGGAGGTAGAAAATAAAAAAATTAAGATTACTGAAAGGATTATCTTAAGCTTCATTGCCGGAAAATATTGTTTTAGGCACTACGCTCCCTGCTCGGCACCTTGCGCTGATTTGAATTGCGCAAGTGCGCGCTTACTGCACGCCTGTCGCACCGTTTAACGCTCGCTTTAGTGTCACTTAAAAAATCCTTACCTGATTTTTTAAGTGGAGCTGGGGGGAGTCGAACCCCCGACCCCCTCGTTGCGAACGAGGTGCTCTCCCAACTGAGCTACAGCCCCTTTAGTTTACAACTGCTTTATTTTTAAAATTGATTATACCTACTATTGTTAATGCTGTAAAGAATGATTTCACAACTAATACTCCCCCTTACCGGGAAAACCCAATTATTTATATCTTATAATAATCACGATACTGACAAGAAATATAACCAGGCCAATCAAGAAAGAGGTGGGCCGATAAATCCACTCAACTTTGTGGAAACCTGTTTTTTTAACGCGGTAACCCCTAAAACCTTCTGCCTGGAAACCTTCGGCCCTGGCGCCATTATCATAACATTCCCATCCGGGGAACCATGAATCGGCTAAAATCAAAGTATCTCCGGAATTCGCCTCAAAAGCTATCTTGACATATAAACCGGAGTTTTCTATTATATCGGCGCCCTTGATAAGACTCCCCTTCCCATCAAGAAGGTAAGACCTGCCGACAAACTTAGGATTGCTGTAAATTAAATTTTTTTCGGTTTCCTTCACAAAACACCACCCTTCCTTAAGGGGATCGATTTCAGAGGATTTCTTCCCAATTAAATATGAAACTCCATAGAGAGTTAACAGATCTAAATTTAAAACATTGTTATTTTTAAAATGGGTAGCGGCATCAAACTTTTTAGGGAGCAGTTTATCTCTCTCCATTCTCAAGAAAGTTGCTTTCGGGAAAAATGAGCCGTAGCCCCCCATCGCCCTGATATTATTATAGACACCCCAATCATCAAGATAATCGGCATTACTACCGATATTTACAAACCTCCCTTTTCTCAGGAAGAAATCTTCAGGCAAGAGATCCTCCTTCCATGGATTAATTTCTCCTATCGCAGCATGTTTCACGTTATTCGCCAAATAGTTTGGCATTGAAAAACAATTTACCGTAAGAAGGAGAATGGCGCAATATTTTAGGTATTCGCCTTTAAAAAACAATTTATCCTTTTTAAAAGAAACTATAATGGTAAAAATAAATAAGGCCGGTAAACCGAGGATAAAAATAAGGCTCCCATTAATAAAAATAAACAATAAGGTCAAGCTAAAGGTCAATAAAGTTACGGACAAAATGGCCAAGCTTTCTTTCCCCCTTTTTAGCATTAAAAACAAGAAGAAAACAGATATTAACAAAATCCCAAGGATAAAAACCTTAATTTTATCGGATGTTAAAAAATCATTTAATTCAAACTTATATAGGGCAATAATAAAGGTAACCACCCCGGCAATCAGTAATTCATAAGGCAAGATTAAGGACCGATTTTCAATTTTTTGTTGATTTACTAAAACATCTACGGCCTTGGCAGAAAGTATGGATAGCGAAAGAATAAATATAAACATGCCCCTCCAGGGATCCGATTCAACTTTGAATTGAAAACCTAAGGGTAAAGTTTTTAAGCAGACGAAGAACAAGGCCGCAGGAAATACAAGCGAATAAAGAAAGAACGGCTGAAGGATGGTTTCTTTTGGAATTTTCCTAATTCCGAGCGCGGATAAAGCTATCAAAACTATGCCAATGTAATAAAAATAATTGGGATAACCGTGCTGGTTAAAAGAGGTCCCGTATAAAACCATCGGCAGTAAATGAAATTTTTCCGGTATAAGTTCTGTAAAATAAGGGATGAACTTCCTATGGCTAAATATGCCCGCTTCTATAATCGGCAATATGATGAATGATGCCGAGAATAAGGCTAAAATTATGGCAAAAAATCTGAGCCTGATGATCCTTTTCAGCTCTCCTAAAGAAAATCGTTCCAGCCCTTCAATAATGCACGAAAAGGCTGCAATAAGAGTAAATTGTATGAACCCCCCGATCGCAGAAAGAAACATCAATATAAAAGCAAGATTTCTCCATCCCTTCCTTTGCGTTTTTTCGAATTTTCTAAAAGCGAGCAGCGTGCATGGAAAGAGGCTTAAAGATAGATTCATCCCGTGGTAAAGGCTCCAAAACAAAACCTGGCCGCTATAGGCATAGCCGATTGTCCCGATTATAGATGCTGCCTTGGAAAAGCCCCTCTCCCTGAAATAAAACCACGTTGTAATTATTAGGAACGCGAAGAGAATCAGGACTTCCAAAGTATAAGACCAAAGGGGATTCATGAAGAAGTAAAGGAGTGTCAACGGGTTAAAAATATTAGTGTTTCCGTCAGCTAATAATGTTGTCCCGCAGAATTGATATTCGTTCCAGAAAGGCATCCTTCCATTTATAATTTCTTTTACCGCAAAAGTTAATCTTGGCACCCAGAGCCAGTAACCATCGCTGACCTGCACAAAAGGAAAGGGCAATAAAGAGCAAAGATACCAAAGGTATAAGGATGACAGAATCAATATCTCCATTCTGTTCCTTATTAAAAAACCTTTAAAGCGCGCTTTAGCCTCTTCCATCACTTGAATTTTTACTTAACATGAATACCATATGCTTGAAAGGGTATAAAAATGGGCGGGAGATTTCTCCGATGCTATAAACTAAACCAAGCTTATCGAATAATAAGCACCATTCTTTAAATGTTTTGAAGTTAAGGGGACGAGGCATCCCTGGAGAATAAAAATGATTTAAGGCTAAATCAACCAATCTTAGCAGAAGGCCTTCCTTGTCTTCAAAAATCAGCATGCGCTTAGCCACCCTTGCCCCTTCAATAAGCAACGGTTCTATATCCCTGGTATGATGCAAAACGTCATTGAACATAATTAAATCAAAGGACAAATCCTCAAAAGGAAGGGCATCGGCTTTCGTCATGAGCCTAAAAGGAATATTTACCTTGCGGTAGTCAATTATATCGGTGCCTGTTAAATTAAAACCAAGCTTTTCTTTTAAAATTTTCGATACAACACCATTGCCGCATCCAACATCCAGGACCCTTTTGGCATGTATATCCAATTCCTTGTAACTTCTAATTATGATTTTAGCGCGGCACTTTTGAGAAAAGCTCATTTCTCCCTTAGGCCTATAATACCCCTAAATGCCTTCCAATAATTTTGTAGATTATCACGCCTGATTTCTAAAATTTTCCTTAATATAAATCCGGGCGAAAAATAAAATTCGCGATACGCCAGACCTATCCATTTTTCTGCATCTTTAAACAAATAAGGGACCCTTGGGCAATTTTCATCCAACAAGAATTTTTCCCAATATCCCGCGTCAACTAACCCGGCTCCGACCGCTTGCTCAAAAAGCCTGGTGGATGGAAGAGGCGTTGCTATATTGTACATAATCAGGTCCGGTTTTATTTTTCTTACAAAATCCAGAGTTTCTCTTATGGTTGCTTCTGTCTCATTTAAATAGCCTATTATCAAATAAGCGAATGTTTCTATCCTCTCCTGCCTTGCCCAATTAAATGCCTGCAATGTTTCTTTTTTATCAATATACTTGCCCATGCATTCTAAAATTTTGGCCGAGCCGCTTTCCACCCCGAATCTCAGGCTCCTGCATCCGGCCCTTTTCATAAGTTTGAGCAGTCCAGGCGTAACACAATCAACTCTCGTAGGCGCTATCCAGGAAACTTTTACCTTTCTTTCTATCAACTCTTGACAAAAATCTTGTATAAAATTTTTATTGAACGTTAATGTATCAGAGGTAAAATTGATTTCTTTAGTATCATACTTATGGACTACTTCTTCAATTTCATCCACAACTAATTTAGGGGTCCGATACCTGATCTTTTGATCGGAGGGCTGCTTAAAACAAAACCCGCAATTAAAAGGACAGCCCCTTCCTATGGCCATAGTAGTAAATCTTTTCTTGGTTATAATAGAAGAATACCTGTCATATAACAAAAGGTCTCTGGCAGGTATCGGCAACTCGTCCAAATCTTCATGAATGTAAGGTGTTTTTTCTATAATCTCACCGAGATTATTCTTGAAGATAAGCCCGGGGATATGGTCAATAGGCAGATTATTGCTCAGCGCTTCAATTAGTTTAAACATCGGATATTCACCTTCCCCCAGGACACCAAAGTCTATAGGAAAAAACTGCATCGTTTCAATAGGCATTGCATTAATATGAGGGCCCCCTACCACAACCTTAGCCCCTATTTCCTTTGCAATCCGGGCAACCTTAAGATCATCGTGAATGGTCGGTGTCATAGTTGTTATCCCGACTATCCCGGGGCGCGCCCCCAGCATCCTCTCCTTGAGCTGCATGATTGATAAGTCTTCGGCATCGGCGTCTATTATGCCTACGGGTATGCCTTTTCCCCTTAAATATGCCGCTATTGAAGCCAACCCCAGAGGCATAACACACCCCACTTCCTCTCTTAAGCTTTTTGGAAGCCTGGTATTTATTAATCTTGTGGGTTTTGCCCTAACGAGTAAAACATTCATGCAATATATTTATCTTAAATTATTTAATAAAATACCCTGGATTTTATTAACCCCATTTTCGCAAAACGGTAAATCAATGCCGTATATATACATCCAAAACCATACTTTATGCTGTTCCAAAAACTTATAACCGAGGCTTCGGGAAAGTAATTTGTAGGGCAGCTGACTTCCCCGATTGAATAATTGTACCACAGGATTTGGAGTATAATTTCATTATCAAATATAAAATCATTGGAATTAGCGTCCAAGTGGATATTTTGAAGTAATTCCGAAGAAAAGGCCCTATAACCGGTGTGATACTCCGATAAGTTCCCGCGTATTATGAAATTTTCCATAGCAGTCAAAAACCTATTTATAACATACTTCCAGAAAGGCATGCCTCCGCTTAAGGCGCCTGCGCCTAAAACTCTTGAGGCCAAAACGCAAGAGTAAAGCCCGCTTGTAATCATCCCCACCATTGCGGGTATAAGTTTAGGCGTATATTGATAATCCGGATGAATTAAAAGAACGATATCGGCGCCTTCCGCTAAAGCCAGCTTATAACATGTTTTTTGATTCCCTCCGTAACCCAAATTCTTTTCATGCGCGCGGATTATAGTTTTAGCATTATCGGAACGCAACTTATTCGCTATTTTAACAGTTTCATCGTTACTGGCATCATCGACGATTATTATCACATCGACAATCTTCTGATCAATAATCTCATAGTAAGTGCGGGTGATTGTTTTTGCCGCGTTATATGCGGGCATCACCACGGCTACTTTTTTTCCTTTAAACATTTAACTGTCTCTTTCTTTTTAAATCCGAAAAAAATTCTTGTTTTGAGCATCTCCAAAGGCGGGATTATCCCAGGTAAACTTCTTCCTGGGATAATCTAACACAACTTGGCTTGCTTGACAATGGCGATCTACGGGAGGAATACGTTAATTTGTAGAAGCGTTATTACAGAGTATTTTTGCTTTCATTTTTACCTGAGGATTTGCCAGGCGGGTTGCCACGGTATAGGTCTCAGCCGGCTTGTAGCGGCCGACCAAACCGACCTCTACGATATTGCCTAAATCGTCAATATCAATATAGAAACCGCTTGAAGGATTATCCGTATCCGGCATAATGGTATCGCCTGCAATTCCAGAGATTATCTTATTAGTAAGATTCTCTGTTGTAAACGGACAGGTGCCGCCGTTTGCGGTACAGGTTGCCGTAAGAGTATTTGTAGCAGAAGTAAGGATATAATCAATCCACCCATCATCCGCAGGATCAGACGGCGTTTGGGGATTTCTCAAATCAATGTAAGTACGGAAACCGGTGGCGCCTGCGGCTAACGGGCCCGGATAATACTGGATAGCCTTCCTGCTGAGGCTCCCGTTTGACTGCTGCACATATTTAGTCATATGTTCCAGGGAGTAGCCAAGCTCATTCTGTACCTTTGTCCTTCTCTCTGCATTGATCACCTGGCTGTGGCTGTATGTATAGATGCCATAGATAGTCAAAATCATTGCCGAAACAGTGACAATACTGACGATCAGTTCAAGCAGGGTTATTGATCTGGTGCTATTGCGGTTCATTCCAGGTAATTGTTGTGATTACCTTGCGCATGTTAGTATCGGCTGTTGTTATCACATAAGTTGCGGTAAAATCACGGTTATTAATCTCTCGCTGGGTTGCGGAAGGGCAGATAGGGTTTTGCGTGTGGCCGCCTACACTATCACAGTAGGTGGTGCCTAGGTTAAGGGCATTGCCGGCCACGCCCCAGGTATCCTGGCGCACATGCGATTGCAAGGGGTCAATGAATAGCTTACCCAGCTGCGATCCAACCATGCGCTCGCGGGCATGTACTACCTGTTTATGGCCGGAGACAAAAGCGCTGAGCATCCCCACTATCACCAGGGAAAATAATACCGACGCCACAAGTATTTCCATTAATGTAAGGCCTTTTTTAGTCATATTTTAAGGACAACCTGTGCCGCTGCAAGCCGGTTCATCAGATGAGCCCGCAGGAAAAAAGATGGTCCAGACCCTTCCTCCTGCGCCTACTCTGGTTGCCATAGCTTTTTCGCTCCCTGGAGTAGCAGTATCTAAGCTATATGTCCAATTCGCCTGGTTAATAGGCAAGCCAAGTTTCAAATTGGTATTTATATCGCTGATTGAGCCTGTGGTGGATGCGTTTGGATAATACGTATTCTTCTCCATTATGTAAGTCTCTTCTGCTCCCTGGATAGACACAAGGTTGGCTTTGGCCTCTTTATTCAGCGTGCTTTCCTTCATACCAGTATAGATAGGCCAGCTTAAAGAAGCCAGAATGCCGATAATAATAATAACGATCACTATCTCCATCAGGGTAAAGCTTTTCTTGCCCGGAAAAGCTCCTGCTGGAAGAAAACCAAGGAAAGACCTGTTGGAAATTAAGGACATGTATCGCTATTGGGCGTGCAGGTAATTGTATCGGTAGTAAAGCTTATAGTAAAATCCCTGCCTCCGGTCTTGTTACGCGTAGCCTTTATCTGCTCGCCGGCCGCATCAACGTTGTAATTCCAAGATATGGTTTTAGGAGGGGCCGGCAGTCTGAGCTTCAAGTTGGCATTAATCGAGCCGACATCGCTGGTGCTTGTACCGGGAGGATAATAATAAGCCATCTCCAACTTATAAATCTTTTCTGCCGCCTGGATGAGCCTTAAATTTGCTTTGGCCTCCTTATCCATGGCGCGTTCTTTCGTGACCCCAAAACTGGACAAGGCTAAAGCAACGAGAATCCCGATAATAACAATAACAACTAATATTTCTACCAGGGTAAACCCTTTGTTCTTTAGCACCGTTGGCCCGTTTCCTTCCAGTAACCAACATTCCCCGCGCCTAACTTAATAACCTGAGCACTACTAATAGCCCGCATCCCCGCCCCAAACTCCGGCTATAGTTAAAGTCTTGGTATAAGCAGTGGCATTGGGTGTTTTGCCGCCTGAGGCGCATCTGGTAGCTGTGCAGGTACCATCGGCTGTAGCGCAG
>Ga0172370_10011087_pt1 | contig 10215 bp, 11 predicted proteins | sample LakKiv5m_FD_114538 | JGI IMG/M metagenome (GOLD analysis project Ga0172370, IMG submission 114538) | Freshwater microbial communities from Kabuno Bay, South-Kivu, Congo - kab_022012_11.5m | ecosystem: Environmental > Aquatic > Freshwater > Lake | place: Democratic Republic of the Congo...
GTAAAATAGAAGTAGTTGGGGAAAACCAAAATTTGCAACACTTTTTTCATAAAAAATATGGACCAAAATAATGAGGACAGAGGAATAGACTTGAGTCATGCGCTTGACGATTCAAGCAGTCGCATAAAGTTTGAGGGCGAGGAGTTTCAACGACCTAGCCGATCTTTTCAAACTCCCTCGCCAAAAATCGTGCAGTGGGTTATTAAATATTCTGGCGGGCTTGTCAAAGACGAGAAACAGGCGAGTTATGTTTTGATTGGATTTGTGGTGCTAGCGATTGTTGTCGTGATTATTTTTTTATTCAGTGGCGGGGGAGAAAAAGTTAAATATTCTCCCAGGGTTCAGGAAGAGATGCAAAAAGCTACTAAAAATCTTTTCAAGTATTAGTCAATTTTATGAAATTTTTTTCCAAATCTCAAAAAGGTTTTACTTTAATAGAATTATTAGTAGTTATTGCTATTATCGGGGTTCTTTCTTCTATTGTCTTAGCTTCTTTAAATAGTGCTAGGGTAAAAGCAAGAGATGCGAAACGGATTAGCGAATTAAAATCACTTCAAATCGCATTGGAATTATTTTATGACAGTAGCGGACATTATCCGAATGATGGTGCTGGTGGCACATATGCGGGATGTTGGCAGGGCACAGGAAATTGGATTCCTGATGCCGGCAATTATAACTGGTCAACAGGGTATATTTCTAAACAACCCCAAGACCCAGCTGATATATGTTGCTGGCCTTGGGGAAATTGTGGATCAGCTGGACAACCAGGAACCTATGAATATTGGAGTAATGGACAAAAGTATATGCTAGCGGCTAGATTGGAAGATACGTCTAATAGAAATCGAGCAGAAATAACTGGAGCTATTGATCCTCGGAGTGGAGCGCCGTATGCGAACAATAATCCATTAGGAAAATATGTTTTTGTAATCACTAATTAAACTGATTATATTTTGGATTCTTTTATTCGGAAAGAAAAACTTGAAATCGTTTTAGGGAGCAATCCCCGCCGTTTTATAATTTCTCCTAAAAACGGCGGGGATTTGTGCGCGCACAGGGCGGGCGGGGCAAGCACATACAGATTTGTTTGTGCTTAGCACAATCCATATTTTGAGTTACCACGACCAGTAACCGAAGCCACAGAGTTTCAAGTTACCATTAAACACCGAGAGGAAGCGCCTCGTGTCGCCGCAAGGACGGAGAAATGAACAATCTCAAATAATCACAAAGTGATATAATGAAAATGTTCATTTTGTAGTCTGAAGCGGCGAATCAAAACCAAAAATTTCCTTTCCATTTTTTGTCGGCTCCCCCCCCACCCCCCGCCCAAAAACTAAAGAAAGGAAGGAAAAATTTTGGTTTTGTATCCGAGCGAAGCGAGGACGAGGCGCGCATCATTTGTTTTGAAAGTAGGTGCGAACTTGGTACAATACAGGCACAAAATTGATACGAAGAGCTGAACTTTGCCTATGTCAGAGAAAAATAAAAAACCTAAAATAATTGTCATACTTGGTCCGACGGCAAGTGGCAAAAGTGACATGGCGGTTTCTCTTGCCAAAAAAATTGGCGGAGAAATTATTTCAGCTGATTCAAGACAGGTTTATAAGGGGCTTGATATTGGTACTGGCAAAATAACCAAAAAAGAAATGAGGGGTGTTAAACATCACCTGCTTGATGTCGCCAATCCCAAAAAACGCTTCTCAGCTTCTGATTTTAAAAAATTAGCCAAAAAAGCAATAAAAGAAATAATTGAAAGAAAAAAAGTGCCCATCATTTGTGGAGGTACAGGATTTTATATTGACGCCCTAGTCGGCGATAAACAAATACCCGAAGTTCCCCCAAACCAAAAACTTAGAGAAAAACTGGAAAAGAAAAAAGTAGAAGAGCTTTTTGAAATTTTAAAAAAATTAGACCCAGAAAGAGCTTTAAGTATTGACGCTAAAAATCCGAGGAGACTCGTGAGAGCAATTGAGATATGCCACACTCTAGAGAGCGTGCCAAAGCTTGAAGCTAAAAGCTTGGAGTTAAAAGATAAAAAATATGAAGTTATAAAAATAGGGATTAAAATTCCAGAAAAAGAATTGAAAGAGAGGATAAATAAAAGAATAGAAAAGTGGTTTAGAATGGGATTTTTAAAAGAAGTTCAAGACTTACACAAAAAAGGTTTATCATGGAAAAGAATGGCAGAAATAGGTTTGGAATATAAAATTGTTTCTCTTTTCCTCCAAGACAAAATATCAGAAGAAGAAATGAAAGAAAGAATGCAAACGGAGACTTGGCAATACGCCAAGCGTCAGATGACTTGGTTTAAAAAAGACAAAAACATTACTTGGCGGGTCCAGCAGGACTCGAACCTGCAACCTCGGTTTTGGAGACCGATGTTTTACCATTGAAACTATAGACCCATAGCAAAAATATAGCAGAAAATAACAAAAATGTCCTACTTCCAGGACATTTTTGTTATTTTTTAGCTTCTTTGAAGACTACTCTTTTTCTAAGCTTTTTTGAGTATTTTTTGAGTTCGATTTTACGCTCTACTTTGCGTTTATTTTTGCGCGTAAAATAGACCTCTCCGGTGCTTTTATTAACTAACCTAATTAATTGATCTTGTGACATGATACGAAAATTATGCGAAATAATACGAAAAACTACAAAAATTTATAAATACAATGATAACATAAAACGAAATCCAAGACAAGCTACTCCGGCACAGCAATATAAGCCTTAAATTTGGCCATTAAATCTTTGGTTACTCCACCAACTTCTCCGCCTGCGATTTCAAAATCATCTACTTTAACAACAGGAATAATATCTTTAAAAGACGAGGTTATAAATATTTCATCGGCGGTTTTTAATTCTTCTTCTCCCACAGATCTTTCTTCTATTTTATATTTACCATCTGCCAATTCTAATACGACTTTTCGAGTAATACCTTTTAAAATATTTTCAGATGGAGTGATCAGAGTATTATTTTTGACTAAAAAAATATTTGAAGTTGCGCACTCTAAAACTTCTCCATCATAAACATAAAGTATCTCAACTGCCTTCTCTTCCTTTCTAAAATTTTGCAGGACAGTGGCTCTAATATAGTTGGTAGTTTTGTATTCGGGCAGTTCCCTTTTGTGATTATAAGTTATCAGCTTGGCTCCATTTTTATAATAATCTTCTGGCAGAGAATCCCATTTTTCAGTCAAGATATAAAAAGTTGGATTTTCAAAATCATATTCAATTCCACCCAAAGTCTCTCCTCCTGTCAAAATCATTCTTATATTTGCCCGTTCCATATGCCCATTCTTTTCTAATAATTCCACAATTACTTTCTCTGCTTTTTCTTCGGTAATTGGAATATTAAGATTAAGAATGTGAGCCCCAGAAACAAATCGATTCCAGTGATCCATAAAACGAAAAGGTTTGCCCCCAAAAGCGGCTAATCCATCATAAATACCATAGCCACGCAAAAGACCAATGTCTATTGGAGATATTTTTGCTTCTTCTATTGGTAATATTTTACCGTTTAAAAAACAATATTGTGTCATAGTGAGTTAAGCTTAACATACAAATATTTATGTGTTAAACTTTTCCTCGGGAGGTTCCTCATGAACGATATTTGTGAGCGAGCAATTGCATACTGGAAGGAAAAACACAAAATTCTTCCGGAAATATTTGAACTCAGAGGAGATTTGGTCGAAGAGATAATTGATGGGATCGGTGATACCTATCAAGAGCTCCTCGCCGAACTCCGTGAACTCTGTTACGGTTAACATACATAGGGGGCCTTTCGGGGCCCCTTAATCATTTTATTTTTGGGACCAAAGCATTAAACTTCTCTCCTCTATCAAACTCATTTTTAAACTTTTCAAAACTCTTGGCCCCAGGAGAGAATACTATTTTTGATTTTTTTTCTGTTTCAACTATATCTAAAGCTTTTTTAAAACATTCTTCTAAACTATCAAATTCAATAAAATTATCCCAGCCTAACTCACTTTTCATTTTTTCAGTGGCGCTGCCTGACAAAAGTATTAAATTTTCTGGTTTTATTAAACTCCTGGCTGTTTTAGCCCATTTCTTAAAATCAAGCTCTCTATCAGTGCCCCCGCATATAAAAATTACTCTTTCCTCATCTGAGCAAAATCTTTGCATTGAAGCAGTTAACGCTTCAGGAGACGTAGCGGTGGTATCGTTATAAATTTGTAATTTTCTATTATCATAAATTTTTTCTTGTCTAAATCTTATTTGAGGCAAATCAGCTATCGATTCTTTAATCTCCTCTTTAGAAATTTCAAATACATTAGCCACCAAAGAAGCCACTTCAAAATTTTGCAAATTATGCCCCCCCCATTGTCTTATAAATTCCTCTTTATTTTCTACAAAATCATCGTTGGGAAAAAACAAAATCTTAGCTTTAGGATTTTGAGCCAGAAAAAATTTGGTCCATTCATTTTCTTTATTTAATATCAAAAAATCATCTTCATTTTGATATTTAAAAATGTTTGACTTTACTCTCGCATATTCTTCCATGTTTTTGTGACGGTTTATATGGTCTCTATATATATTAGTAACCACCGCCACCTGAGGCTTAAATTCTGAAGTATCGCAAATTTCTAACAAAAAAGATGGAGCCTCCATAACAATTTGGCTGTCCTTTTTGCAATTATATATTTCTTGCAAAAGTGGCCTATCAGGCGTATTGCCCAAAACCAATGTATTAGAATTTTTAGATTTAAGCAGATGAGCCGTCCAATTGACAGTTGTAGTTTTGCCGCGAGTGCCGGTTATAGCTACAATTTTTTTGCTTGGACAAAATTTATAAAAAAGACTGAGTTCGTTTTCTATTTGTTTGCCTGCCTTTTTTGCGATTTCAATATATTTATTATAAATAGAAACATCAGGATTAATTACGATTATATCGTTATCCAAAAAATCTTTTTCTTTATGCTCTCCCAATACAAACTTTATATCATTTTTTATATCTTTTATTTTATCAATTGATGGCTCAAGATATTTTTCATCTTTTAAATCAGTTATGGTCAAAATGGCGCCTTTTTCTACGAGAAATCTGGCTGTGGCTACCCCGCCGCCTAAAATACCAAGCCCCACCTGTAATACTTTTTTATTCTTTAAATCCATACTCATATAATATAGCAAAGCCCGTTTAAATAAAAAGGTTAAAAATAAATCGCCGGGGGTTGCCCACCCGGCGAATAATCTGAGCACCAGACATTACCATCACGGAAAGAGCTTAACGTGGCCGACATGAAGTCTCGGGTCAGAAGTCGAGCCAAAGTGAATATTTTTCTTGTTTGGGTCTCTCGGATCAAAGAGAACTACATGGTCTCCCAATCTGACCCTGACCATAAGAGGTTTACAATATGTGTTGTAAGCTCGCTCTTGCCATTCACGATCAGCAGGATGACCGCCAAACTCTGGATCATCAGGGCTTTTGAAGACTACCAACGATCCCGGTTGAATTTCTGGGCTCTTTAAATATTTTACTTCCACTATCATGAGATATCTCCTTTCTCCTCTTTGTCCTCTTCATCACGAAGCTTTTTTGGCTCTCCCCAAGAAATGAGATCAAAAAAAAGACTCATAATAAAAACGACAGCTATAGTGGCTAGTGCCGCCTCAACACCCTTAGACAATTCTTTTAACATCCTAATTCTACCTTTCTGTTTTGTATTTTACTATAAAATCATTTTAATTCAAAATTGTGCGCCGGGAGGGATTCGAACCCCCGTAGGCCGAAGCCGACAGATTTACAGTCTGTTGTAATTGACCACTCTACCACCGACGCATATTTACTAAAAAAGTCTAGCAAAAAATAAAGCTTTTTGCCAGTAAAAACATATCTTAAGCTTAAAATTTTAAGAAACCTTTGTTTCTGAGGACATGGTATCAAGAATTGAAGCTTCAATGATGGCACCACGGCGGCCTTTTTTAATTTCAAAAGAGAGATCACTACCTTTAACAGAAATATAAACCACACCACCTTTTAAAATACTTTTAGAAATAATGAGAGAGGCAATTGGATTTAATATTTTATTTTGTATTACTCTTTTAAGTGGTCTAGCACCGTATTGAGGATTATAACCTTCTTTGGCCAAGTATTCGTAAGCCTCATCACTTAGCTCAAGCGAAATTTCTTTTATCATCAATCTCTCTCGTACCAAATCAATTTGAATTTTAACGATCTCTCTAATAGCTTGAAGCGGCAAAACATCAAAGATAACAATGTCATCTACTCTGTTTAAAAATTCCGGACGGAAGAAATCTTTCATAGCTTCCATCACCTTTTCTTTTATATCTGTGTAAGCACTACCATCCTGATCTCTATCGCCAAATCCCATTTTCTCCATCTTATCTATATAGTTTGCTCCGATGTTTGATGTCATAACAATTATAGTATTTTTGAAGTTTACAGTGCGCCCTTTTGAGTCGGTCAGGCGACCATTGTCGAGTACTTGCAAAAGCACATTAAAAACTTCTGGATGTGCCTTTTCAATTTCATCAAAGAGAACAATCGAATACGGGCGGTGACGAACCATTTCGGTAAGTCCCCCACCCTCATCAAATCCCACATATCCAGGAGGTGAACCAATGAGTTTAGAAACCGAATGCTTTTCCATAAATTCAGACATATCAACTCTAATCAAAGCTTTGTCATCATTGAACATAAATTCAGCTAAAGCCTTGGTAAGTTCGGTTTTACCAACCCCGGTTGGACCAAGGAAAATGAAAGACCCGATCGGTTTATTAGGATCAGAAATGCCAGCGCGGGAACGCTTGATAGTATCTGAAATTTTTTGTACCGCCTCATCTTGACCGACTATTCTCTTTTTGAGTTCATCCTCCATACGACCAAGTTTTTCTGCTTCTTCTTCAAGCATTCTAGAGACTGGAATACCAGTCCATTTGGCTACAATATTAGCAATGTCATTTTCGGTAATTTCTTCTTTCAATATTCTTCTTGAACTCTGCAATTTTTTGAGTTTTTTCATATTGCTATCAAGTTCTTTTTCAAGAGCTGGAATAACTCCATATCGCACCTCAGCAGCGCGACCTAAATTGGCTTGCACCTCAGCCGCATCAGCTTCCTGACGAGCCCCCTCCAATTCCTTCTTAATTCTTTTTATTTCTCCCACTACTTCTTTTTCGTTTTTCCATTTCAAATCAATTTCTGAGGTCTTTTCTTTCAGATCAGCAATCTCTTTTTCAATATCCAAAAGACGAGTTTTTAATTTTGTATTCTTGCCAGTGGCCTCTTTTTTGAGCGCCTCTCTTTCAATCTCTAATTTCATTATTTTAGAATTGGTCTCCTGCAAAATAACCGGCATATTTTCAAGTGAAATTTTCAAATGACTTGCGGCTTCATCGATAAGGTCGACGGCCTTGTCAGGCAAAAATCTATCAGCTATATAACGAGCTGAGAGATTAACCGATGCTTTTATTGCATCATCTGTAATATGGACACCATGATACAACTCATACTTTTCTTTAAGTCCTCGCAAAATAGTAATCGCATCTTCAAGAGAAGGTTCGTTAACAAAAACCGGTTGGAATCTTCGAGTAAGAGCAGGATCTTTTTCAATATACTTTTGGTACTCTTTTATAGTTGTGGCACCAATAGCCTTAAGCTCACCTCTAGCAAGAGGGGGTTTTAACATGTTTGAAGCATCAAGCGACCCCTCGGCAGAACCCGCGCCAACCAATGTGTGTATCTCATCAATAAAGATAATTATTTTGCCCTCTGATTTTTCGATTTCTTTTATGATATTTTTTAGTCTTTCTTCAAACTCTCCTCTGTATTTTGTACCAGCCACCAAAAGACCTAAATCAAGAGAGACTATCTCTTTGTCTTTGAGTGATTCAGGAGCATTACCAGAAATCATTCTAATAGCCAAGCCTTCAGCAATAGCGGTTTTGCCCACACCCGCCTCTCCAATCAAAATAGGATTATTTTTGGTTCTTCTAGATAATATTTGGATAATGCGAGAAATTTCTTCATCTCTTCCAATGACGGGATCGAGTTTATTTTCTCGAGCAAGTTTTGTAAGGGAACGAGTAAATTTTATTAAATTTTTATTTTTTTGTGTTCCTTTATTGTCTGTCATTCGACCTTGTTTTATTTCTTGGATCAGAAACAGTACTTTTTCTTTTTCAATTTTAAATCGTGCCAATATATCTCGCGCCTGACTTGGCACTTCGAGACATGCTAAAAATAAATGCTCGGTTGAAACAAATTCATCATTCATCGCCGAAGCCACTTTTGATGATTGTTCGATTATGTGAGCAAGCTCTGGAGTAAGAAAAATCTGATATGAAGGAGAAACTGTGTTGCTTCCGCCACCTCCTTCCATTGCATCAAAAAGAGAATCTGTTAAAAGGATTGTGTCTACATCCATTTTGTCCAAAATGGAAGCGACCATACTTTCTTCTTGCAGTATTAAAGCGGCCAAAAGATGAGCCGGACCAACATGATTTTGGCCACGCTCAATAACAAGCTCATGAGCCTTTCTGATTACCTCTTTGGCTTTAGTTGTAAAGTTATTAAATGGCGTCATACGGCGCTATTATAGCATAAAAACTAATAAAATACTACTTTGCGAGGTCTTCGAGAGCTTTGGGGGTAGCTGATTTTATGATATTTGAAGGGATGTATAGATATTCGGTGTCTGTCTCCCCCAGTGGAGCCTCTAGACCAACCACTTCTCCAGAAAGATTGAGAGCGGGGCTACCTAAATGAGTTTTAGAAACTTTTATATCAGAGAAAATATTTGTAACACTTTTTTTGTCATCGCTGTATTTAAGTTGGAAAACTCTACCAATTGATGCCGCATTAGAATCTCGGCCACTGATTGCAACAAGCGACTGCCCTATTTTCAAACCATTTGAATCACCAAAAACTGCGGGATAAAAAGTTGGTTTTGGATTTTCATTTTTAGGTACATCTACTTTTATAAATACCAAACCATTTTCTTTATCAATAAATGATCTACCGGAAGAGTAAGTTTTTTCATTAAAAAATAAAATGGAAAAAGAAGAGGCAACACTATGACTCCTCAAATCAGCCACAACAATACCATCTGTAGATACAACCAAACCCAATCCAACGAATATTTCAGAACCATCGGCGCCAGTAGTTTTAAGTCTAACAATAGATTTTTCGTTTTTGGCGATAGATTCAAGTACTCGATCTTCTTCGTTGACAACAACTGTGGTTGTAACTTTTTCTGGCTGACCCGGCTCTGTCACCACTCTTTCTATTGTTTTTTCAACTACTCGATTAATCTGCTGAGTTACTTCTACTGGAGCCTCAGAAAGTAAAGTAAAAGTAATAATACCTGTTGCAATCGATGTTACAAAAGTGATGAGTAAAACGAGAAGTATGAGTTGATGTTTTGATAGATCTTCCATTGACTATATTTTACTAAATTAAAAATAAAAAACAATTATTAGTGGATAATTTTTTTAAGAGCAACAACAAATTTTTCTAAATCTGTTTTTTTTGTTTCCCGCCCAAGAGTAATGCGTAGAGAAGATGAGCCGCAACCCCCTTTGCCCAAACTCTCAATAACATAAGAGCCATTTTCCAAAGAGAGAGTATGACAAGCCGAAGCTGCCGAAATAGCAAAACCGAGAGTATCTAACTTAATAACCAAAAATTCCGAATCCAAGGCCGAACCTTGGAAACATATGTTTATGTTGTTTGGGAGACGATTTTCTAAATCACCATTTAAAGAGGAACCTGGTATTTCTTTTAAAATTTGGGCAATAGTAAAATCGCGCAATTTGGTTAGGCGAAGAACTTCACTTTCTCTTTTTTGAACCGCGACCTCGAACGCCTTGGCAAGCCCCACTGCCGCTGGCACATTTTCAGTCCCCGATCTTAATCCACTCTCTTGGCCACCACCAAAAATAATAGGCTCGATACTTACATTACGCCTAATAGCTAAAACCCCCATTCCTCTCGGCCCATACATTTTGATTCCATCAAGCACCAGCATATCAGCGCCCAGTCTTTCTAAAGAAACATCTTCATAGAGAACACTCTGACTCGCATCAACTAGCAGAAAAACATTTCCTATTAATGATTTTATTTTTCTTATCGGTTGGATAACACCTATTTCATTATTGGCATGCTGAATTGCTACTAAAACAGTATTTTCTTTTATCTCTTTTTTTATTGATTCAGGATTTATTATTCCTTTTTCATTTGGA
>Ga0172370_10011088_pt1 | contig 10214 bp, 8 predicted proteins | sample LakKiv5m_FD_114538 | JGI IMG/M metagenome (GOLD analysis project Ga0172370, IMG submission 114538) | Freshwater microbial communities from Kabuno Bay, South-Kivu, Congo - kab_022012_11.5m | ecosystem: Environmental > Aquatic > Freshwater > Lake | place: Democratic Republic of the Congo...
ACCGGCACAGGAATGGACAAAGAGACGCTTGAGCACATTTTCGAACCCTTTTACACGACCAAAGAGGCGGAGACAGGGACAGGGTTGGGCTTGGCCATGGTCTATGGAATAGTCCGACAGCACAGAGGCCATATCAGGTGTTACAGCAAACCAGGCCAGGGCACCACATTCAAAATCTATTTCCCGGCAATCATGTCAGATGAAAGACCTGAGGAAAAGACCACCAAAGCGATGACGCCCGGAGGCTCTGAGACAATTCTCCTTGTAGACGACGAGTACCTGATTCGGGATCTTGGCTCCAGAATTCTAACACAGGCCGGGTACGAGGTGATCACAGCCTCCAACGGCAACGAGGCTCTGGACGTTTATCAAGAACGAAGAAGCGAGATTTCCCTGGTCATTCTGGATCTCATCATGCCCGAGATGGGAGGAAAGAAGTGCCTCGAAACCATTTTGAACATTGACCCAGCAGCGAAAGTGATCATTGCTAGTGGCTATGCGGCTGACGGACCGACCAAGGAGGCACTTGCCGAAGGGGCCAGGGGATTTGTGAGCAAGCCGTATGATATTCGGCGGGTTTTGAAGGTCATCCGCTCAGTGCTTGATGAACAACAGAGGGAGACGGAGTCGTAGCTTCGCTGGCTTGTGCCCGACAATCAAGTTCGAAAAGCCCTCGTTTATAACGGACCCGGATGTAGGATCTCAAGCTCCATATCTGTCTACCTCCCGATTTACCCACCCCTGAAACCTCGATCTACATCGCATTACGTTCCTGAGAAATCCCCTCAAGCATCGCGTAATCAATTGTGCTCACGGCTTAACTTTTCAGGGAGGTGTGCGTCCTATAGAGCAAGGAGGTTGATATGGCTTGGGCGTTTTCCTTGACTGGAGATCTTCAGCCTCTGCGTTGACGCGCGGACCACCGAAATTACTGTCCTTGACCGGATGAGTTTGGTGGGGTACGCTCCAGAAGAGGAAATTGCGCGTTTTTTTTGGGCAAAACGATGACGGTTTTTCATTCGCTGTACCTTGTGGGAACTACACGGAGCCTTGTCGTGGGCCAGGGAACCAAGAGCGATGACTGGTTCCCGGTCTCACGACCCCGGATATTGCGGGGCCGTGTGTGTCAGAGTCGGGGAAATATCAAATGACAATTAAAGCGAGAATTATGGCCGGGTATCTTTCTTCAATTTTGTTGGTAGCCGTCGTTGGTGTTATCGGCTTTGCGGCTACCACAAGGCTCGTCAGTTTTTTCCCTACAGGAGAAGAACATTTCAGATCTATTGTGGCGAGGGCCATGGATGTGGCCGCTTGTGCCAAAATGATGTCGGGAGATCTGAAGATGCATCTGTTGCTGGGGGACAAAAGAGAGAAAGCAGCCCTGACAAAGTATTATTCCTTGTTGCAAGGGCTCTCTTTTTTGGATGAGCAAGTGAAACTTCCGGCGGCCAGGAGCATTGTAGATGACATCAAGAGAGAGAGTGAGAAAATCTTGCCACTAGCGAATGCTTTGATGGGAGCACATGACGCCGATTTGGGGACGGAGAAAGGAGTTGCGGAGCAATCCCACCGGGATCTGTTGCGAGAATTTGATGCGGTAACTTCCAGGGTGCGGGAAAAAGCCGTACAGCTGGCAGAGCTTGAAACGGATTTCCTAAACAGGCAGGTGGCAATTAGCTCTGCGGGAGAGGTTGGTAGCTATGCCGAAAGGATGGCTGGACATATGCAGATGTATTTGCTGCTAAATGATGGAATCGAAAAACAAAAAGCCCTTGCAAGATACGCCTCCCTGTCAGAGCATTTGTCTGTTTTGGATGCGAAGATGACGCTGCCCGACGCCAAGAAGATTCTGGATGAGATCAGGAGGAACTCAGACAACGTCCTGCAATCTGCTAAGGCTCTGATTGCGGCTCATGATAAGGATGTGAACGGGGAGGGACGCTTCATACCGGGAAACCACGCGACTTTGATAAGGGAACTCGATCGGCAGCTTTCGGATGTACGTGACAAGGCAATGGAGTTGACAAGACTCAACGTTGATCTGGAAGCCCAAAAGAGATCCGAAATACTCAGCCAGTCGGCAACGCTGACGCGCAACATTCTCCTGGTTCTGGCTGGTAGCCTCGTTACGGCCGTGGTGCTCGGGTATGCTCTGTCCAAGTCCACAATTACCCCTATCGCGAAACTCACCAAAGCCGCGATCGAAATAGGTAAAGGTAATCTGGACACAAGAATAGAAATCCAGTCGAAAGACGAAATTGGAATTTTGGCAAATGCCTTTAGGGATATGACGAAGGCCTTGCGCGAGACTACTGTAAGCCGGGATTACGTGGAAAATATTATCGCCAGCATGAACGAATGTTTAGTAGGCCTCACAGCTGACTGGAAGATTGTCAAGCTCAATCAAGCGGCCCTGGAACTCTGGGGCTATGCCGAGGAAGAGCTTTTGAACAAACCGATAGGTGTGCTCTTTGAAGGAGAGAGATTCGAGCAGACCCTCGCCGACTCCGTCAAGAAGGGAAGGGTGAGAAATCTGGAAGCGATTGGCCTGACGAAGGATGGCAGGCAACTATCTACCCTCTTTTCGGCCTCGCCACTGCAGGACAGAGATGGCAATATCTCAGGGATTGTCTGCGTTGCGCGGGACATCTCTGAACTAAAGCGAGTAGAGGAGGAGAAGGAAAGTCTCAGGAATCAACTTAGTAGCCTTCAGAAAATTGAAGCAATAGGGACCCTAACTGGAGGCATCGCCCACGATTTCAACAATTTGCTCACTATCATGAACGGCTTTACCGAAATGGTGCTTATGGATACTTCCGAAAATGATCCTCGACATGAGGACCTGGTGAAGATTCTGGAAACGGGCCGGAAAGGAGCCACTATGGTCGAGGGGTTGCTGGCTTTTAGTAAGAAGGCCGAGATAACCCTGCAGCCATTGAATCTGAACCAAGTTATCACGAGATCTGTCGCTCTGATGGAGAGAACCTTTCCGAAGATGATCGAGATCGAAACGATCCTTTCGGACGAACTTGGGATGGTCAATGCGGACGCCGTCCAGGTAGAGCAGGTTCTCATGAATCTGTGCATCAATGCTAAAGAAGCCATGCCTGACGGAGGCAAGATAGTGATTGAATGCGGCAATACCGTTTTGGATGAGGCATATTGCAGGCTTCACGTCGGAGCCAAGCCCGGACGACACGTACTTATCCAAGTGTCCGACAACGGAGTGGGGATGGAAAGGGAAACCGTGGATCGAATGTTTGATCCGTTTTTCACGACCAAGGGCTGGGACTTCAAGAAGGGGACTGGGCTGGGGCTTTCCGTCGCCAAGGGAATCGTGGAACAACACGGTGGTCGGATCACGTGTCAGAGTGAGCCGGCAAAGGGAACCACGTTCACGATATTCTTCCCCGTCCTTGAAGATTCACCCGAGGTACAGGAGCCCAAATTTTTGACAGAATCAGGGGCAGTCGGCGCGAAGATACTGCTGATTGACGATGAAGAGTATGTCCGAGAACTGGCGAGGAGGATTCTTGAGCGAGCGGGATACATGGTGATCACTGCCTCGAACGGGAGAGAAGCTTTGGACATCTACGCAAGAGAGAAGTCGAACATAGCTCTCGTTGTACTCGATCTCATCATGCCGCAGATGGGTGGCGAAAAATGTCTTGAGGAACTTCTCAGGATGAATCCGAAAGTCAGAGTTGTCCTTTCGAGCGGACATTCCTTGGACCAGAACGAACTAGACCGTTTGAACGTATCTGTCAGAGGCAATGTCGATAAGCCTTACCAAACGGGACAACTGCTTTCGACAGTGAGGCAGGTCCTTGACGAGAGTTGAGCGAAGGCAAGATCGGACGTGGCCCACCGACCGTTTTGGCCCTCATGACTTTTGCAGGTGGCGACCGGCGGTTGGAATCCTCCTTCTCGCCCAGCCCCGTCAACCTGGAACTTAATTTAGGCCTTCCGCAAAGATTTCGGACAAAAAGATCTTGCTAGACCGCGACTGAAGCATCAAATTTTGATTAGACCTGGAAACGGTGCTGCTCGATTGAGGCGTAGCCGTGCCAGTATAAGTAAGCTCCCCGGCGCGGATAAGGATTTCGGAGGTAACCGCTTACGGGGACAAGCTCACGCTGCTGGAATCACGATGGGGGAGGTTTGGAGTGACTGCTGTAGAGCAGCCGTGGTGTGGCCGAAAGGGTGGACAGCCTCGCAGCATACCGAAGACTCAGATTTTGGGGTTGGCACAGAACCTAGCGATGTCTCTCGGCAGCTCTACAAATCTTCTCCCCCTCCATCCTCACCGGGCGCACGACGCCGAGGCGTGGAAGCTCGGTGAACCAACATTTTCGGAGGCATAAAGTTATGAGAAATCTTCTTGTTGTAATAGCCGTCAGCGCGGCGCTCGCAGTGGCCATCGTCCCTGGCGCTTCCTGGGCTCAGTACTACGGGTACCAGTATTATTACTACCCCAACACTCCTCCGCCGGCTGCCTATCAGCCAAGTCAAGGGGGCGGCAACCCTTTCTTGTACAGGCTTGCGCCAAATCCTCGTGTCTACCAGAAGTGGAGCCAGCAAATAAGAATTTGGGATTTCCAGGAATACCAAAGAAGCCCTCTGAATCCGGAGAGCACTTTGGATTATCTGCTCAGGACCTTTTGAGGTTTTTGCGGGTGCACCAGGAGAAAAACCTTTCGTCAAAAAGGGGTAGAGGAATGGCTATTTCTGTAATATACCTTGCCGGGAAGGATTGCCTGAGGCGAGCTTAAAATCCGGCTGAGGTTACTACAAAATGGAGTTGTTCTACGTTCTTGTTGCCGTGATCGCCGGCGCTTGCGCGCCCACTCAAGCCGGAATAAACGCCCAACTCCGGGTCTTCACCGAAGATCCTGTTATGGCTGCATTCATTTCATTCGCGGTGGGGACGACAGGGCTTTTCTTCTATGCCCTTATTGTTCGGATACCATGGCCAGCGACCCAGACGCTTGCGCAACTCCCGTGGTGGCTGTGGTCCGGTGGGTTGCTTGGGGCCTTCCTGGTTGCAATTACCATACTGCTGGTTCCCAAGCTCGGAGCCGCGACATTAATGGGATGTATGATAGCCGGCCAGATGTTGGCCTCCTTGCTCCTTGATCACTATGGCGTCGTCGGCTATCCCGTCCATCCCGCGACTCTTTGGAGAGTCCTTGGCGTAATATTGGTGGTTTCCGGAGTGGTCATGATAAAGAAATTTTAGCATTGACATCAAAATGTTGGCAGCAACGTCCGGCAAGACATGGCACACAAAACTCTCCGTGAGTTAGCAGGTCACAAAGCTATTGGTTGAACACATGGGCCATTGTCCTGTTCCGCCTGAGAGGAGGATCCGTGAAAATCACAATGTTTGTTGCGATATTGGTTCTTCTTACTGCGACCTGTGGGATCGCTCAAGGTCAGGCTGAAGAGAGTCAACAGATTCCTGGAGCCGCTGCACCTCTGGCGGAAGGTTCCAAGCAGTCGACTCTGTCAAAATCTTACGAAGTTAAGCCTGGCAAGCGGTTCAAAATCACATTGGAATCGAACCGATCAACAGGGTATCAGTGGCGATTGGCACGGCCCGTGGATCAGAAGGTGGTCAAATTGGTCGGTTCGGGATACCAATCTCCCCAGGTGAAGCTCCCAGGAGCAGGCGGAAAGGAAATCTGGACATTCGAGGCGGTCGGCCGCGGAAGAACTGAAATTGCCATGCAGTACGTACGTCCCTGGGAGAAAGGTGAGCCGCCCGCACGAACCGCCAGATTTGTGGTCGTGGTTAAATAGTAATTCCCATATGATGGCTGTGAGCAGCCGGATACATTCGTTGTAACCGTTCACCGGGATAGGGCAACTCCATGAAATCACGATAGAGGAGGCACGGAGGGGTATATGGTCTCCCTCTCCGCGGTCAGCGAGGCGCAGAGCCGCATCAAGCCCCGCTGAACGATTAGCATCGGTTGGTACCACACTGCGTTTAATCGAGGAAATTGCGAGGAAAGTTTTTTTCACAAAAAGTTTCCTCGTGTAATTCACCGTTTGGAAACACATCGGTATGAACCATCCTTTGTTTTGCGCAGGAGCTATGACCAAACAAGATCCGCTCGGTCCGTACCGTGTTAAGCGAGACTTTTCCCGAACCCCGGAGCCGAAGGGCGGCCAACCAAGGGACCCGCGCAAAAAGCCTCGTTTCGTTATTCACAAGCACCAGGCCAGAAACCTTCATTATGATCTGCGCCTGGAAGTCGAAGGCGTACTGAAGTCCTGGGCCGTTCCTAAAGGACCGTCCACAGATCCTCAAGTCAAAAGGCTTGCGGTGCAAACGGAAGATCACCCTCTAGAATATATTGATTTCGAGGGTAAAATCCCCCAAGGAGAGTACGGCGCCGGCGCGACAATAGTCTGGGACACGGGGACCTACCGGAATCTGACGGAAAAAGCTGGAGAGCCGATTGCCATGCCGGCCGCAATTACGGCCGGACACGTAACTATCTGGCTGGAGGGTGAGAAAATCAGAGGTGGATTTGCCCTTAACCGCTTCAGAACAGGCAAACAGGATCAGTGGTTGCTGGTGAAAATGAAAGATGAAGAGGCGGACCCGGACGAAGATCCGGTGGCTACTCTACCTCGGTCGGTTCTTAGTGGGAAAACCATTGAGGAAGCGTCAGATGGGGTTCCACCAAGGCAGCCTGCACAAGAAAAGAGGAAGAACAGAAAAACCCCCAAGCCTCCCAATTCCTAACCTTAACAACGCGCCGTCGGGCGTTCCACGTGCCGGAGCCACAGGCGGAATCCGGTCAGTCATGCGCGGGGTTGTTTTCCGGATGAAGCTTCTCCGTGTCCTTGAATGGTCGCCTCAGGTGTCCTCTTCCATTCCCGTAACCCATTCGAGATTGGCGCCGGCAAGTCTTGTGCCGAAAAGAGATGCTCCCTCGAGGTTCGCGCCGACGAGATTCACGTCGTTCAGGATGGCTTCGAAAAGATTTGCGCCCGTAAGATTTGCGCCGAAAAGATTGGCATTTGTCAGGTCGGATTCGGACAGATCAACCATGGCCAGGTGAGCCCAGGCAAGATCCGCGGAACCTAAGTTACAGTCAGACAAGTCTGCCCCTGACAGGTTGACCTTCCTCAGTGTGGTCCCGTACAGGTCCGCGGAAGTCAGTTTGGCTCCAGGCAGGTAAGCCCCGGTCAGGTCTGCCCCGGACAAATCGGCCTTGGTCAAATCTGCCAAGGCAAGCCGTGCGCCCGGAAGCCTGGCATTGGCCAGATTCACACCGATCAGATCCGATTCGGACAAATCCACTTCCGAGTGCACTGCCCGTTCTATCAGGGCGGCCAAGGAATTGGCTTCTCCGCTGAAAATTATGGCTTTCGTAAACCTGTTTCTTATGTGTAATCGGTTTCCTGTCTCCATCAAGCCGCTACCCCCTGGGCGAGACAGAGCATGCACCTGGACCGCGTGCGGCATCGGGCCGACACAGCTCCGGACAATAGCAGCCAGGTCGGCCTCAACGCAAGAAAAACCTCGTTGACAGTCAGTTGTTGGTGGACAAAATCCCCCATCCCTCCTCTAAAAAAGAGGGATAAAAAGCAAAGATGCAATTCCCCTCCTTGCAAAAGAGAGTTAGAGGGGATTTTCAAAGTGCAGGAGACCCGCAATCACAGGAGGAACTTGTCTACACGCCACAGTTAAGCGGAGGGCTGCCATCACACCAGAGATGGCTACCTGCAACCTGTCTGGATGGTGAAGAGAGATTTCACTTCATTCCTGGTCCGAGCAGATGGGATTTCCGCTTGACATGAACGCCGAACCAAACCATTAGTAGCTGGTCGCATACTGAACCGATCATCTCCGAACCCGGCATGCCATATGATGGTGAGTTTTTTCATCAAAGGTCTTATTATAGGTTTTTCCCTTGCGCTACCCGTGGGGCCGATCGCTCTGCTCTGCATACGGCGAACCCTGGCCAGAGGCCCTGCCGCTGGAATTTTTTCCGGGCTGGGGGCTGCCGCCGCGGATTTGATTTTCGGCGCGATTGCGGGATTTGGCGTTTCCGCGGTTGCGAATTTCTTGGTTGAACATCAGGTGGCTCTCCGTCTTGTCGGCGGAGTGTTCCTCTGTTATTTGGGAGTGAGGATCTTCAAGTCGGTGCCTCGGGAACGAGTAGCAGGATCGGAAGATAGCAGCATTCTCAGGTATTTCGTGTCCGCGTTCGTGCTCACCTTGACGAACCCCCTGACGCTCTTCGCCTTTGCTGCCATATTTGCCACATCAGGAGTGGGGTTAGCCACGGACGGCTATATTTCGGTCGCGCTTCTGGTGTTGGGAGTGTTTTGCGGATCAGCCCTGTGGTGGTTGATACTGTGCGGCGTTGTGAGCATCTTCCACCGATCGATCAGCCTTCGAGGCATTCAAATTGTGAACAGGATTTCCGGAACGCTCATCGCGGCGGTCGGCATAATCGTTTTGATCAGCATCGCAGGGCTGGCTGAATTATCCTAATATGCAACTGGGTAACGAGGGCCTTGGGTTGTTCGACCAGTGTCGGTCGTAGCACTGAGCCTCGCGAAGACGCGACAACGTAGGTGGGCAAACAGCGGAGATGTCCTTTTCTCAGTAGCATGCCGGCTTCACCCGAAAGCTCTACTGAGCCAATCCAACAACCCACTGCAAAAAGGCTTCCCTCACAGAATTCTTGGTGCCGCTATAGCGCCTGCAAATGCTTTCGGTAGACGTCGAGATCTGCTTCCGAGAAGAGTGCAAAAACCACCTTTTGAATTTCAGGAAATCGTTCCAGTTGGGCTATCGTGGTCTTGAGCGCGATCTTGGAAGCGTCCGCTATGGGGTAGCCGTACGCGCCGGTGCTTATTGACGGAAACGCTATTGATGTGAGGCCGTTCTCGTGGGCCACTTCAAAGCACCGTTTATAGCAGCTTTCCAGGAGCTTCGGCTCTCCGGACGCTCCGCCCCGGTAGATCGGGCCCACAGTGTGAATTACATGACGGGCCTTAAGCTTGTACCCGCCGGTGATTTTGGCATCGCCGGTCTCACATCCGCCTAGAGTGCGGCATTCTTTGAGGAGGTCCGGGCCTGTGGCACGATGGATCGCGCCGTCGACGCCGCCGCCCCCCAGCAACGAGTTGTTGGCTGCATTCACGATGGCATCAACGTCCATTTGAGTGATGTCGCCTCTAATAAGCTCAATTCTTTTCTTCATCTTGCCCCTCCCCACGCTCAGCTTGTCGGACCGCCTGACTTCGCCATCTTTCTTAAAAGGATACCATATCGTCTTGTTGGGTCAACTACGGGACACAATTATCCCGGACATCCTGGTTTCTTTCAGATTCACCCGGTTTCGACCGGAAAATACGAAGAATGAAGCTTGACACTGGCGATTTCTCGCATATATGTTAACTTTAGAAAGAGTTTTCAAGACAATGTCGGGGGAAGAAATTCCCCGAACTTGTCTTTTTTTCCGATTAGCGGGCAATAATCAACATTTTATGATTCTAAAGGACAGGACCAATGGCTGACGAAATCGAAAAAAAGGACGACTTCGCGGACGACGAAGGAGCGAAGGTGCAGCAGGTTAGTGTCGCTGACATCCCTGATGTCCTCCCTTTGCTCCCTGTTCGAGACGTAGTCATTTACTCCTACATGATACTTCCGCTGATGGTGGGGCGGGAAAGATCAATCAGAGCTGTGGAAGCCGCTCTGGCCAAAGACCGCTTGATATTCCTGGCTACGCAGAAATTTGCGACTGAAGAAGACCCCCAACCTGAGGATATTTTCGGCGTCGGAACGGTAGCCATGATCGTCAAGATGCTGAAACTACCTGATGGCCGTGTCAAGGTGCTGGTCCAGGGGCTCATCAAAGGTAAAATCACATCCTTCGTGCCGTCCAGGGAGTACTTCACGGTCCAGATTGAGAAAATACCTGAACCCGCGGCTGCTCCGATCTCCCTGGAGATAGAGGCCCTGATGCGATCCGTGAAAGAGAACTCGGAGAAGATCTTGCAGCTCCGGGGCATAATTTCACCGGATGCGGTGGCTATACTGGATTCCATCGAAGATCCGGGACGGCTCGCGGACCTTGTGGCATCCAATTTGAAGCTCCGGGTCGAGGAATCCCAGGCTATTCTGGAGGTTATCCATCCGTTAGAAAGGCTGAGAAAGGTCAACGAATTGCTCTCCAAAG
>Ga0172370_10011092_pt1 | contig 10213 bp, 8 predicted proteins | sample LakKiv5m_FD_114538 | JGI IMG/M metagenome (GOLD analysis project Ga0172370, IMG submission 114538) | Freshwater microbial communities from Kabuno Bay, South-Kivu, Congo - kab_022012_11.5m | ecosystem: Environmental > Aquatic > Freshwater > Lake | place: Democratic Republic of the Congo...
CCTGCGTACACGCGTTGCCATCCGAACACGCCGCCGCGTTGCTGTCGTGCCTGCAGCCCGCCCCCGGGTCGCAGGCATCGTCGGTGCACACGTTGCCGTCCTCGCACGCGGTCACGTCGCCGGGCAGGCAAGCGCCATCACCACACACATCCCCCTCGGTACAGGCATTGCCATCGCTGCACGTCGCAGCAGCCGGCAGGCTGACGCAACCGCTCGCCTCGTCGCACGCATCGCTCGTGCAGACATTGCCATCGTCGCAAGTCGTCACAGCGCCAGCGAGACACACGCCCGCACCGCACACATCGTCCGTCGTGCAAGCGTTGCCATCGGTACAGGGGCCCGCGACCGGTACGTGCTGGCACTCCGGCGCACCGCAAGAATCGGCAGTGCATGCGTTGCCGTCGTCGCAGTCGGCCAGCACGCACAGCGGTGCCGCGTCTGGATCCGCGGTGTCCGCCTCCGTGTCCAGACCGACTTCGCCGCCACCCAGATCGATCGCCACCGAAAGGTCTTCAGGCTCGGCGTCCTGCACCGGTGCGTCTTGCGCGGGATCGCCCGCGTCCGGCACGTCCGCGCCAGCGACATCGGCGCCCGTGTCGCCTCCGGTGTTCGCGCTATCGGCAAGGTCGTTCGCGCCAGTCGTGTCCGTCTTGGCATCCGTCTCGGCATCGATGGCCGCATCCTCAGCAGCCACCTCCGGTTCGGAGTCCGCTGCGTCGAGTGCGGCATCCGGCTCGGCTGCGTCGCCTTGGGCCAAATCTGCCGCCGCGTCCGTCGACGCGCTGTCAGGGGCATCTGTGCCTGCATCGCCCGCGCTATCGGGACCCGCGTCGCCCACATCTGCGGCGTCTATTTCCGACAGCGTCGCGTCCGTCTCTGCGCCGTCAGCGTCTTGCGCCACTTCTGCGTCGGCGTCTTGCGTCACTTCTGCGTCGGCGTCCTGCGCCACTTCTGCGTCGGCGGCGTCTTGCGCGGCGTTCGCGTCTGCATCTTGGGCGCCATCCTGCGCATCAGCAGAGTCTGCAACCAGCGCGTCGGCATCCGCCTTTGCGTGAATCCGTTCTTGCAGCGTGCCGTAGGCGAAATCGGACTCCGGGTTGACTTTGGCGCACGCGCACAGCAAGACGACCAACACGGCGGATGAAGTGCGCATCATGGGTCTGACCTCAAAAGCGACCGGCCAGCAGGAGGCCGTCGCCACTCGGCAGCAGCGCGACCTTGCGCTCGGGTTGGCGCAGCAGCAGCCAGGTGCCGACGCCCGCGCTCACGACACCGGCCCCGGCGAGCCCCCAGCCGATGAGCGAGCGGCTGTTGATCTCGTCGGCCCGCGAGACCGCCTCGGCATACGACAACTTGGTGATGGATTGCCCGGAACCATGGGTCTGATCGGCAGCCAACTGGCTCGCGTCCGCATTGGCGCCCAGCAACAAGACCAGGCCGCTGCCGGCCAGCGCCGCGCCGCCGCCTATCGCCGCCCAAGCCGGCCATTTCGGCGCGGCCGCCGTGGGCGCTGTCGCCACGACTCCCGGGGCGGGCGTGCCGACTGCAGGCTTCTGTGTCTGTGCGGCGGCAGGCTTCGCTTGGGGCGCTGCGATCTTCTGGCGCAACGACGTCAGACGCGCCTGGGCCTGGGGCCGCTCGCGCGCGTCTTGGGTGGCCCGCGCCAGGTAGTCCTCGAAGTGCTGAATGGCGGCGAGATCCTGGCCGTCGAGTTGCTCGGCAACAGCCGCGCGAAACAGCAGTTCGTGCTCGCCCGGCGCCAGTTTCCAGGCCGCCAGGTAGAGCTCGGCCGCGCCCCGCGGGTTGCCGGATCGCGACGCGGCGTCGCCCTCCCGCACACGCATCCTGGACAGTTCCTGTTCCACATCCGTCAGATATGCCTGGGCCTTGGCAACGCGCGGTGCCTCCGCGCCAGGCGCGGCGATGAACTGGCGGTAGTGCTCGATCGCGCCGTCGTAGTTGGCGGCCAGGTGTTCGGCGCGGGCGAGCGCCCATAGGTAGGGCGGCTGCGAGTCAAGGCGGAAAGCCTTCTGATACAGATCCGCCGCCTTGGCGAAGTCACCAGCGGCAAACGACTTGCCCGCCTGATCGGCCATCGTCTTGGCGATCGTGGTGTTGTCGATGGCATGGGCGGGCCGCGGCACGACGCAGTGCAGCCCACCGAGGACGGCGATGCACGCAAGGCCAATCAGCAGGCCAGAGGGCCGGGACGAGGAACGCAGAACATAGCAATGCGAAGACATTTTGGACCACCCCGCCGGTCGACGTGCTAGCTGAACAGTCAAGGGATGTCAAGGTGTGTGAAAGCGGATCGCGGGCGATCGCAAGGTCCCGACGGCAGCCGTTCGCCGCCCTTGCATCTCCGTAGTGCGGTACAAGGTTCGAAACGGAAGCGGCACGGCAGGAACCAACCAGAACCGGTTCGCGAGTCGCGTTCTTCACCCGAAGTTGCTATGCACACTGGTGTTTCACCCACTGCGGGTGTAGCCTCTGCTTGGCGGCCAGCCTGATCGCGTCTCTGGTTGCTGAATCGATGCCTATCCGGTTCCAGGCCAAGACTCTTGTTTCGCGCACTTGTGCGGGGGCCTGTCCCCCACAGGACCCCAGCGGCGGGAGACGAGCCGCCGCCCTACACGCCTCGTGGCAGGCATCCCGATAGGCATGGACGAATCGCGAGGGCGAGCGGAGGAGGTCATGGTGATCGGGCGGATGGGTGTGGTGATGTGCGCGCTGGCGGCGTTGGGCACGTCCTGCCGCGGGCTTTCGGGCAGTGGTGTGACGAGGACCGAAACCCGCACAATGGCGAAGACCCCCAGTTGCATCGAGGTCCATGGCGCCGTGGATCTCGACGTTGCGGTCAGTGAACGGCCGGCGAGCCTGACCGTCCGTGGCGATGACAACTTGCTGACGCACTTGAAGACGGGCGTGAGCGGTCCCTGTCTGCAGATCGGTCCCGATACCGAGATCTCGCCCAGGGCGGGGCTGCAGGTCGACGTGCGCCTGCCCAGCCTGGAGCACTTGACCGCCAGTGGTGCCGGCAAGTTGAAGATCACGGGGCTGCACGGCGCGGCATTCGGGCTACACGCATCAGGCGCGACGTCGGCAGATCTGGCAGGCGAAGTGACGCAACTGACGGTGGATGTGTCGGGTGTGGCCGGCGTGAACGCGCAGGGGCTCAAGGCGCACGAGGCCAGGATTCAATTGAGCGGTGCGGGCAGTGTGGCGGTGTTTGCGGATCAGGCGGTGGCGGCACGGATATCGGGGGCGGGCAAAGTCGAGGTGTGGGGCAAGCCGGCGAAGATCGACAAGACGATCAGCGGTGTGGGGGTGTTCGTGGCGCGGTGAGGCCCCGGTTATCGCAAGGTCGGCGAATTCCGCGGAACAAGACCTTGCCTTGCTTGCGGGCGACGATCCCCCGCGCTTCCGTAGGGCGGGGGATCGTCCCCCGCCGCTGGGGTACTCGGAGGCGCCGACGGGCAGGCGAATCGCCCTCGACGCGTTCACGCAGCCGCTTGCCGAGCGTCGCGCCGCAGGCCGTTGCGGTTCGATCTCAGCCAGTCTGGCCCCGCTCAATCCTCGTCGGTGACCTGCGTTCCGATGTCGCCGAGTTCGCCAACGTCGGGTGCGACGAGCGGCGGATCCATCTTATCCTCGCCCAGATTCTTGCGCTTGGCCTTGAGCTTGAGCTTGGGAATGCGCTCGATCTTGACGAGGTTGAACCGCCCATCGAGCTCGACGATGGCATAACCGTTGTCGAACAGTGCCGTGATGTCTTGCTCTTTGAAGCGGGAGAAGGCCCTGGTGAAGCGATAGTCTGCTTTGTCCTTGACCTCGTTCGCCGTCATCGCCACATGGTCCGCGTCTTTCCATTCCGTGCCGAGAACGGCGCAGTAGCGCACGCCGCCGACCGTGGCGACGGCATGCATCGAGAAGAAGTAGCGCCGGCCTGGGTAGTCGCGCGTTCGGTCATCGACACTGCCCTTGCCGGCCATGGCGTTGGGGCACTGGTCGATATTGCCGGTCAGGAACTTGCCGGCGCCGAGCAAGCCGACGCGGGCGTCCGCCAACCCGTATTGCTTGCACAAGGACACGAAGCCTGTTGCAGCCGCGCCGCAGTCCGCCATGCCCGCGCCTCCCAAGACATCCGCCTGGTTGGCGCCCGGGTCATACTTGACGCCTTTGCGTTTCATGAATGCCGTGTACGCCGTCAGCACGTCCTGGGCCGTCACATGCACGCCGTTGCTGGCTGCGACCGGAATGTCCTTCAAGTTCTGCGCGCGCTCGCCTTCCGCGTCGAGAACCGGCGCATGGGCCTTCTGAATCGGCTGCGCATGCCGCTGAAACCACCCACTTCCCGAGTACTTGGTCGCCAAAGCCCGCTCGATCTTGTCCAGGTTCTTCCTGCCGAGTTTGCTCAAGTTGCGCGGATCCTTCTTGTACCTCGCCGTGCTTTCCTCGATGCCGGCCAACTCCATGATCGCCTTTCGTTCGCCGCTGATGCCCGCTTCCAGCTCCTGGATCTTCGTCGCCGTATCGCCGCCATCGCCATCGTTGCCACCGCGCCATGCCGTGATCGCGGTCAGCACGGCATCCGTCAGCCTGCTGCGCTCGTCAAAATCCTTGGCGCTATCGATGTGCTGCAGCGCACTGTCGATCTGCTTGAGCGCCGATGAACGGCGTTTCTTGTGCCGGAATGGCCCCTTGCCCGCGTGCTGCGTCGTCGCCTCCAGCCACAGCTGCGGATGATCCAGCCACTCCACGCAAGCATCCGTCGGCCCCGGATCCTCGTTGATCGCCAGCTCAAGCCCTTGTTCGCCCGAGCCCTCGCCTTCCAAGGCCAGCGGCTGATCCTTCTCCTTTTCCTTGTCCTTCTCTTTCAGCTCGTTCTGGGGCTGCTGGTCCTGGTTCTCCGGCTCGAGCGGTGTGGTGGTCGGCTCATGCAAACCTTCGGTCTCCGACTCCGACTGATCGCCCATGGTCTGCAAGTCGGTCAACGAAGGCTTGTTTCCCACGTGCCCATGCCTTTGTCGGGGCCGCACCAGATCCTTGCCCGTCCGGTAGTCGGACACTTCCAACTTGGACTTGAGGTCGCTGTTGCCCATCGACGGCATACCGCTCGTCGTCGGCTGTTCCGTCGTCGTCGTTGTCGGAGTTTGTGTTTGGGGATTCGCGTTCCAGGTCATGACTGCACCTCGCTGACAATCGGACTCGCAGGTAGCGTGAGTCAACGCGACGGATCACGCAACAGGTCATGTGGATATCGTCGACCACCTGTCGCGGCATGGGGTGCCCAGGCCCCAGCGCACGGCACGCTGGCGACTCGCGGGGCATCCCGGCTGCGCTTCAAGAGTTCTTCGCAGCTTGAGAGGCGCCGAGTCGCGCAGGTCACCACAGCTGATCACGCGATGGCGCCGAGATCCCAGGCAGCCGTCGATCACCTTGTCGCAGACGTAGTTCCGGCTCCAGCGGACTTATACCAATAGAGTCAGTACGTTCTGCACGCGCGCGATCCAACAGTCTTGACGCCCACCGCGCCGGCTGATACTCACTCAACTGAGAATTTGCCGCGGCAATCTCTCACTTGGCTGAGAATCTGCCAGTTGGAATAGCCATGTCGAACCGCTACCTGCAAGCCGATCTCATCAACGATGCGCTTGCGCATCACAAGATGGCATTCCTGTCCGGCCCGCGCCAGGTCGGCAAGACCACGCTGGGCAAGGTGCTGCTGACAAGTCCGCAGAACTACTACAGCTGGGACAATCCGCAGTTCCGGCGCCTATGGGCGACGGACCCGGTGGCTGGCTTGGCGGATCGCTGGCCGGGACCCGTGCTGCTGGACGAAATCCACAAGGATCACGCGTGGAAGGACCGCCTGAAGGGGCTCTACGACATGCGCGGCTCCGATGTGCCGATCGTCGTGACGGGCAGCGCGCGTCTGGACACTTTTCGGCGCGGCGGTGACAGCCTGATGGGCCGCTACCTGCCGTACCGGCTGCATCCGTTCAGCGTGGGCGAGAAGCCGCAGTCGGTGCTGCCCGACGAACTGGAGTTTGGCGGCCCGCCCGCGCACAAGTGGGCGGACCTGCAGAAACTGGGCGGTTTTCCCGAACCGCTACTGGATGGCAGTGAGGCCCGTGCGCGGCGCTGGAGCCGGCTGCGTGCCGAGCGCCTGCTCACCGAAGACGTCCGCGACCTCCGCAATGTCCGCGACTTGCAGGTGCTGCGTTTGCTGACCGACCTCTTGCCGGAGCGCGTCGGGTCCCTGTTGTCGCTGAATTCACTGCGGGAAACGCTGGGCATTTCCTTCGCGACCGTGCGCGACTGGCTGGCGGTGCTGGAGGAACTCTACCACTGCTTCACGATCCAGCCGTGGGACAAGCGCGTGGCGCGGTCGATCACGTCGGCGCCCAAGCTGTACCTGTTCGATCCGCTGCCAATTGCGTCGCTGCCGGCGAGGCGCGAGAACCTGATGGCGCTGCACCTGCTGAAAGCCTGTAACTACTGGACGGATCTGGCGCGCGGCGAGTTCGATCTGTGGTTCGTGCGCACGCGCGATGGCACCGAAGTGGATTTCCTGCTGAGCCGCGATGGCAAGCCATGGATGCTGGTCGAGTGCAAGAGCGGCGAAACTCAGCCGGCGCCGGCATTGCGGCGCTTTGCCCGCGAGCTGGGAACTACGCACAACATCCAAGTGGTTGACGTGCAAGGCTATGATCGCGTCTATGCCGAGGATGGCGTGCGCTTGCTGAGCTACGAGCGGTTCCTGGCCGGGCTGATTTGATGCGGGGTGGTGACGGTGAATTCGGCCGCGACGAAGCGGCCGAGTTGTGCCGCATCGCACCGACGCAGGCTGAATAGCTCCTGCGTCGGCTGACGCCGCAAGATGGCGAGGTGTTGCATGGCCGATCGCAAGCACGCGATGCAACTGCGCCAATTGGCTGCGAACCTTTGCGACGAAATCGAGCAGGTCGGCCGCTGCTTCGAGGAAATCGGCCGCGCGGTTGCAGCCTCGGATGCCCAGCCCGAAGTGACCGTGGTACTCGATTCCTTACCCGCCCGCTGTGGGGCTGGCTGGGTTGGGGTCGACGCGGCGATGGCGAAGTGGGAGGAACTGGCGTTGCGGATTCAAGGGGTTGAGTAAGCGGCGAATGTCCCGCTACCTGTGTTAGGAGCTGTCGCAGAGTAACTGCGACGAACTCCGTTTGCTTCTTGTCTGGTCGCCAAGCTCACCGATGCGGATTCGCGGCGACGGCCGTCGATCAAGTCGATCGACTTGCTTTTCGACGGCGCCTTGCACGGTTTCAAATCGACTTGTGCTCTCGGAAAACACGCTCGGCGTGACGGGCGCAGTCGTCACAACAGTAGAGCGGAAAGCCTCCCTCAAACCTCGGTGGCGTGAAGTTGCCCCTGAACCATCCTTCGTGGATCTGATCCTGCAACGCATAGTCCGGCAGCCTGTAGGGCCCGCGCATGTTCCCAAAGGCGAGCGGCGGTTGCTGGGGGCGCGCCGGGAGATACCACATGTAGGTGGCCTGGTTCTGGCACGCGTTGCCATCGCACTGTCGCCAGTAGGTAGACATTCGAGCGCTCCGATAGAAAGTGAGGTCACTCGGGTTTCGAGGCAAGACTCGGATAGCCCAAAACGACCTGGGGCTGAACGAGCAGGCGGTCAGTCTGCCACCTTCGCCGTTGGATCCTGGACGCTTCCAAAGTGGAGATCAAGCTGCCTTCGTGGGCGAGCCGACCTGATCGATTGTGCTGCCGCTTCGGCCTTCCCCCGGCAGTTGCTGTCCGCGTCTTGCGCGGGGCAGATGCTCAGGACGGATCTCACCCGTGGAATTGTCGAACCGGTTGAAATTTCACGTCTTGCTCTGTTTCCTCCAGGCCGCTGGATTTCGGCCCGATCCAGCTATCGCACCCGCTACGTGACGCAGGCGGGCAAGTCCGGCAGCAGGAGCGGTCGAGGTCGAGGCGGACGCGGCGCCAGACTGCGCAGCAGACCCGTGACCAGCGTCAGCAGCAACTCCGTAAATTCATGATGCATGCTTCGGCGGCTGCGCGGGTCGCGCCCGAATTCGTCGAAGTGCTGGCGCAGCCGCCGCGGCGCTTTGCCCGGGAGCTGGGAACCGCGCACAACATCCAAGTGGTTGACGTGGAAGGCTATGATCGCCGGCAACACGAGTTGCTCCGTGCTGATTCAGGGATTCGGAAACGAAATCGCCGGGTACGTCCACGCGAATGTTTTGATGCGCGGAATCAAACGCGTCTTTGCGTCGTAGCCCTTCTTGCCCATCTTGTCGATAATCGTCTGCTGATAGTCGGCCGGCAACTGACCTTTTACAGCAATAATTTCAATATGTTCTGATTGCATCTTGCCGTTCTTGCCGGCAAAGCAATAGTAGTCGAAGTACCAATCCGGCCCGCCGCGCCACATCATGATGTCGAGCGCGACAGCTTTATTCGCGTATTCCAAGGAGAAATGCCCGGGCGTCACCGTCTTCATCTTCGAGAGCGGCAAGGCTTCCCACTTCTTGGTCTTGTCATTGTACATCCACGGATAGTCGACGATGCCCTTGGACGGATCGTTTGGATCGGAGTATTGCTCGTAAAATGAATAGGATGGCCACGACCAGTAGGCGCCCAACGTCGACGCCGGCACGGTCGCGTAGCCCTTGTATGTCGTCCACCAATCGCGCACCGGATCGATGTCGTCGGTGATGAAATCGTCAGGCTTTGGGCAAAGTTCGTTCGATGTGCCGCACACCGAGCCTGCCATGCCCATCTTGTCGACCAGACCTTGCGGCACGCCGCTCAGCCCATACGTCTGCATGTCCGCGAACGAACATTGCGTCTGGGCATAGGTAAAGGCATCGACGCAAGCGCACAGATCGTCAATCGGCAACTTGCCGAGAATGCCAATCGGATCATCTGGAACGCCTTCAGGAAACGCGTCGAATATCGGTTTGCATCCCGTCTTGACGACGCCCACCGCAGCCTTGCCTTGGTCGGCATGGCATGTGGTCGACACATCGCTCGGCAACGACGTGGCATCATTGACTTTACTGCCATCCGCGGCAATGTCTGCGGTACTCTTGGCAATGTCGGTCGTGGTCGTCGTGCTCGTGGAGCTGCAAGCGGCGGTGACGCAGCAAGCGGCGGTCAGCCAGGCAATGCGCATGGATTCTCCTTTGATATCAATGGGAAATGACGAAACGGATGCGCGTCCGACCACGTCTTGATACGCGGCGGACCATCGATCAGGCACGAACAATTGGCGACATCGTCAATGGCGGGGATATGCCTGACTTGAAGCGGCTTTCCCGCTTCATCATGCGTCGCCTTGCGTTGCAGGCGATGGATGCGGAGGACGTCGTCGCGTCGTTCGCAACTTGATGATTTTGCATAGGAAACCTCGTTTGGTGCCGCGCGTGACAGCAACGTGGTGCAGGCAGTCAGGAAGGCAACCAAGCCAAGGAGGCGCAACGACATGGACCAGAGCCTAGCCTGGATTCGGCGCCGCCGCCACCAGACTTGATTGCATGGCACGCGCGCATTGCCTTACAGTGCGCGGCGTCGGTGGGGACCGGCAGAGGGGACAACGACATGCACCACATCTCGCGTGCGGCCGGCATCGCCGGGCTGTTGATGCTCGCCGTGGCGTGCGCCGATGCACCCGGCGACCATCCCGGGCCGGACCTCATCGACGTCGCTCCGAATGCCGATACGGTCCTGGACGGCACCGGCAGCGCAGACGCAAGCGGCGCCGATTCGGTCATGGCGGACGGCGTCAGCCCGGATGTCGCGCCAGTCAGCGATGTGTCTGAAATTCCATCCGATGTCTGCACATGCGGCGACGGGCTCTGCGATGCCAACTGTGGTGAGGGCATGAACACCTGCCCGGCAGACTGCAAAGGCTGCGGCGACGGCGTCTGCGCGCCAGGCGAGGGCCCGAAGGTCTGCCCGGTCGATTGCTGCGGCGCCTGCGGCGATGGTCTGTGCAAAGGCTATGATTGTGGCGAGTCGCCGGAAACCTGCGCTGGCGACTGCGGCACCACGTGCAGCAACAAGACCTGCGACAAGGGCGAATCGCCCGCCACCTGCGCCGAGGACTGCAAGTGGCAAGTCTGCGGCAACGGGGTATGCGAGCCGAGCGACGGCGGCCCGGAGACGTGCAAGGAGGACTGCACCGCGTCATGCGGCGATGGCTTGTGCA
>Ga0172370_10011093_pt1 | contig 10212 bp, 6 predicted proteins | sample LakKiv5m_FD_114538 | JGI IMG/M metagenome (GOLD analysis project Ga0172370, IMG submission 114538) | Freshwater microbial communities from Kabuno Bay, South-Kivu, Congo - kab_022012_11.5m | ecosystem: Environmental > Aquatic > Freshwater > Lake | place: Democratic Republic of the Congo...
AGGACCGCGCCGTCAACGGTCTGGATAACAAGATCGGCACCGACGGCCAGCAGCCGTTCCAGCGGATCAACGACGCCTACGTGGCGGACTGGGTGAGCACGCTGACGCCGACGCTGGTGTTCAACGTCCGGGGATCGTACAACCGGTTCATCGAGAAAGGCTTCGGCCGCGCGAACGAAGGTTTCGATCTAGCCTCGCTCGGGCTGCCCAAGTCGCTCGTCGACTCACTGCCCCAGCCACGTTACTTCGGCCGCTGGAACATGGACGGCTACTCGCCGCTGGGCCGCTATCAGTCGATCAACATCACCAATACGTATTCGCTGATGGCATCTCTGACCAAGATCCTGGGCTCGCACACGATGAAGATGGGCGCGGACATCCGCCGCATCCACTTCATCCAGCAGAACTCAGGCAACAACCTGCAGTTTGACAACACGATCCAATGGACGCGCCGCCGCTGGGACCAGAACGACGCCAACTCGGGCGACTCCTACGCGGGCTTCCTCCTTGGCATCCCCACGGGTGGCTCGGTGAACTACCCGCTCTACCCCTTCTTCCGGCAGTGGTATTCCGCTTACTACTTCCAAGATGACTGGAAAGTCTCCCGCAAGCTGACCCTCAACCTCGGCCTGCGGTGGGACGCCAACATGGCGCCCGACGAGAAATGGAACCGCCTGAACACGGGCTTCAACCAGACCGCTTCGAGCCCGTTGTCCAAACAGATCCCGGCCGACATGCTGGCGCTCTATCCGCAGCTTGCGGGCATGAAGGGTGGTTTGGAATTTGCCGGCGTCAACGGCAGTTCCACCAAGGCGGCCGATTTCTACAAGAAGACCTGGCAGCCCAGGATCGGCGCGGCTTACCAGATCAGCAGCAAACTCGTCGCCCGCGGCGGGTGGGGGCTGTATTACATCAACCCCACGAACGATTACCTGAACACGACAGGCTACACCACCAGCACTCCGCTGGTGGCCTCGATCGACGCAGGCCGGACGCCGATTCCGAATAACCTGAATAACCCCTATCCGAGCGGCATCAACCTGCCCCCCGGCTCCTCGCAAGGCTACCTGACCTACGTGGGCCAGAACTTCAACTGGTACAACCGGGATTTCAAGATCCCGTCTGTCCACCAGTTCAGCCTCGGCTTCCAATTCCAGGTTTCACCGACCTCGACGCTGGAGCTTTCCTATGTCGGCAACCGCACGATGGATCTCCAGACCAACAAGGACTCGAACCTGCCCTCCTTGGCCTATCGCAAGACCTGCAATATTCTGGAGGGCGGCAAGCCGGCGAACTGCCAGGCGACGACGGCCAACCCCTTCAAGGGATTAGCGCCGTTCCTTGGAACCAGTTTCTACACGGCAAACACGCTTCAGAAATTCCAGATGAACCGCCCGTTCCCGCAGTTCAACGGAAACCTGAATCAGCGCGGCCTGAACCAGGGCCGCATCTGGTACAACGCGCTCCAAATGAGTTACAACCAGCGATTTTCCGGCGGCTTGAACCTGCTCGCGAACTACACCTGGTCGAAGCAGATCGAACGCTGGGGCTTCACCGATCCTTACGCCGACGTCTTCCAGCAGGGTTACTACTACATGGACCGTCCGCACGCCTTGAAAGTGACCGGCGTCTATGATCTTCCCTTCGGCAAAGGCAAGAAGTACGGCTCGGGTTCGACCGGCCTGGCTCAGAAGCTGATCTCGGGCTGGCAGGTGACCACCTTCTTCAACCAAAGCTCTGGCGAGCCGGCGAACCTGCCGGGCAACGTGCTGATGTTGAAGGACCCGAAGAACTACGACGTCGATTGGAAAGCGCATCAGGTCCGTGGCTGGTCGCCCTGTGTGCTCCGCATGGATAACAACGGCAACGTCACGCCCCAGAGCTTCTCCATTGCGGCCGGGTGCGGGACGAACCATGCCGATTACTCATGGATGCTGCTGCCGACCTATGCGCCGAACGTGAACTCCACGCGTTCGCCGAACGTCCGCAAGCATCACGCCTTCACCATGGATTCGTCGATCAACAAGATGACACAGATCGGAGAGCGCTTCCGGTTCCAGTTGGGCCTGGAGGCCTTCAACGTCCTGAATCACAACTACTTTGGCCGCGAGGTGTTCAATACCGACGCCAACAACGCCAACTTCGGCACGATCTTCCCGCACCTGGCGTCGAGCCAGAACGGGTATCCGCGCCAGATCCAAGTCCGCATTAAAGTGTTCTGGTAAACCAGGGCGATCCGCGGAAGAACGACCCCGGGGAGGCTGCGGCTTCTCCGGGGTTTCCGTTTTCAGGAGCCCGCAAAGAGGCGGTCGAAGTAGTCGCGGGTGCGGTCCTGGATCTGCCGGAGCTCGGGCGAGCGGGGGCTGGCCGTAGAGGTGGCCGGGGGCCGTGGCAGGGATCGGGGCCGGTGATGTAGACGAGGTTCACCAGGTCATTGTCTCAAGGCCGGAACAGGGGCGGGCTGAAGCCGGCCCCACGAGACAGGCCAGGAGGTCGGTTTTACCGGAGGGCGTGATCGATATCGGTGATGATGTCGTCGATGGCTTCGATGCCGACCGAGAAGCGCACCAGCGATTCGGTGACGCCCATTTCGGCTTTGAGGGCCGGCGGGACGTCGCGATGGGAGCTGATCCACGGATACAGAGCCATGGTGTGGACATCGCCGAGCGAGGTCGCCTTGACGACCAGTTTCAGCGAGTCTAGGAACTTGAAGACTTCAGCCTTGCCGGCGTCCTTGATTTCGAAACTGACCATGCCGCCGAACAGGCCCTCAGGCAGCAGGCGGTCGATGACGGCGGCGTCGGGGTGGTTCGGGCAGCCGGGGTGATGGACGCGAGTGACCCGCGGATGGGTGCGCAGCCAGGCGGCCAGGGCGAGCGAATTCTGGCACTGGCGCTCGACGCGCAACGGAAATGTCTTGATGCCGCGCATGGTAAGAAAGGCCTCCATGGGGCCCATGACGGGTCCGGCGATGCGCGAGAAGCGGCGGACGGTTTCGTGGAACTGCTGTGTGGTGACGATCAACCCGCCGAGGGTGTCGCCGTGGCCTCCGAGGTACTTGGTCGAGCTGTGGACGACCACATCCGCGCCGAGTTCGAGCGGACGGACCAGCAATGGGGTGGCGAATGTGTTGTCGACCATGAGCACGCAGTTGGCGGCGCGGCAAAGCCGGGCGATGGCCGGCATGTCGCCGACGCGCAACAGCGGGTTCGAGATGGTTTCCATCAACAAACAGCCGGGCTTGTATTCAGCCAGCGCCGTTTCCAGGGCGGCGAGATCGTTGGTGTCGACGAACTTCGTTTCAAGGCCGTAGGGGCCCAGGACATCGAAAAGCAGCTTGATGGTTGCGCCATAGATGTCGCGCGCGCAGAGGACGCGGCGCGGGCGGTCGACGAGGACGGCGATGAGGGCGTGCTCGAGGGCGATCATGCCCGAAGCGCAGGCCAGCGCGCCGTGGCCGGATTCAAGCGAGGCGGCGAGTTCCTCGAGGGCGTCATTGGTGGGGTTGCAATAACGCGAGTACGCGTAGCCGGATTGTTCGGCGCCGAAGATGCGGTCCTGTTCGGCCTGGGATTCGTTGATCCAACTGGCGGCGAAGTGGACGGGCGTGGAGACCGGGATTTGAGTTTGGGGCTTGCGGCGGTCGCCCACATGGACGGCTCGGGTGCGGATGTTCATCTGAGTCTACTTTCGTTTCCAGCGGACACCGTCGCGAGTGTCCTCGATCACGACGCCCTTGTCGAGCAGTTCCGACCGGATGGCGTCGGCGCGGGCGAAGTTCTTTGATTTTTTGGCCTGGGTGCGTTCGGCGATCAGGGATTCGATGTCGTTGTCCGAAAGGCCGCCGGCGGCGGTGGTGGGCTTGAGGACGTCGAAGATGGCGTCGAAGCGGTCGAGCAGTGAATGCGCGCCGGGCTTGTTAGCGGCGAGGAAAGCGCCGGAATCCATCGCGGTGTTGGCGTCGCGGAGGTATTCGAAGACGGCGGCCAGCGCGCCGGAGGTATTCAGATCGTCGTCGAGCGAGGCGTCGAAGGCGGCCACGGCGTCGTTCACGCGGCGGGTCATCTCAGGGTTTTCGCCCTCGGGGAACGACTCGCCATTGAGGCGCATTTCGAAGTTGCGCAAACGGTCAATGGATGCGGCCGCGCCCTTCAGCCCGTCGAAGGTGAAGTTGAGCTGCTTGCGGTAAGGCGCCGAGACGAGCAGGTAGCGGACCGCCTCGGGCGAGTAGCCGCGGTCGAGGATGTCACGCAGGGTGTAGAAGTTGCCGAGCGACTTCGACATCTTCTGGCCTTCGACCATGAGGTGTTCGGCGTGGAGCCAGAAGCGGACAAACTGCTTGCCGGTGAGGGCCTCGGACTGGGCGATTTCGTTTTCGTGATGGGGGAAGACAAGATCGACGCCGCCGGTGTGGATGTCGATGGTCTCGCCGAGATACTTCATGGCCATCACCGAGCATTCGATGTGCCAGCCGGGGCGGCCTTCGCCGAAGGGCGCGGCCCAGGCGGGTTCGCCGGGCTTGCGGGCTTTCCAGAGGACGAAGTCACGGGCGTCGTCCTTTTCGTATTCATCCACATCGACGCGGGCGCCGGCGATGTTGCCGCTGAGGTTGATCTTGGAAAGTTTGCCGTAAGGGGGGAACGAACCGATTCGGAAGTATGTCGAGCCGTCGCTTTCGTAGGTGTGGTTCGAGGCGGATAGCTTCGAGATCGCCTCGGTCATGTCGTGGATGTGTTCAGTGGCCAGAACGATCCGTTCAGGGCGTTCCAGGCGCAGGGCGGCCGAATCGGCGAGAAAGGCCTCGGTGTACTGGGCGGTGTAGTCCTGGATGGACTGGCCGGCGGCGACGGCGTTACGGATGATCTTGTCCTCGACGTCGGTGATGTTCATCACGTGGTCGAGGGCGTAGCCGCGGGCGCGGAGGGTGCGGCGGAGGATGTCCTGGAAGCTGAAGGTGCGGAAGTTGCCGATGTGGACGTAGCTATAAACGGTGGGTCCGCAGGTGTACATGCGGACCGTTTTTCCGTCGAGCGGCTGGAACTCTTCAAGCTGCTGGGTGAGGGTGTTGTGGAACCGCAATGCCATGGGAGTCTACTAAACTTAATAGTCTAACCCTTGCCAGTCTTGAAGTTCGAAATCGAGGCGGTCTGCCCGCAGACGGGCGCGCGCGCCGGACGGCTGCACACGCCGCACGGAATGGTGGAGACGCCCGTGTTCATGCCCGTGGGCACGCAGGCGACGGTGAAAGGCGTGATGCAGCGGGACCTGGCGGAGGAGTTGGACGCCAGGATCATCCTGGGCAACACGTATCACCTGTTCCTCCGGCCTGGACATGAACTGATCCGGGACTTCGGCGGACTTCATGGCTTCATGAAGTGGGACCGGGCGATTCTGACCGATTCGGGCGGTTTTCAAGTCTGGTCGTTGAGCCAGTTGCGGAAAGTGCGGGAGGAGGGAGTGACGTTCCGCTCGCACATCAACGGCGACGCGCATCTGTTCACGCCGGAGCGGGTGGTGGACATTCAGATGGCGCTGGGCAGCGACATCATGATGGTGCTGGACGAGTGCACGGACTATCCAGCCGAGCGGCGCAAGGCGCGCAAGTCGATGGAGTTGACGGTGCGGTGGGCGCGCCGGGCATTCGAGCATTACCGGGAGAAGGCGCGGGGCGGGGATGCGCGGAACGCGTTGTTTGCGATCGTGCAAGGGTCGATGTTCGCCGACTTGCGGCAGGAGTGCGCCCGGGCGCTGGTGGATCTGGATGCCGAGGGGTATGCGATCGGCGGGTTGAGCGTCGGCGAGCCGCGCGCACTCAGCATGGAGATGACCGAAGCCACGGCGCCGCTGCTGCCCAACGACAAGCCGCGATACGTGATGGGTGTGGGGATGCCGGAAGAGTTGCCCGAGTATGTTGCCCGCGGCGTGGACATGATGGACTGCGTAATGCCGACCAGGAATGCGCGGAATGGCTGTCTGTTCACACGGCAGGGGAAGGTGATCATCAAGCAGGCGCAGTACCGGGACGACCGGGGGCCGGTTGACTCCGAATGCGGATGTCTCACGTGCCGGACGTACTCGCGGGCCTATCTTCGTCATTTGTTCGTCGCGGGAGAGATGCTGTTCAGCACGCTGGCGACGATCCACAACCTGGCGTATTACCTTGACATCATGCGCCGGATGCGAGAGGCTATCGTACTTGGGACGTTCCCCGCGTTTCTGAGGGCGGTTCAGGGGACGGCTCAGGCCGGCGAAGCGCCAAAACGGTGAGTCCCACGCTCCCGCGGCGGTGATGGCGGCGGGCTGAGACGCTCCGGGACCAGCTCCGGCACAAAGTTGCCTGCAGGCGGGCAGGGGAACCGACGAAAGCAATGAGCCTTATCCTTTTTCAATCGTCGGCGGCCGCGAATCCGTTGATCCAGTTCCTGCCGATTCTGGTGATCTTCGGAATTTTCTACTTCCTGCTCTTCCTGCCGATGCAGCGCCAGAAGAAACAGCAGCAGAAAATGTTGAACGAATTGAGATCGGGCGACAATGTGCTGACCAACGGCGGGGTGATTGGGACGGTGGTCTCAGTCAACGACGATGACACGATTGTGGTCCGAGTGCGGCCCGACGGAGTGAAGCTAATGATGTCGCGCGGCTCGGTAGCCAACGTTCTGAAGGACAAAGAGCAGAAGAAGTAGGAACCGAACCCAACCGCGAAACCGGCCGGCGAGAAGAGACCCAAAGCAGGAAGTGAACCGCACATGACCAGCACCCTCAAGTGGAAAATCCTTATCACCGTAGTCACGACGCTGATCTGCCTCTACGGCATGATCGGGCTGCCGAAGTCGATGAGCGAGCTGAAGGCGAACTGGGACAACAACATCAAACTCGGTCTTGACTTGAAGGGCGGCTCGCTGCTGGTTCTGCAAGTGCAACTTCAGGACGCATTCCGGAGCGAGGCAGTGCTGCAGATTGAACGGCTCAAGGAAGAACTGGGACGGCAGGGGATCGCGCACGGAGATTTCGACGCCACCGAGCCGAAGACCCTGGCCGAAGCCGACTCGATCGAAATCCATGTGAAAGGCATCGCTACCGAGAAGACCGGCGCCTTCAGGGCTGTGGTGAGCGAGCAGTTCACCAGTTGGAACCTGGTTCCGGTGAACGCGACCGACTACCGGATGACGATGAAGCAGACCGACGCGCTGGCGCTGAAACGGGACACGCTCGAACGGGCGATGAGCACGATCGAGAACCGCATCAACGGGCTCGGGCTGGCTGAAGCGTCAGTGCAGCAACGCGGCGGGGCGGACACCGAAGCGGAACTTTTGATTTCGCTGCCCGGCCTGGACGATCCAGGCCGTGTCAAGTCGATTCTCCAGACGGCGGCTTTGCTCGAACTGTATGAAGTGAAGCAGGGGCCCTTCTCGCGGCAGGAGGACCTGCTGGCGCAGAGCGGCGGCGTGCTTCCGGCCGGGACCAAGATGATCCGCTCGCGGCCGGGCGCGGGCGACCAGGGAGAAGGCTGGTACGTCGTGGCGAGGACGCCGGTGGTGACGGGGCGTGACCTGCGTGACGCGCGTCCGGCGCAGGATGAATATGGCAAGTGGGAAACCTCGTTCGTGTTGTCGCAGGACGCCAAGGGGCGTTTTGGGCGTTTCACCGAGGCCAACATCGGCAACCGGCTGGCGATCGTGTTGGACGGGCAGGTCCGGTCCGCCCCGACGATTCAGAACAGAATTGAGGATCAGGGCCGCATCACGGGGGCCGCGTCGCAGCAGGACGCCAGCGACCTGGCTCTGGTGTTGCGGGCGGGATCGCTGCCGGCCAAGGTGGTTTACCTTCACGACCAAACGGTGGGCCCTTCGCTCGGCGCCGATTCGATCCGTCAGGGGCTGATGTCGGGCGTCATTGGACTGATCGTGATCGTCATCATCATGTTGGTTTACTACCGCCGCAGCGGCATCAACGCGACGGTGGCGCTGATATTGAACGGCGTGCTCCTGATCGGCGTGCTGGCCTACGCGGGCGCCGTGCTGACGCTGCCGGGCATCGCCGGCATCATCCTGTTGATCGGCATGGCCGTGGACTCGAACGTGCTGATCTTCGAGCGCATCCGTGAGGAATTGAGAGGCGGCAAAGCCGTGGTGACAGCAATGGAAAACGGGTTCAATAAGGCATTTGTGACGATCATCGACACGCACGTGACCACAGTGGTCAGCTGCGCATTCCTGTTCATGTTCGGCACGCCGTCGGTACGCGGCTTCGCGGTGACGCTGGTCATCGGCCTGGTGGCCAACCTGTTTACCTCGGTGTTCGTGTCCAGGGCAATTTTCGAGTGGGAGTTTTCGCGCCAGGGCAACCGGCCATCGTTGAGCATCTAGCCCGTGTTGTGATAACGTCTAGGGGTTTTCCGGAAGTGAACGGGACCCAGGTGAGAGGGACCATCCAGCGGGCTGAACGGCGCCCGGGGCGGTCCGAGGTCGTACATGGAACTGTTTAAAAACACAAACATCGATTTTCTCGGGAAACAGAAATGGTTCTTCGCCCTGTCGGGCGTTCTGCTCGCGATCGGCCTGGCGAGCTGGATTTCCAAAGGGAGCCTGAAGTACGGGATCGACTTTACCGGCGGCGCTAACGTCACCGTCGTGTTCGCCAGCCAACCGCCCATGGACAAGATCCGGGCGGCCGTAGCGGCGAAGCTGCCGGGCGAAATCTCGGTGCAGGATGTGTCGGGGACAAACGAAGTCATTGTCGGAACCGGGCTGAAGAGCGACGAGGAGTTGCAATCGGCGCGCGGCCTGATGGTCGAAGCGCTGCGGGCGGCATTTGGCGCCACCGGCGGCAAATACGACGTCAACAACGGTTCGGCGCAGGGCCTGGCCGACCGGCTGCGCGAACCCTTGCAGCGGGCCGGGGTCCCGATTGGCGAGCAGGAATTGGGCGAGATGGCGCGGCGCGTGATGGACTTCAAGAACACGCCGCCGCGTTCGGGCCTGCTGCGATCATTCGAAGAACTGCGGGGGGTTGAAGGCGTCAGCCCAACGGTACTGACCGTGGTGAAACAGGAGTGTGGTCTGGGCTCGTTCTCGCTCCGCGGTTCAGAGGTGGTCGGCCCCAAGATTGGGGCCGAGATGAGGAACAAGGCCGTGCTGGCGACGTTGTACGCGCTCGGCGGCATGCTGATTTATATCGCCTTCCGGTTCGAGTGGATTTACGGCCTGGCGGCGGTGATCGCCGTGTTCCACGACGTGATCATCACGCTCGGCCTTTTCTCGCTGTTCGACAAGGAGATCAGTTTGAACGTGATCGCGGCGCTGCTGACCTTGGTCGGCTATTCGATGAACGACACGATCGTGGTCTTCGACCGAATCCGGGAGCACCTCCGGCTGAGCCGGAAGGAGCTATTCCCGAACCTGGTGAATGATTCAATTAACCAGACGCTGTCGAGGACCGTGCTCACGTCGGGATTGACCCTGGTTGCGGCAGTGTGCCTGCTTGTTTTTGGCGGGGCGGCGCTGAACGGATTCAGCTTCGCACTGGTCGCCGGCATCGTGGTTGGTACTTACAGCTCGATTTTCGTTGCCAGCCCCATCCTGGTTTTCTGGTATAACTACGCCGAGGGCCGGCGCCGGGCCCGTCCAACGGCCGAAGGCGGGAAGCGATAGGATTAAATGCGCGTCATGATCCAGCATGGCCGGAACTTCCTGGCTGGGCTGGTGTCAAAATCGATGAGTAGATGCGGCCCGGCGGGGCCGGGACACTTGGATTCGAGGAGAAGGTAGACAGATGTTCGAACAATCGTTCGTCGAAGCGTCCGCGAAGACCAACAAGAGCTGGACCGTCATGGTTTCGTTCATCCTCCAGGTCTGCATGATCGTCGCGGCGGTTATCATTCCGTTGTTGAACCCGGAGTTGCTGCCAAAGACGGCGCTCTCGATGATGCTCGTAGCGCCTCCGCCGCCGCCTCCTCCGCCTCCGCCTCCCGCACCGGCCGCCGTCGTCAAAATCGCCCGGGTGATCCCGAAGCAGTTCGACGGCTCCAAACTGGTTGCACCGAAGCAGATTCCAAAAGAGATCGCGATGATTAAGGAAGACGAGCTTCCTCCGAGCACGGGCGGCGTCGGTGTCGTCGGCGGCATCCCTGGAGGAATGCCCGGCGGGACTCCCGGCGGGGTCATTGGCGGAATCATCGGTGCCGTGCCCCAAGCCGCGCCTCCGCCCCCGCCG
>Ga0172370_10011094_pt1 | contig 10210 bp, 11 predicted proteins | sample LakKiv5m_FD_114538 | JGI IMG/M metagenome (GOLD analysis project Ga0172370, IMG submission 114538) | Freshwater microbial communities from Kabuno Bay, South-Kivu, Congo - kab_022012_11.5m | ecosystem: Environmental > Aquatic > Freshwater > Lake | place: Democratic Republic of the Congo...
ATACCGTCCATAAATCAGGTTATCAAGTAGTATTGATAAACGATCATATCACAAAAACGATCTGAATCACCCAAGGTGAGTAATGGTGAATTAAGGCCTTGGACAAAAGTCTTTTTTCATAGTCTTTGTAATACCCGTTGACCTTAAGCTCTTTAAGCTCCTGCAAACCATTGGCAAAATATGACTGATATTCCTGTTTTAATTTATCCAAACAAAACTTGGAGTTTTTACCCAATAAAATTGAGCTTAGATACTCAAAATAACGCAATACTCTTTCATTACCACTTAGCCTAGCTCTTAGCAAGCTATAACGTTCCAAAAGTAATTCGCTTTCCTGTAACTTGAAAAGTTTGCGAGCTAGTTTAAAACTGAACGCCAATTGACGTAAAGCAAATAACTTTTGGCGGAACAATTTTCTAGTATTGATTCTACCTTTATTATCCACTCCGCGCACAAAAATTCATGGATGTTCTAAAGCATCAAATTGTAAATCTAGTTGAGCATCTAAATCAAAAAAAACCGCTTCACTAATTTCCGAACGCTCCAGCATTTTTTCATAAACCCCGCGCTCAATATTAAAAGCTTGATTCTGCAAAGACTGCTTGAGCAAACCCAAACTGGCAAACTGGTTCAATTGTTTGATTAAAACTTGTTCAATTTCTTGCCACTTTGCAATTTGTCTCTGGCAAGTGGCTGGGCTGACTCCAACTGGCCGGTTCTGTTTTAAACGTCTAATAGCCGTCTCTAAATCAAATAATTGACTACAAACCAAGTCTACATCTTCAGTCTCGGAAGAGTAGTTGAGTTTAAATTTTTTAAGCAACCAAGCTACTGTCGATCCATTAACAAAAAGAGTAAAAAGCAAGGTAGCAAAGGTAAAAATAAATATTTCCTCCTTATATTGATAACTTTCCGGCAGTGAAAAAACCAAAACCAATGGAATTACGCCTCTAATTCCACCCCAATTTAATACATGTTGCCAAGCAAGGGGAATATTTGGTTCATCACGAAAAAATCTAGAGTGATTACTAATAGCTATACTCAAATAAACCGAAAAAGCCCTAGAGAATAACACTATCAAAACCACCCAGAGCCATCTTGGGAAGTCTTTAATTAAAAAGCTGGTATCTAAATTGTAAGTAGTAAAAAAGAAAACTATAGAAACTGCCAAGTAACCTAAATAATCCCAAAAACTATGAACAAAATGAGCTACTTGGGGAGAAATTCTGGCTTTGCCCAAATTGCCCATAACCAAGCCTGCCACTACAGCGGTAATCACACCAGACAAATGTAAGTAATGTTCGGTGGCCGTAAAAATCAAAAGAGCAGTAGCTAGAGTCAAAGTGGTTTCTACCTCTGCGTCATTTTCAATTTTTGCCAAAATACCTGATGCCAAATAACCCAAAAAAGAACCTACTAAAATGCTACCAACAAAGACGTAGAAAAATTCCGCCAAAGAACTTAAGATAGTCATGTGAGAGAAATTGCTACCACCTATTACCACTATCGCTACAATCCGAAAAACTACCACAGCAGTAGCATCATTAAACATACTTTCTCCGTCAGCAATTAAAGCCAAGCGTTTGGGACCAACTAATGATTTAAACAAGGCCAAAACAGCAATCGGGTCTGTGGCAGAAATCAGAGAGCCAAAAAGTAAAGCCGCTCCCCAGTCAATACCTAAAACCAAAGCCAAAGAAATGGCTACAAAAGCCACAGCAAGCAAAAGACCAAAAGTAGCCAAAAAGCTTATTGTTTTAAACTGTAACTTAAACTGATGTAGGTTTAAAAGCATAGCTGAACCGAAAAGCAAAATTGGTAAAAGAAAATAATAAATTGCTTCACTTGGCAAGTGTAAAATGGTTTCAAAACCCAAAAAATGCATTAGTTCTTGGCCAAAAAAACCAAAAAGAAGAGCAAAACCGTATAAGGTAAAAGGGTTTTTTTGGCAAAATACTGTAAACTAGAAAAGCCAAAAAGGATTAAGCCGATGACCAAGACGATCTCAAACTGATGCATAACTATTTATTTTGAATAACATATAATATAAGAAAGTATGCATTCTAGCAAAAGAGTATTGATATGACAAATATAGGAGAAACAGATCTTAGAGCCTACCAACAAACAGATATTAGCGCAGAAGATGGCAGGCGTTATATTATTAAGTGCTTGAAAAACTCAAGTTCTGGCGCGGTGTTCTCTTTCCAAGTTACCCCAAATTGCAATCAAATGGATCTAGCTAAATTAAAAGCAGTGTGTCCGGGTTTTAAGTTTAAATTAAGAGACACTAATCCTTTGATGTTAGATGTTTCTTGCAAATAATTAAGGCTTTATGCTTTTTTTACCAACAACCAATTGAGATCTAACCTTCTATAGTTTAAAGTTAGGTAATAATTATTTATGAAAAAACTGGTACTAGGTAAATTGCTAAAAATTGTTTTGGCGCTTTTGGTGTTGGGAGCAATGGGTGGGGGTGGGTTTGGCTTGGCTACCTACTTGAATCAAAAAAACAGCCAAGCCAAACCCACCACAGAAGCCAACTCTAGCCAAGAAGCAGTCTTTATAGCCGAGGCTTACCAAGTTTTGTCAGACAACTACTGGGAAAAACTGACAGATGAACAATTAAGCGAGTTATTTATCCAAGCCATAAGCAGATTTTATGGCCCACAGCCAGAAATTGAGGAAAAAAATGTCCAAGGATTGACTAAACTAGTGGATAATTTAGTCAAAAATCAACTCACGCTTGATCATCCAAACTTTTTAGCTCAATCCCTAGATTTAGTTTTACAAAATTTAAAACCTTTCAGCCGGAGTCGTCTTTATCTGGAACAAGACACCAAGGCTTTGGAGGAAAAAGTCAGCAACATTGATCCAAAAACCGATCTCTTCGCCACTCTAGGCACCACTCGAACTGCTTCTGATACCGCCATTGCCCAAGCGTATGAGCAAAAAAAGCAAGAGATTGGCCAAACTGCCACCAACGAAGCAGAAAAAGCCTTAAAGCTGGCAGAGATTGACAGGGCTTATCAGGCGGTGGGCGATCAAGCATCCAGACAAAGGTATGCCAAAACCGGAATTGAGCCTACTATCTTAGGCAAAAACTTGGGAAGTGGCATTTTTTATGTCAAGATTAAGCAGTTCTCTCCCACCACCGTAGAAGACCTAGCTTCGATCTTACAAAAAATGCCCACTCAAGAATCTGGCAGCAGCTTGATCATTGATTTAAGAGACAATTTTGGCGGAGCAATTGACGGTTTACCCTATTTTCTTGGCCCTTTTATTGGTAACAATCAATATGCTTACCAGTTTTTTTCCAGAGGAAAAACTACTGATTTTAAAACTAAAGTAGATAAACTTAAAGAACTTGAGAACTTTAAAAAAATGATTGTTTTGATCAACGAAAACACCCAATCCTCGGCTGAAGTGATGGCCGGAGTTTTCAAAAAATACAACACAGGAGTATTGGTAGGTAGTAAAACCAAGGGTTGGGGCACGGTAGAAAAAGTTTTTCCCCTTAAAAACACTCTGTCGGCTGACAAAAAATTCTCTCTGTTTCTGGTCCATAGCTTGACTTTGGACGACACCGGCAAACCAATTGAGGAAAATGGCATTACCCCTGATGTTGATATCAACACAACAAACTGGGAAAAACGACTTCTTGGATATTTTAATGATACTAATTTAGTTAATGAAACTAAAAAAATTATAAAATGAACGAAATTGGTGAATTAATTGGTTTTGGCAAAGATAAAAAAGTTTATTTAGATAAAGCATATGCTGATAAAGTCATTGTTATATACAATCCTGAAAGTATGTATAAACCATTTACCGCAGAACAAGTAAAAGCAATTTATTATTTCCAAAAAATTAAACACTACTTGTTTCCTGATAATTTCCCAAATATTCATGCCGCAGTAAATGGAAAAGATGTTTATCTAATTTCAGAGAGAATCGATGATCCATATCATCAAGCCTACTCAAAAAGAAAATTGGGCAAGCCACTAACTGAAGAAGAACTTAAAAAAGCTACAGAGTTTGAAAAAAAAATGACTTCTGAAACTACAAAAGCAGAAATAAAAAGAGTTGTTGCTTTATTTGAAAAAGCCGGGATATTCTGGATTGACTTACACTTTTCAAATTGGGCTCGCAAGAATAACAACACGTTAGTGAATTTAGACACTGAGCTTGCTTTTGCTCACATGCAAAAAATTTACGATGAAGAAAAACTAAAATCAGCAATTGAAATGATTGCTGATCTAAAACGCAGAAGGCAAGCTTCATCTTATCTTAGTAGACTAAACCAATTGTTTGAAGAAGAAAGAAAAAAAGCTCAAACAAAAAAGTTCTAACACCTGAACAAGCAAGAACTATTATTAAAGTATGATATTTAACGATGACAAAAATTAAAATCTTTATTAAAAAATATCTATTTGTTTGGCTTGGTCTATTACTCATAGCCACCACCGCTTTGACAATGGCACTAGCACCCAGATTTGGTCAAATGAGCACGACTCCTGTGATTCAAACCGCCTCACCATATGAATTTGCGGAAACGGCAGATGATCAGCCAGTTGACCTTGACGAATGGTCCAATCAAGTAGAAAGCCAACCCAACATTGAGTCTCAAGATAAAATAGGCATCTTGCTACTTGGGCAAGGCGGACCGGGACATCAGGGTGGAGCGTTAAGCGACGCCATACAACTGCTTTACATTGACAAAACTAAACAAAAAATTGCACTGATCTCCATTCCTAGAGATTTAGCCGTACAACTACCCAGTGGTAAAACTGTTAAGATCAACTCCGCTATTCCCATGTCAGGCGACAAAACAAGCATGATTAGTGGGGGCAAAATTGGCAAGTCTCTGGCCACACAGTTGAGTGGTCTACCAGTGCAGTACTTTATCGCGGTCAACTTTGTAGGCTTTGAGCGTCTGATTGGCCAAGACCTAGGTGGCATTGAGGTCAATGTAGCGGAAACTTTAGAAGATGCTTGGTATCCCATAAGAGGCGAGGAACTTAATCCTTGTGGCCACACTCCAGAAGAAATTGCGCAGCTAACTGCTACCAAGTCTGGTTTTGAGCTAGAAAAAGAGTTTGTTTGCAGGTATGAGCATCTACTGTTTAAACCCGGGATAAATAAAATGCAAGGTGGTGAGACACTTAAGTATGTGCGATCTCGTCACGGCTCTGGTAGTGGAGACTTTTCCAGAGGCCAGCGCCAGCAAGAGGTTTTAATTGCCATAAGTAAAAAGTTAATCTCGCTTGAGGCTTTGAAAAACTTGGATAAGATCTACATAAAAGTGGTAAAAAATGTCAGCTCTGATTTGGACCTGGAAGGAGCGCGGCGGCTAGCCGCCGCGCTCCCCTCTTTAGCCAGTTGGCCAGTCACCAACATTAACCTTAACACTTCCAATGTCCTCACCTCTGGACCATCCTCCACTATCATGCCCAAAGCCGGTATCAACAACTGGACAGAGGTACACAACTACATCAGCCAACAAATGAATTAGCCTAGTTCATACATTGATACCCAATCAAATATCCAAACTAGTTATTTTTGCGCTACAATACCCAAAGTTAACAAACAATAAGGAGACGTCGCATAGTGGCCAATTGCAACGGGTTGCTAACCCGTACCGATTTATCGGTTCGTGGGTTCAAATCCCACCGTCTCCGCAACAGTTGAAAAGTTCTGATAGACCCGTCTAATACCTCCGAATTGGTTGATGGGTCTTGCCAAATTTCCTTGATTTGAAGATATTTTGTTTTAACAGCCCGTAATATTGCAGATTTGTTCGTTATTGTAACGCGGCTGATTTTCTATAAGCTAAAATTACAAAAGTACAGCTTATATCCTTAAATATTTTTAAGACAAAAATTGCCTGAAAGAAAATTCCTAATTTACCAGTATTACAGGTAGATAGTAAAAATTATTTCTTTGAAAGGAGAATAATCATGAATAAAAAAACTATGCTTTTGGGTGCAACTGCCCTAGTGCTAGGCGCAGTAGCCTTACTTCCTCAAACAGTACTCGCTTATAAAGGCGATACATCTGTTCAGGGTCCAAACTATACACAAGAGCGTCATGATGCTATGACTCAAGCCTTTGCCAGCAAAGATTACAGTGCTTGGAAAGCATTGATGGATGGCAAAGGGGTTACTCGTCGAATTACTGCAGATAATTTTGCCAAATTTGCAGAAGCACACCAATTATCTTTGGAAGGTAAAACTGCTGAGGCTGCTACTATTAGAGCAGAATTGGGGCTTGGTCAGCACAATGGCTCAGGTATGGGTCAGAGTAATGGTCAAGGTAGAGCAAATCGCTAAAGTCATACAATACAGAACATCCTCTAGTTGCTTTATTAACAGCTAGAGGATGTTCTACAATAAGACAATATACATGCAAACAGTAAATAAATTGAGCGATGAAGAGCTCGCAGAGATTGTTCGCACTAGAGACAATGGCGCTTATGCCGAGTTAATCCATCGCTATCAGAAAAAACTACTTCGTTATGCCACTTATTTAATCAATGATGAAGATCTTGCAACCGATGCTGTTCAAGAGGGTTTTATCAAAGCATATATTAATCTTAATAGTTTTAATTCCAAACTTAAATTCTCCAGTTGGCTTTATCGCATTGTCCATAATCAAGCCATGAACTTAGTCAGTAGAAGCAAAAGCCATATTTCAACGGATGAAGTTCTAGAAATGGATAGCGGTATAAATTTGGAAGACGAATTAATTAAAAAAGAAATTAAAAATAATTTGCATGATTGTCTCAACAAAATGGATCTCTTATATAAGGTTCCCCTTACTTTATATTTTCTTGAGGAAAAATCATATGAAGAGATTAGCGATATTTTAAGAATTCCAACTGGCACAGTTGGCACTCGTATTAATCGAGCCAAAGCTATGGTCAAAAAAATATGTCAAAAAACCTAGAAAAAAACATTATGGCCAAGGTTAAATCTGGTCAAATAACAATGAAGCCACGTTGGTATTTCGTTTTGGGTTCATTGCTGATGAGTTTTGGATTAATTGGCTTGAGTATTGGGGCAATATTCTTAACCAATCTAAGCTTTTTTTTCTTGCGCCAACATGGGCCAATGGGCGAATGGAGATTGCAGCTGATGTTAGATTCTTTTCCGTGGTGGATTCCAACTCTAGCGATTTTGGGAATTGTCGCAGGAATATTTTTTCTCAAAAAGTTTGACTTTTCTTACAAGAAAAATTTTTCGCTAATTATTGCTACTTTTGTAGCAGCAATTGTTTTAGCTGCTTTTATCATTGATCTAACAGGTATCAATGATGTTTGGTTTGGCCAGGGACGTATCAAAGATCTCAATCAATTCAATCAAAATGATTGGTCGGGCCAACAAAGCCAATCAAAACAACAAGGAAGAAGAGCTCGTTTTACTTATTAATAGTAAAAGTTTATTATAAAAATAGGTTAAATTATGAACAAAAAAAATCTCTTTTTAGTCGCATTGGTAGTTGTCATAGCAGGTGGAGTTTATTATTTTTATCAAAGTAATAAGCAGACAACTCCTTCAGCAATTCTTCAGGAAAATATTGTTGCTCCTAGCAGGCCAGCCGAAATCAATGGTTTTATTTTATCAGCTCTAGGCAACGAAATTAAAGTTGCCAAAGAAGTTGGGAAGCCAATCTTAACCGAAGAAGAGCAAGCGGCTAAAAAAGTTGCGATGCAGAAAATGTCTCCAGAAGAGAGAGCTGCTGCCAAAGCTGAGGAATCAGCTAATTTAAAAACTGAAGAGATTTCTTTGTTTGTGCCAGTGGGCGTTGTTATTAGCAAGGGTGCTGGTGATGCAAGTGGAAATACAGTTAACGCCGAGATCGCTGAATTGCAAAAAGGGATCTATGTTTCGATTTGGACCAATGAGAATAATGAAATTGAATATATTAAAATTAAAGGTAGCTAAAAATGTTTTTGCATAAAAAGAAATCTCTTATATTTCTAGTGGTTTTTCTCATGGTGATTGGTGGCTTTGGTTTATTTTTTTACCAAAGAAATGCCGCCTCGGCAAAGGATGCCGCTGCTCAAAAAACTGCTAAGGTAATTAAAACTGATTTAAAGATTGCGTTTTCCATAGATGGGAAATTGGTAATAGATAGTTATGAACCAAACTTTTCCGTTAGTGGCAAAATTGCCAAAGTTTTGGTCAAAGAAGGTGACGTGGTTAAAAAAGGACAATGGTTGGCCTTGCTAGATACTCAAGAGGCACAAAAAGACTTGGAAAAAAGTTTATTAGATTATTCTAAAGAGCGTAATGATTTTGACCAAGATACTCAAGTGACCTATGCAGATAAAGTGATCACCGACACTTTCAAGCGCATTCTTGAAAAAAACCAATGGGATCTCAGTAGAGCAGTTTTAGATGTAGAACTAAGTAATTTGGCTATACAGCAATCTAAATTGGTTGCGCCAATTGAGGGTGTTGTGGCAGCGATCAATATTAAGGCTGGCGGTTATGCTAGCACTCAAAACCAAACTCCAGCCATTACTATTGTTCAGCCTGATAGTTTGCAATTTATTGCTTATGCTGAAGAGGATGATGTGCTTAGAATTACTGAAGAGCAAAGCACGAATATAGTTTTGCAAGCTTACCCTAAAGATCAATTTCCAGCCAAAGTAGTTTTTGTGTCGCCACGAGCGACCCTTGATACTAATGGAATTGCTTCATACAAGGTTGCAGCGGACATTGAGAACCAAAAAAACTTAAAGCTAATCGATGGAATGGAAGGAAGCCTTAGCTTTGTTGCCAAAGAGGTTAAAAATGTTTTAGCTATTCCGAATAAATCAATCATTAGAGAAAACAACCAAACTTATGTCTTAGTCAAAAAAGAAAATGCTGAACTTGTCAAAACTGCGATTCAAACAGCTTTTACTGATGGCAAAAATGTGGAAGTGACCAGTGGTTTGGAATTGGGACAGGAAGTAGTTGTAGGCAATTAAAATGGCAACAAAAATAATTTCACTTGAAGATGTCAAAAAAAGCTATTTCATTAAAAGTGAAGAGTTTCCAATTCTCAAAGGCATCAATTTTGATATTGAAAAGGGAGAATTTGTGTCTTTAATGGGACCGTCTGGCTCAGGCAAATCAACTTTGCTAAATATCATCGGTGCTTTAGACAAACCAACTAGTGGTAAGTATTTTATTCAAGAAAAATTGGTTTCCACTTTGCTTTCTGATCAACTAGCTGACATTCGCAACCGCTACATTGGTTTCATTTTTCAAAATTTTAATTTAATTCCCACTCTTAGCGCGTTAGACAATGTGGCTTTGCCTAGTTTTTATGCTGGAAAATTAGTTTATGAGCGTGCAAAGGAATTATTAAATATGGTTGGTCTTAGTGGTAGATTCAATAATCGTCCCAACGAATTGTCTGGCGGGCAGCGCCAAAGAGTTGCCATCGCTAGAGCACTCATCAATGATCCTGAATTTATTTTGGCAGACGAACCAACCGGCAATCTTGACTCCAAAACTGGTCGAGAAATTATGGATTTAATCTCATCTCTCAAAAATAAGCATGGCAAAACCATTTTAATGGTTACCCATGACCAACATTTAAGCAAAATCACTGATCGAGTAATTTATCTCAAAGATGGCAAGATTACTAATAAAAAAAGTGTATGACAGTTAATTTTTTATTTCAGCTATTTATTTTATCCTGGCAATCATTAAGAGCCAATCTTTTTCGCTCTTTTTTAACAACTCTAGGAATCATTATTGGTACAACCACAATTATCATTGTAGTTGCCCTAGGTGAAGGAGCTAAACGCGACATTGAGGCACAGTATTCCAACATGTCAGTAACGACTATTCTGGTCAATGCTCCCGCCACCGGCGGCTCACCTTCCAAGTTATCAATTAATGACATTCCTCTAGTAAAAGAAATTCCCACAGTTGCTGAGGCAGTGCCGATGCTAACAGGCAAGGTGAATATTGCAGCTGGTGACAATACCACCAATTTTTCAGTAGTTGGTACTTATGCAGATTTTGCAGAAGTTGCTAACCTGGAATTTGTCAGCGGAACATTTTTTACTCGAGACGATGGAGATGGCCACAATAAACAAGCAATTTTGGGAGCAACCGTTGCCGAAGAATTGTATGGCAGCAAAACACCTGATGTAATTGGTGAGACAGTGATTTTAGGTAAAAGAGAATTTGAAATTATTGGAATAGCA
>Ga0172370_10011097_pt1 | contig 10209 bp, 8 predicted proteins | sample LakKiv5m_FD_114538 | JGI IMG/M metagenome (GOLD analysis project Ga0172370, IMG submission 114538) | Freshwater microbial communities from Kabuno Bay, South-Kivu, Congo - kab_022012_11.5m | ecosystem: Environmental > Aquatic > Freshwater > Lake | place: Democratic Republic of the Congo...
TATACCAGCGTATGCATTACCAGTACGTGCATATTGATAACCAAAATTATTTAAAGGTACGCCAACCATAGTTGTCAAATCGCAGGAATTATAATACTCAGACGTAGAACCTGGAAATAAAGGAGAAAACCAATTTATAGCTAAATTAATTTGACCGTAAGTATTGGGGCAATTTGAAAAATTCTCCAAACTTGGATTTGATACTAAATTAATTTGTGCATTTACTTTAATAACATTGCAAATAAAAAATAAAATGATAAATGTCTTTTTCATAATTAAAGTTCAATGTAAGTAATCGTATAGAACTTAAAATAAAAATTAAATTTATTATTACACATTAAAAAAAGTATTTACCTAAGGGTGTCATTCATCAAGGGGGGCCAATGGCTATAAAGTTGAAGGCATGGTCGGGTAAATTAAAAACAATGCCGAATTGAGCAGTAGTTGGTGCTCCATTTAAACCCCAGGTAAGTCCTGAATTATCTGTTGGAGCAGCCGTAACTTGTGGTGTTCCGGAAAATGGAACAGAAAAATTAATTGTATAAATAGTTGTTCCTATAGTATGGGCAACAGTAAAACCAGTTCCTGCAGCAATACTTCCATTCGCATTGATTGTTCCACTAATAAACCTTACGCTCGAACCTGGGGCTGTTTGCCAAGTAGCTAAGCCAACACCATCCGAAGTAAGAACTTTGCCTGCACCTGGTGTGCCACCTGTAATTTTTACTTGACCATTAACTTCTAATTTCGCACTTGGAGTTGTAGTTCCGATTCCAACATTTCCCACATTGTCAATTCTCATTCTCTCGGCCGCATTTGTTCTAAATGCCATAAACTTGGTTGTATTGTTATAATAGATAGTTGCATCCATTGGGAATGATTGGCTCCCAAATTGAATTCCAGCGTTACCATTCACTCCAGAACCTCCACCGGCTATGATACCTAAATAATTGTTTGAAGCAGACAAAGAGTTTTTTGAAAAAACAGCACTAGCATCAGTTACTATGGGCTCGCTACTACCGGCCTCACCGTAAACTACAAATTTAGCCGTAGGTGTTGTGGTTGCAATTCCCACACTGGTTCCATTATCAAATACCTGGCTGCAGCTAACATCCGTTGCAGATGCCCGTTTTGTAAGATAATTATTAGTACCGCAACTCATTGTAATTCCACTACTGGAAGGAGTTTGCCAACTAGCTAAACCAACACCATCAGAAGTAAGGACTTTGCCTAAACCGGGCGTGCCACCGGTAATCTTTACCTGACCATTGACTTCTAATTTTGCTCCCGGAGAAGTGGTGCCTAACCCAACATTACCTGCAGCAAAGTCTCCGAAAATTAATGGAGGATTTATGCTATTATTAGCAATATAAAGCTTGTTTGAGCCAAGCTCATTAAAGCCAGCTTGATAGCCCAAAAAGACATTTGATGCTCCGATTATATTGTTGTATCCTGCGCGATATCCTAATGCAACATTGGTATTACCCGTGGTATTATTCAATAACGCCTCTACCCCAATGGCAGTATTTTGGTACCCTGTGGTGTTCACCCACAGCGACTGCATTCCTTCAGCTGTGTTGTTACTTCCGGTTGTATTATAATTTAATGCATTATAACCGATAGCTGTATTGGAAATTCCTGTAGTGGTGTTATATAATGCTTTATATCCCGAAGCCGTGTTGGCAAATCCTGTGGTAGCAGACCAAAGAGTTTGATAGCCAAGTGCAGTATTATAATTTCCTGTATTTGCAGCAGCAACCACTGATCCACGTAATGCTTCATAACCAATAGCAACATTTTGATTAGTATATGGAACTGCCGTACTATTTGAGTAAAACATGGCATTATAACCTACAGCTGTGGCATTTGACCCGGCAACATTAGAACTAAGCGAATATCTTCCAATCGCAGTGTTGTTTGACCCAACTGTATTTCCATTAAGAGCATTCTGACCAACAGCCACATTTTCACCACCTGTAGTGTTAGCATACAAACTATAATAACCGTTTGCCGTATTTGCATTTCCTGATGTTGTAGAATATAATGAATTAAGCCCTGTGGCTGTATTGTTATATCCGGTATTATTGTTATTGAGCGACTGGTAACCTGTTGCAGTATTATTGTATCCGGTAGTATTTGAATAAAGTGATTGCTTTCCTGAAGCTGTATTAAAGTACCCTGTATTATTCATATATAAAGAAGAATATCCAGTAGCAGTATTGCCATTTGACGAAGTGTTATGATAAAGCGCATATCTTCCTATAGCCGTGTTTTGAGTCCCTGTTGTATTGAAATTTAATGATTGCAATCCGATTCCTGTATTTTCACTTCCTGTTGAGTTGAAGTAAAGTGTATTCTCACCAATGGCTACATTATAACTTCCAGTAGTATTTGTCAATAAGGTTTGAACTCCTATAGCAGTATTTGAGTTTCCTGAAATATTATTTCGTAGGGTACCATTTCCACCTATTGCTGTATTGTAACTTCCTATGGTATTTGAAAGCAGTGCTTGAAACCCAATAGCAGTATTGTACATGCCGGTGGAGTTAGCATTCCCTGACATATAGCCCCAAAATGTATTTGCTAAAGTAGGGTCAATCCTTCCTGCTTTTTGATTATTAACTCTAACATTAAATGGAATGTTATCCGTAGTTCCAATAAAATTTGTTCCATCAACTGTACCTGCATTGCCTAAAAGTAGCCATGCATTATTAGCTCCACTTGCAAAGCGAACCCATGCAGCACCATTCCAATAATAATAACCTGGAGTAACGTCGTTAATTGTGGCCGTATTGTACACCATCAAACTAGTAGCTATCCCTCCGCCAATAGGTGCATTTAACGTGGTCATAGTCAAAGGTATTCTTGGAATTAACAAACCCATGTTATTCGCTGGACTGGCATCTATATCCAACATGGCTGATGAGTTAGGAACCGCCCCAGTGACGTTAATACTGACATTTTGTGCATATAAATTTAAGGTAAGTAATGCAATAATGATTGGCAATACTGTCAGAGAAATATATTTGTTCATAGTATCTAAAAATAATTTACATATCAAAGATATAAAATTACAATGAACACTTTACCTATTTTATCGAAAATATTTTATTATTTTAAGAAGTTATCAATAACGAACTTTAACAAACTTCTTAACAAATTTTAACTTCATGGGCTTGATTTCGGTTCATTCCTTTTTATACTTTTGCAAGCACTAAATTTTAAAAATATGGCAGAAGCACCAGACATTAAAGAATTAAATGAACGGATACAACTTGAAAGTTCATTCGTTGATCTTGTTACCCTCGAAATGCAAAAAGTGATTGTTGGACAAAAGCAGATGATTGAACGACTGCTGATTGGCTTGTTATCCAATGGCCACATATTGTTAGAAGGTGTTCCGGGTCTTGCAAAAACATTGGCTATTAAATCATTGGCAAATACTATTGATGCCAGGTTCAGCAGAATACAGTTCACACCTGATCTTTTACCTGCCGATCTTTTAGGAACCATGATTTATAGCCAGAAGAAAGAAGAATTTATCGTTCGTAAAGGTCCCATCTTTGCTAACTTTGTTTTGGCTGATGAAATCAACCGTGCTCCGGCAAAAGTACAGAGTGCATTGTTAGAAGCAATGCAGGAACGCCAGGTTACAATTGGTGATAACACATTTAAATTAGATGAACCTTTTCTGGTTATGGCTACCGAAAATCCTATTGAACAAGAATGAACATATCCATTGCCCGAGGCACAAGTCGACAGATTTATGCTTAAAGTGGTAATAGGATATCCAAGCAAGGAAGACGAAAAAGCAATCATGCGACAGAATATTTCAGGTATTTATCCTTCAACAACTAAAATACTGAAACCAGCTGATATTAATAAAGCCCGTGCTGTAGTCCGTGATGTTTACGTTAGTGAAAAAATCGAAAATTATATTACCGACATTGTTTTTGCAACTCGTTACCCCGAACAAAATAATTTATCAAAATTTGCAAATCTAATCAGCTATGGTGGTTCGCCTCGTGCCAGTATATTCCTGGCTATGGCCGCTAAAGCATTTGCATTTATCAAACGCAGAGGGTATGTAATTCCTGAGGATGTACGTGCTGTTTGTCATGATGTTTTGCGACATAGAATTGGTTTAACATACGAAGCGGAAGCTGAAAATATCACGTCTGAAGAAATTATCAGCGAAATTTTAAATACGATCGAAGTTCCTTAATCTCCAAGCACTAAAAATGGATTCAACTGAGCTTTTAAAAAAAGTACGTAAAATTGAAATCAAGACCAAAAGCATTTCTCACGATATTTTTTCGGGACAATATCATAGCATGTTTAAAGGTCGTGGGATGGCTTTTAACGAAGTCCGTGAATACCAGTATGGTGACGATATTCGTTCGATAGACTGGAATGTTACGGCTCGATTTAATCATCCATATATTAAAGTCTTTGATGAGGAACGCGAACTCACGGTTATGTTGTTGATAGATGTTAGTGGTTCAAATAATTTTGGCACAAGTATACAATTTAAAAAAGAACTTATTACTGAATTATCGGCGGTTATTGCTTTTTCGGCTATTCAAAATAATGATAAAGTAGGGGTGATTTTTTTCAGTGATCAGATTGAAAAATTTATTCCTCCTAAAAAAGGCACCTCGCACATACTTCGTATTATTCGTGAGCTACTGACCTTCGAACCTCAGCATACAAAAACAGATATAACTTCCGTCTTGCGTTACTTTACCAACGTGATTAAAAAACGATCAGTGGCTTTTCTTATATCTGATTTTATGGATAAGGCATATGACGATGCATTAAAAATCGTAAATAAAAAACATGATTTGATTGCTGTCAAAGTTTATGATAAACGAGAAATCGAAATCCCCAATGTGGGATTGATTCGGGCACGGAATGCCGAGACCGGAGAGGTAATGTGGGTGGATACTGCTGACAAAACTACTCGTGAAAACTATCACAAACTTTGGGTAGATAATGAAACTCATCTGATGAAATTATGCAATAAAGGCGGAGTGGATATTATTTCAGTTAGACCGGACGAAGATTATATAAAGCCATTGATCAATTTGTTCAATAAAAGAGGAACTAAGCGTTAACAAAATGAGTAGATTGAATTTGAAATATTTGGCTTTTTTGATGTTGAATGTAATGTTCATTTTTACTGTGTTTGGTCAAAAAGCAAGCGTTAGTATGGATAATAAATCAATATTAATTGGTGACCAAAAAGCAATTAAATTACAGTTTGCATTTCCTTCTGATTTGAAATTTACCTGGCCTGTATTTCCAGATTCATTATCGAATCATGTTGAGATTGTTGATAGATCGAAGGTTGATACGCTTGCATCATCCGATAAAAAAAATCTTACACTCAGCCAAATTTTAAAAATAACTTCGTTTGACTCGGGTTCATGGACGATTCCACCTTTTACATTTTCCTTTTATAAACCCAATGACACTACTCAGTTTGTTTCGTTTACTGATTCGTTATTGCTCAATGTCTCAACTATGGCTGTTGATACTACGAAACAAATTCGCGATATTAAAGAGCCGTTTGAGCAAGGATTAACCTTTGCTGAAATACTTCCTTATCTTTTAGCTGCTCTGGGAATTATTATGATTACGATTCTTGTTATTTATTTTTTACGAAGAAGAAGGAAGGGGCAACCTTTTATAAGTTTTCCTGAAAAACCGCTTATTCCTGCACATGAAATTGCTTTACAGGAATTGGAAAATTTACGTTTGAAAAAACTATGGCAGAATGAAAAAGTTAAAGAGTATTACACTGAACTTACCGGAATTGTCAGGATTTATTTACTAAATCGCTTTGGAATTGAAGCAATGGAAATGACGTCAGATGAAATCCTTCATGCCGTTACAAATGCTGATATCAATAAAACAGAAATAACTAAATTAAAGCAACTATTGCTGTTAGCCGATTTAGTAAAGTTTGCAAAAGAACAACCATTGCCCGATCAACATGATTTAAGCATTACTTATGCAAAAGAATTTGTTAAATCCACTGCAATTATTGAAGAAAAAATAAAAGAAACAAAAACAGAAAATCAAGAAGAATAAATTATGTTTAGCGGAATCGTTTTTGCAAATCCTTATTTTCTTTTATTGTTGGTTTTAGTCCCATTGATAGTTCTTTGGTATATGTTTAAAATTAATCGATCGTATCCCGAGTTGACGATTCCTACAACAAAATCTATAGAAAATAAAAAGAAAACTATTCGTCAGAAATTAATACATCTTCCGATTATTCTGCGGTTATTAGCATTAACAGCTTTGTTTGTTGCCATGGCGCGTCCGCAATCGAGCAATAATACACAGGATATAACTGTCGAAGGAATTGATATTGTTATTGCACAGGATATTTCTGGAAGTATGCTTGCTGAGGATTTTAAACCCAATCGCTTGGAAGCAGCAAAAGAAGTTGCAGAAGAATTTATTAATGATCGTCCAAATGATAGAATGGGCTTGGTTGCCATCAGCGGCGAAAGTTTTACACAATGTCCACTTACTACAAATCACGCATCTTTGTTGGGCTTATTAAGTCAATTAAGAAGCGGCATGATTGACGATGGAACAGCTTTAGGAGATGGCTTAGCTACGGCTGTTAACCGCTTGCGATATAGTAAAGCGATTAGTAAAGTTGTGATTTTATTAACCGATGGCATTAATAACCGTGGCTCAATTGATCCAATGTCAGCAGCGGAAATTGCGAAACTCTACGGAGTGCGTGTTTATACTATTGGTGTTGGCTCACTTGGTAAGGCGCCCTATCCGTTTGATACACCCTATGGAATACAATATCAAACTATCGATGTGCAGATAGACGAACCCTTACTTAAAAATATTGCAGAGATGACTAATGGTAAATACTTTAGAGCGGTAAACAAAGCTAAGTTGCAAGAGATATATAAAGAGATTGATAAACTCGAAAAGGCAAAAATTGATGTGATGGAATATCGTCATAAAAAGGAAGAATATTTTCTTTTAGCACTATTTGCTTTAGTTTTATTGATGTTTGAGTTTGTTTTTAGAAATACGTTGTTAAAAAAAATACCCTAATTAGATAGGTATGTATAGGTTTGAACATAGTTATATTTTGTATTTATTATTGCTGATACCAATATTTGTTTTGGTGTTTGTAATAACAATGCAGTGGAGAAAAAAAGCAATCATATTGTTTGGCGAAGTTCCATTAATCAATCGCTTGATGCCTGATATTTCTACTAACCGACTTGTTCTAAAATTCACGCTTTTAATGTCTTCTTTTGTTTTTTTAATTTTTGCAATGGCAAATTTACAGACAGGTTCAAAGCTTGATAAAGTTTCGCGCAGGGGTGTAGAACTTATGATTTGTTTGGATGTTTCGAATAGTATGCTTGCCGAAGATATTAAGCCAAATCGGCTGGAGCGAGCAAAACAGGCTTTATCGAAATTAATTGACCGATTAGAAAATGATAAAATGGGTATCATTGTTTTTGCTGGAAAAGCTTATACTCAGTTGCCTATTACGGATGACTATGCTGCAGCAAAAATGTATTTATCTTTAATTAATACTTCCATCGTACCAACACAAGGGACTGCTATTGGTGAAGCCATTCATATGGCCGTAAAATTATTTAAAAAAGACGAACGAAAAAATAAAGCAATTATTGTTATAACAGATGGTGAAAATCATGAAGACGATGCCGTAAAAGCAGCTTCTGAAGCTCAAGATAAAGGAATCACAGTTCATATGCTAGGCATGGGATTACCCGAGGGTGGCCCTATCCCGATTTCCAATTCATCGGGTAAATCAATTTTTAAAACTGACAGAAACGGAACCACTATTATTACAAAACTAGATGAAGTGTCATTGCAAAAAATAGCCGCTGCCGGTAAAGGAAAATATATTCGAGCAAATAACACGGAGGTTGGCTTAAATGCATTGTTTGATGAAATTAATAAAATGCAAAAAACTGATTTCGAAAGTAAAATTTATTCAGAGTACGAATCACGTTTCATGTACTTTCTTGCAGTTTCAATTTTACTATTGATTATTGAGATTTTTATTGTTGAGCGTAAAAGTAAATGGATTCGAAAATTAGATTTGTTCGGTGATAAACCAAAATTGAATAATTAATATGAGAAGCTTTTATATATTATCGATTATATTTTTTGTTTCATTAAATAGTTTTGCGCAGAGCGATGCAAAGCTAATACGCAATGGCAATCAACTCTATAAAAAAGGAAATTTTAAAGATGCTGAAATTGCCTATCGAAAATCATTGGAAAAAAATAAGGATAATAATAAAGGACAATTTAATCTAGGGGATGCTGTGTATAAACAAAAAAATTATGAAGAAGCATCCAAGATATTTCAGGATATCGCTAATAAGGATATTAGTAAAGAGATGAAAGCAAAGGCATACCACAACTTAGGAAATTCTTTACTCGAATCAAAAAAATACGAAGAAAGTATCAATGCTTACAAAAATGCACTGCGCAATGTTCCAAATGATAATGACACAAAATATAATTTAGAATACGCAAAGAAGAAAATTCTGCAACAGCAACAACAAAAGCAGCAACAACAGAATAAAGATCAAAAGAAAGATCAAAAAAAGGATGAAAAAAAGGATGATAAACAAGACAAGAATAAGGACAATGACAAAAAGCAACAACCACAGCAAAATAAAATTTCGAAGGAGGATGCTGCACGAATGTTAGATGCTATCAATAACAACGACAAGAAGACTCAAGATAAGGTAAAAAAAGTAAAAGGTGCTGGAAGTTCTGCAATCGAAAAAGATTGGTAAAAAAATTTATTGCATATTTTTGCGAACGAAAAATGAGAAAGATATTAATTAATATATTTATTTTTTTACTTGGCACTGCCACCTATGCTCAAACACCTAAGCTTACGGCTACCTGCAATGTAAAGCAAGTAGGGGTAAATTCTTATTTTCAGGTTACCTACAAACTTACGGGAGGAACTGCACAATCTTTTGTTAAACCATCTTTTAAAAACTTTAATGTAATTGGCCAATACCAAAGTTCCGGTGGTGGCATGACTGTAATTGTAAATGGCAAAGTTGTGCAGGGAGGAGAAGATGAAACATCTTGGACTTACCAACTTTCGCCTACAGCTACTGGAAAATTCACAATTGATCCTGCCAAAGCACAAGTAAATGGCCAGTGGATACAGTCCAATAGTTTAAGCGTTGAAGTTGGATCTGGCAATTCAAATCAATCAAATACAAACCATCAAAATAACAAAACTAATAATACGCAAAAAAATACTCCTTCTAATTCCGGAAACAATGATTTGTTTTTACAAGCTTATGCAAATAAATCTAATCCGATGCAGGGCGAGCAAGTGATTGTCACATTTAAGATATATACTCGTATTCCGGTTACTCAGTATGCAATTAATAAACTGGCTTCCTTCACCGGTTTTTGGTCGCAGGATTTAATGAAGGATGTAAAAAATCCTCCGCAGAGCACAGAATATGTAAACGGTGTTCAATATAATACAGCTACAATTCGTCAGGTATCGCTTTTTGCACAAAAGAGTGGCTATCTGACTATCGAGCCACAGGAGGTCGAATGCATGGTTCAAGTCAAGTCACAGCATCAGGCAAATATTTTCGATAATTTTTTTAACGACCCATTTTTCAACATTCCGCAGATGTTTGATTCTTATCAGAATGTTAAAAAGACAATTCGTTCAAATTCGTTGGCAATTAATGTAAGACCGCTGCCACTTACTGATAAACCTACTGATTTTAATGGTGCTGTTGGTTCTTTTTCGCTTCATGCCGAAATTGATAAAACCCAACTTCCAGCAAACGATGCCGCTACACTTAAATTTACCATTAACGGTAAGGGAAATTTGAATTTGATTGATAAATTAACTGTTGATTTTCCTCCCGATTTTGAAACGTATGACCCCAAAATAAATGATAAAATCACTTCAAATGCTTCCGGCGTTTCGGGTAGTCGTACTTTCGAATATCTTATTATTCCTAGGAATGCAGGAGTATTTAAAATAAAACCAATAACATTCAGCTATTTTGATCTAACAAAACAAAAGTATGTTTCATTGACCTCTCCTGAGTTTGTTCTTAAGGTTGGAAAGGGAACCGGAAGTTCAAATGTTACTGTGAGTGGAGTGAATCAGGAGGATATTAAATA
>Ga0172370_10011106_pt1 | contig 10205 bp, 11 predicted proteins | sample LakKiv5m_FD_114538 | JGI IMG/M metagenome (GOLD analysis project Ga0172370, IMG submission 114538) | Freshwater microbial communities from Kabuno Bay, South-Kivu, Congo - kab_022012_11.5m | ecosystem: Environmental > Aquatic > Freshwater > Lake | place: Democratic Republic of the Congo...
ATTACCAAAAGAATCGGCAGATCATCTTGGATTATCTATCATCAATCAAAAACCTTTATACCATAGGGCGCCCGGGATTATTTTTCTACAACAACACCGATCATTCTATTCAAATGGGACTTGAGCTGGCCAAGCACATCGATGAAGAGGGTTCCAAATCAAAGTGGGATAGTAAGCTCGATGAATTCTTTACCTATCGTATAGTTGATTAAGTGGTAAACCAACTAACAGCCGTTGCCCTATCAATAATGACCTTGGTTTTTCCTATCCGAGGTCGTGAATTTTGGCGTCAAGGCAAAGAAATAGATCATCTAGACTCCATCATCAAACAGGTTGATCAACGAAAACTTCCGGCCACCTGGCTGATTCACTACGACATCCTTGAGGATGGGCAAATTGTAGACCGTCTGAGGTCTCTGCCCAAGAATCAGGAAATAGGAGTTTTTAGCGAAATTACGCGAAAGTTAGCCAACGACAGCCATGTTTCTTATGATTGGTTAAATGGACCTTGGACCGCTGCCAATAAACTTTTTTTGTCAGGATACCGACGTGAAGACAGAATCTTGCTAATCGATCAATTATTCACTAAATTCAAAAACATTTTTGGTCACTACCCCAAAAGTTATGGTTCTTGGTATACCGATGTTTTTTCTACCGAATATATCAGAGACAAATATGGTGCCTCGATACAGCTCGGTTTAGCTGATCAATACTCAACCGATGGCTACCAAACTTGGGGTCAAATTTTTGATCAACCCTACTTTATTAGTAAGGAAAGCGCCATTGAACCTGCCAACAGTGGAAACAATACCCAAGTCGTCAAAATACAGTGGGCGCCAAGGCATCCAGTCAGAAGTTATGGTACTTCGGTGGAATTTTCAAACTATTCCGCCCAGGTAAATGATTATTATCGCTATCACCATTTGAGTGGTGACTACTTTCTTGGGCTCCTAGAGGATATTAACCTCAATGTTCATGCGCCAATCTCCCAGACCACCATTGGCATAGAAGTCTCTGAGCTTGAGCCGAAGTACTTTGCAGGTCTCATAGATCAACTCAAGATAGTCGACAACCTTTCTCGGGCCAAGAAAACCAAGCTACTGACTATGTCAGATTTTGGTAAATTGTATTCAGAAAAATTTGATGCTACTCCCAGGTCAGTTGTTGACGGACATTACAACGGTAAATATTTTAGATGGGTAAACGACCCAAAATACCGTCTACTGTTAGTCAAAGACGGTTCAAAAAAATATATCTCTGATCTTCGTTTTTATAACCAGAACCCTATTCGCGATAATGATCAATTGGTTCCTGATGAGAACACCAATCTCACCAGGATGACCAAGGCCGTTATCGACGACGTCGTTTATCAAAACAAGACCGATATCAATTCCAATTTCCCAGTTCAAAATGCCACCAGGACGTTTTCCAGTCCCTGCTCAAATTCTTACGGTGGTTTCAAAGATTTTCCCTGTTTTTATCTCCTATTAAGTAAACTTCAAAAACTTATTCCAGACGTCCGTTATTCATATATAAACCGAAACTACATCCTTGGAGTCAGAACTAACAAGGATACATTGATCGGTATAATTCTTCCTCAAATTCGTCTGGGGAAGCTAACCTTTGACTCTAATCTACTCGATAATTTTATAAACTTAGATAAATATCGCTATTTTAATTTTCCCCTGTATGGACGTCAGGAATCTGAAATTGGTGAAATAGGGGATAATCAGACCGTATTTCGCAAATTTACCTCATATGGTCAAGAACATATACTAAAATTACCCCAGGACGGGAAAGTTATTGAAAACAGCTACTACTCGGTATACAAAAAATGAAAATTAAACCCAAAGTCGCTTTATTTGAGGGTAAACATATCCGTCGAGTCTGGGATGCAGAAAAGGAATTGTGGTTTTTCTCGGTATCCGATGTTATCGCAGTCTTGACAAACAGCATTGATCCGCTTGCTTACTGGAGAAAACTTAAGGAGAGGTTGTTAAAAGAGGGCGGAAAAGAAACCGTGACAAGATGTCACGGTTTGAAAATGTTAGCGTCAGACGGAAAAATGAGGCTCGCTGATGCTGCGGATACAGAAGTGATGCTTCGTCTAATCCAGTCGATTCCTTCTCCCAATGCCGAACCGTTCAAGCTTTGGTTGGCCAAAGTTGGCTATATGCGCCTTGAGGAAACTGCTGATCCCGAATTGGCCATAAACAGAGCCCTTAAAACATACTTCCAAAAGGGTTATACCAAAGAATGGATTAATCAAAGACTTAAAAGTATCGAGATAAGAAAGGCTCTTACTGATGAGTGGGAAAACCGTGGAGTAAAAGAGGGTTTGGAGTTCGCTATTTTAACCAATGAGATAACTCAAGCCTGGGCAGATTTATCTATAAAACAATATAAGAATTTAAAAGGTCTTAAAAAAGAAAGCCTGAGAGATAATATGACCAACCTAGAATTAGTATTGAATATGTTGGCTGAAACAGCCACAACCGAGATCTCTAAACAAAAGAAACCAACAACTTTTAATCAAAGTAAACGAGTTGCACTCGAAGGTGGATCTATTGCCGGCAATGCCCGACGTGAAATAGAATTTAAAACTGGTCAAAGCATAATTAGTGACAGTAATTCCAAATCGAAACTATTAAAGAAATGAAACAAAAAATTCTACGAATACTCGGTTCTTCGACATCAAGAGATACCTTGTTTAGTCTGATCGGTGTTGGGATCATCAGTCTGGTTGGTATGTTGTATACCGTTACGATGGCTCGCTCCTTAGAGCCTAGTGTCTTTGGTGTTTTCTCCGCCATTACGGCACTAGTAACCATCCTCTCCAGCATGGGTGATTTTGGACTTTCTTCGGCCCTTATCAACTTTTTGCCCAAATTAAAAGATCAGCGAAAGGAGTTAATCTCAGTCTCTTTCTGGTTTCAATTGGTGGTCAGTCTCTTCTTCATCTTAACTTTAATCATTTTAGGCTACTGGAATAGTTTTATAATTCCCGGCTCGTCATCGATTCATTTTGCTTTGGCCGGAGTCTTAATTGCTGTTTATATAGTTCAAGGTCTGTCGGTCGCCGTTTTTTCAGCCGATAAAAAATTTATTCAAAGTTCCCTGGTTCAGGCTCTCGATTCAATTTTAAAAATGCTTTTAGTCTTGGCCCTTTTCTTTAAGGGAAGTCTCAACATAGATCTAGCCTTAATCGCTAACATTATTTCCTGCTCAGTTTCCCTGATTTACGGCCTTAAATATGAACTAAAAAACATTAGGCCAATTTTTCCTCGTCAACAAATGATTTCAATATTTCATTTTGCCAAATGGATCGCTCTATCTCGTATTTTTAGTACTACCATCTCTCGAGTTGACATCCTCCTTTTAAATTTACTCGCGGGTAATTATCAGGCCGGTATTTTTTCGGCCGCCAGTCGGATAGCCCTTCTCTTTGCTCTACTGGTTAGCAGTCTAGGTAACGTCATCGCCCCCAGGTTCTCCTCATTCAATAATAATCAAGATATTAAAACCTACCTAAAAAAAGTTTCTATATTGGTTGGGGGCATTTGTCTCTTTATGCTCCTCTGTGTGGTTTTGGCCAAACCGCTTATTCTCTTTGTTTTTGGCAGTAAATATCTCCCTGCCATTCCCGTTTTTAGAGCCTTAACTTTTGCCATGATCCCGTTTCTGTTAAGTATTATCACCACCCAGCCACTAATATATTATTTTAATCAGCCCCATTTTTTTGCCCGTCTGACTGTTCTGCAAGTGGTAGTTATCATCTCTCTCGACCTATTTCTTATACCTCACTTTCAGGCCATGGCCCCCGCCATCTCTTTGGCCGTCGCCAATACTTTAGTCGTCGTCATTAGTGGCTATAAATTGTTTTTACTTCTTCGTGATTAACCCAAAAATTATCGCCCATTGCCTGGTCAAAAACGAAGATAGATTTATTTGGTACTCTTTGAAATCCGTTTTACCATTCGTTGACCAAGTCATGGTCTACGACACTGGTTCTAATGACAAAACAGTCGAAATAATTAAATCCATAAAATCTTCCAAAATAAAGCTTAAAGAGGTTGGATCGGTTGATGTCAACACCTTTACCGATATCAGAAACCGAATGTTAAAAGATACACCGACAGGCTTCAATTGGCTAATGATCCTTGACGGTGACGAGATCTGGCCAGACAATTCTATCAAAAGCGCCTCGTCTTTTATCCTCTCTCATCCAGAAACAGAATCAATCGTCGTCAGAACAAACAACATGGTCGGTGACATTTACCATCGGTCACCGGATTGGGCAGGGAAGTATCACTTGGCAGGAAAAGTAGGGCATTTAAATCTGCGCTTTATTAATCTTAAAAAAATAAACGGCCTTCATCTCGAAAAACCTCATGGACAGCAGGGATATTACGATGGTGACGGAAAACTTATTCAGGACAGACCCGGGGTAAAGTTTCTAGATGTTTCTTACTTCCACGCTACCCATCTTCAAAGATCTAGTAATAGATCCAAGGATTTGGCCGTTATTAAACGAGCTAATAAATACAAAATCGAATTGGGCGACAAAATAGACAGTAAGGATTTGCCTGAAGTCTTCTTTCAAAAGCATCCGAAAATCGTCCCAGACGTTACTACTCCTGCTTCCACCTGGTATTTTTTATCGGCCCTTGTTCTGGTAATTCCAAAATATTTAAAACGACTACTTCTTCCTACCCGCCATGGCTACTAAAAAGATTTTTTGGCTAATTTTTCTATTCACCTTTATTATTCGGCTTATTGGTATTGACAAACTAGCCGTCTACCCCGACGAAATCACCTGGATGGTCAAGGGTAAAGAGGCCCTTTATGCCTTAAAAGCGCTTAACCTGGATTATTTCCGTCATGGTTGGTGGAACAGCCAAACCGATACCTACGCCATCGGTTGGCCAATGGTCATTTTGGGTGGGCTGTCCCACATCATCTTTGCCGGGGCGGGTAAATTTAGTTTGCATTTGCTCCCCGACGTCCTCTCCGTCAGGTTATCTCAGATCCTCATCAGTTCGTTTATCCCTTCATTTCTTTTTTATTACGCCTCTGCCTTTATCAGGCAAGAGGTCGCTTTATTTGCCTCAATCGCTCTTTCTCTTTCGCCCATTAGCCTGGGGGTTGATCGCTGGTTTATCCACGATAGCTTTTTGTCCCTTTTCTTTTTACTTTCGATGGGTAGTTACCTCAAGTCTTACAAAGAAAAAAAGATTTCAATTATGTCCGGGGTCTGGCTGGCTCTTGGCGCCCTAACAAAGCCTTTAGGAGTCATTCCGCTTATCGGTTGGCTGATTTTATTTAATCGAAAATTATTTATTGCCAATTTAACCTCCTTTGCCGCCTTGATTCAGTTAATCTGGCCCCAAAGCTGGATTGAACCGATTGTGGCTTACCCCAATTATCTCTTGCGTCAACTAACCCTAGTTAATACCGGTGACCCTATCCCGAATTTCTATTTTGGAGTTTTTGGTAATTCTCCTCATTGGAGCTACTATCTTTATGAGTTTCTCATAAGAACCCCGGAACTGATTTTGACATGCTTCCTTTTGGGACTAGTCTTATTTTTTCCCAAACTAAAAAACAGACTGATTCTATCCGTCTTAATTCCCATTTTGGTCTGTTTTTATCTCCTTTCGGCCTCCTCAGTCAAGGGTGGTATCAGGTACTTGGTCTTTATCTTGCCATTCGTCTATTTATTATCCGCCCAGACCGTTTACTTATTTTTAAAGAAAATAAAGACTTACCGACCACTTGTTTATTTCTTACTCTTAATTCATCTTTGGTTTGTCTCATATGCCTTCTACCCCGATTATTACCTTTATTACAACGCCCTAAGCGGTGGGGGGGAAAAACAAAAAAAATACATCCTAGTTTCGCTTTGTTATGGCAACAAAATCGCCCTAGAATATCTGGACCAAAATAAGTATCAGGGACCAGCCTTTATCTTTGGTTGTCAGGATTCTGGATACTATCATACTTCCAGAAAATTGACCAAAACCTTTGCGGATGCCAAGTACCTCATCGTCGAAAGCTCGTTTATTCAACAACATCCAGACAATCAACAACTACTTATAACTTTAAATTTTTATAAACTCATTGATCTTCGACAAAAGGGGATCATCACTGCTTCAATTTATCAGAATCCAATTTACGGGCGACCAAAATCACCCCCTGCCCAATAGGCCAGGATAACCCAAGACCAACCAACAAATTTTCAAAACTCAAGACCACAAACCCCAACCAATTGATATATCGATTTATCTTATTTATAGACGACCCATGTTGACGTCTAAATAAAAGGCTGCCAATAAATAGTTTAAGTAACAATAACGGGGTCTAGAACGGCGAATTTTCAAGTTTTCCACCAGTCCCATAATTTCTTGATATCTTGTTTGCTTTTTGTTCTGGTAAAGGTGAGATACCAGAAGAGAAAGGAAACTTGTTGAGGAGTCTTCATCCCACGATGGTTAAGTAGTTTGTTTTTGAGTTGACAGTTAACTCCCTCAAGGGAGTTATTGGTGTTGGGAAGAATCTGGTGATCTAGATGAATGAAGAAAGGATACCAGTCATCAGTAAGTAATCTCCAAGCTCTTCTTAAATCTCCATGGGTATACCACCATTTTGGTCCAGTCTTGGTCTCCTCAGTCGGACTTGATGATCTTTCTTTCAAGAGATGACCAAAGGCCATCTCCCACTCGATTAATTTCGCTTTCCAGCTTCTGGCTTCATCTTTGGTTTTGATTTGAAGTAGCTGTTGGGCAATACTCCTCAGGACAATTACTGCTTCAAAAGAACTTCTCTGAGGTAAGAGTCTTTTGGCCTCTCTTTCTACGTGGGTTAAACAGCGCTGGTGTGGAATGTCATCTTTCAGGCATGTACCCACCCCAGATCTGATTGAAACTTTCCAATCACTAATGACACCCGATGGTGGATGTTCCACAAAAAGCTTACTCAATTGGTCCAAATCGGTACCAAGAGCTTGGTGCGACTCACTTAGATGATATGAACAGAAGATGTTCTCCCCATGGGTAACATCTCGATAGATTAGTATTACTCCTTGTCGATGCAACCAAGTTCCATCTATGGCCAGTATCCAGGGATCTTTGTTTGTGGTTAAGGTTGGTGATAGTAGTTCCCAAAGAACCACGGGGGAAACAGGCTTGTCGAAAAACACCTTAAACTTTACTGATAGTGTTTTTCGACTAACCTCTTTTTCTTCCCAGAGATTCTTTCTGTTTGATCTTCCAATGATTAGCTTCTGAAATTCGCAGAACTCTTTGAAAGATACTTTGGTGTGTTTTTGACGAGTAAAAGAGTATCCGCAAACCAGGCACTTGTATCGTCTTTTTCCTGATCTCCGAAAACCCTTCTTCTTAGATCGACCGTCACACTTTGGACATCTTGTAACTCTAGCTTTGGGGGTATCCTTAATTTCATTTTAGAAATTTAGCACACGTTTTTACTTGATTCAATGGGAAAAAACATTAATTTTAGGCCCCGAAAATGTTACTTAAGCCCAATAAATAGACTTGGATTTAAATAGCTAATCTGAACCACTCCTAGCCCGGCCTTCTTGGCCAACTCCTTGATTTCTTCCTTGATATATCGCCTGTTAGTCATCACCGTTTTATCGTGGTCACTCTTTAAGAAATTAAAAGCCGGTGCTCGAAGAATTAGTACACCCCCGGGTTTTATAACTCGTGCCAGTTCGCTCACCGCCTTATTGTCGTCCCGTATGAACCTATGATAAATCACGTCTATTGAAACCACTGCATCAAAAAGACCACTCATATGTGGCAATTTTTCTAAAGATCCCATTCTCGTCTTGACCTTTCTTATCTTGCAAAACTTTAGAGCTTCAGGGCTTATATCCACCCCTTCAGCCAAGTATGACTTTGAAAGTCTTTGAAGTAAACCGCCGGTTCCGCATCCTGCGTCAAGAATTTTAGAAAATCTAGATAATCTTTCCCGTACCAATAAATTTACTACCAGATTATTCAGGGAAGTGTAATAGAAGTGCGTCTCTTCGTTCCTATAAATATTCTCGTACTCACTTTTCTGCATGGACTTTCTCAATCACCATCAAGCTCCACCATAGTAAAGACAACTCTTTAAAAGTTTGAAGCAGGCGACTGGGGTTAAAAAACTGTGATGACCCAAATTTACGCGGATAATGATGAACCGAAACTTGACGGAATTTGGCGCCCATTCGTTGGGATTTTTTTATCAACTCAACACAAATCGATCCACTACTGCTATTCAAATCCAATTTAGAGACGATTGATCGTCTAATCAGGCGAAAATCACAATCGACATCATATATGGGCAACAAAAATGCCCATCTCATGATCAAAGCATAAAAATTCCCGATAATAACCCTGTAAACAAAGTCTTGACGCTCCATCTTTATGCCATTAATAAAATTGACGTCTTTTGTCATCAAAGAATAAAGAATTGGCAATTCTTTTACGTCATATTGCCCATCTCCATCGGTGTAAAACACCAGGTCTTTTTTTGCCGCCGCAAACCCGCTTCGCAAAGCTCCTCCGTACCCTTTGTTTTTTTCATGAAATATAGGGATAAAAATTTTGGGGTATTTCTTTTTTAGTTCCAACAATACTTGTTTGCTATTATCACTCGATTTATCTTCTATCACGATTACCTCAAAATCATCGGTCAGATCTCGTAGAGTTTTTATGGCATCTTCAACTAACCCGCCTATTGTGTACTCATCGTTATAGCAAGGAAAGAAGACCGATATACTCATCGAGCCTAGTATATCAACCGTGAACGACCTTGTCATTCCCGCGTAGGCGGGAATCTATTACAATTATCTTAATGAAACTGGCAATAGTTAATTTTTATCAAGATCACAACCTGCGTGGTGGGGAGACATTTATTGAGGCCATAAGGAATAATCTATCTTCAAAACTCGATACTAAAATATATTCCGCCAAGTCAGAAAACTTTTCCACTCCCCCTATTTGGTCCATCCTTCACCACCGTCACCCCTTACGTTATCTCTTCCTGGACTTGCCAAAAATATACGAATTACTTTTTACTTTCAAAATAGTTCCTAAAATCTTAAAACAAAAACCCGACATCATCATGCCGTGCAACTCTGGTTGGCAAGTTCTAATTTTATCGATCCTGGCAAGACTAATCGGTGCAAAACTGGTTATCTCGGGGCAATCCGGGCCCGGTTGGGATGATCGCTGGAATCTATTCATGAAACCGGATCTATTTGTTGCCTTGACCAAAAACAATCAAAACTGGGCCGAAAAAGTCGCCTTGTGGCAAACGAAAATCGTATATATCCCCAACGGCGTTGATTTGAAACTGTTTACCCCCGATGGTCCGAAAGCGAAAATTAATTTAAAAGGTAAAATCATTGCCTGTGTCGCCGCCAACACTCCAGCCAAATGTATCGACCTGACCATTAAAGCCGTTTCCATACTTAAAGACGCCTCCCTCCTTTTGATAGGGGATGGAGAAATTAAGGAAACGCTTGATCTATTTGGTGCCAAACTTTTAGGCAAAGATCGTTTTCTTCATCTTGTACTTCCACATTCAAAAATACCCAAATATCTTCGCTCTGCCAATCTGTTTACCATGGTTTCAGAAACCTCTGAATCGTTCGGCATTGTCTATTTAGAGGCCGTGGCTTGCGGCTTGGGAGTCGTGACCAGAGACGATCTGTCAAGAAGAGAAATCATTGGTAATGCCGGTCTTTATGTCAAAGATCCTGAAAATTCCACCGAATATACCGAAGTTCTAGAGACTGGTCTTAGCAAGGAGTGGACCTCAAAAGCCATTTCGCAGGCAAAGAAATTTGATTGGGAAAAAATTGCTAGAGAATACGAAGACAACCTCCTCGGCTTAATTGATATAAAATAAATCCATGACCCTTACGGTCGTTATCCCAACCCTTAATGAAGAGCTCGACTTACCCAAGACTTTGGAGTCCTTATCATTTGCCGATGAGGTTTTGATAATCGACTCTGGCTCGACAGACCAAACCCTTTCTATCGCCAGGCAATTTGGTGCCAGGGTCATCCACTACGACTTTATCGATTATTCCTCCACTCGCAATTTTGCCGATTCTCTGGTCAATACAGATTGGATTCTCTCTATCGATGCCGATGTCTTTGTCCCCAAAGATTTGGCTAAAGAAATATTAA
>Ga0172370_10011107_pt1 | contig 10204 bp, 11 predicted proteins | sample LakKiv5m_FD_114538 | JGI IMG/M metagenome (GOLD analysis project Ga0172370, IMG submission 114538) | Freshwater microbial communities from Kabuno Bay, South-Kivu, Congo - kab_022012_11.5m | ecosystem: Environmental > Aquatic > Freshwater > Lake | place: Democratic Republic of the Congo...
AATTTCAAAATCTCTGGAGAAATATCATTTATAAAAATCATAAATTTTTTTTAGAAAATTCAAACTGCAAAGAAACTATATCAAAATTAATTTTTTCATGAAAGCCGACACGAAATTTTTTAAAGCTCTTTGTATATCTGCTTCCGATGTCCAATGGCAACAACCGAAATGATTGAAAAAGTTCCATCTTCTGAAATTCTGAAAATTACGCGATAATCACCAATGCGAAATCTATATAAATCGACATCCGAATAATTAAGTTTTTTCGAAAAAGATAAAGGATCAGAGGATTTAATATAAAAATTCAATTTACAAAGAATTCTAGAAACGATACGAGTTTCAATTTTTTTTAAATTTTTCCTAGCGTTCGCGGTAAATAAAATTTTATATAATTTTGTCATAATCCAAGATATTTTTTAACCTCATCGAGAGTGTAAACTTTTCCCTTTTTGATGTCATCAAGCCCCTGCTCAATCTCTTTCTCGAAATCCTCCAAAATAAATTCTTCCTTCTTAATCGGGTTTACTTCCATTACAGGTTTATTTTTATTCAACACTATAAAACGAACTTTCTTGTCGGCTAATTGCTTTGTGTAAGCCGACAAATTCTGTCTGAAATCCTTTAATCCAATTATTTTTGTAGTCATGATGTTTGATGTTAAGATGTAACTTAAATTACATCTTAAGTTTACCCTAAACTTATTTAAAAATCAAAAACACAACGCGACCATAACACAGTCTTATTAAATTTTTATTAAAAAAATCTAAAAAATTTCTAAAATGAAAACCGGACTTTACGACCGGAAAACTTCATAACTTTTTCCTAAAAACAGCCACAAAAAATCCCTCACAGATTTCTGAAGGCATGGCTTTTATGCAGTTAGAAACACGTTTATCGAAGGCCACTCCGTCGTAAGAAATGACAATAGGAAGTAAATATTTTTCAAAGCCAGCAAGACTTAATTTTAAAATTTCAACGTTATCTCCGAATTTTTTAAGAACACTATCGACGACGGCTTCATTCTCATCAGGAGACAAAGTACATGTAGAATAAGCCAAAACCCCGCCTTTTTTTAGCGCTTCAAATCCAGAAGACACAAGTCTTTTTTGCAAATTCGAAGAAGATTTAAGAATTTTTTTATTCCAAAATTTATAACTTCTCGGATCAGAAATATTTATTCTTCCTTCCGCAGAACATGGCGCATCCACCAAAACTTTATCAAAATATTCCGGCATTTTTTCTCCGACATTCACGCCATTTCCTTCTCTGACTTTTACGATTCCACTTCCATCCACAATCCCTCCGGTCGCATCCTCCTGCGCCAAAACGCCTTGTCGTTTTAAAGTGAATTTTAATTTATCAATTCTAATTTTATCGAGTTCATTCGCAACAACCTCACCATTATTTTCCATCATTATCGCCATTTGCGCAGTCTTACTTCCTGGCGCGGCACACAAATCCAAAACTTTATCACCACTAACGGGTTTCAAGAAAATGGCTGGTAGCTGAGAAGAAATGCCTTGGAAATACATCTCACCTTTTTTATAAAGATCTAACTCTTCAAAAAATTTCTCATCCCGATTTTTTATAATAAGTGCGTCCGGCAAAAAACTCACACGTTCAAAATTCACAACTTTTTCACGCAGAAAATTCATAACATCACGAACATTAGTCTTCAAAGCGTTCACGCGAAGACAAGGTTTTCGTTCGCAAGAATACCCTCTCAAAATTTTCTCAAAATAACTTTGCCCAAAAACACGCTCAAAATGCGCGCAAAATTCCTCTCCAAGCCTTTTCCTGATTTCACTTATACTTATATTCATCGAGGATTTTAATGGCGGAACGGACGGGGTTCGAACCCGCGACCTCCACAGTGACAGTGTGGCGTTCTAACCAAGCTGAACTACCGCTCCAAATTGCCCATGCAAGATAATATATTTAAAGAACAAAAACAAGCAAATTTATCTACGACCACCTTCTGACACGGCAAGAAGCGCAGCCCTAAGCTTTGCAATCATCAACTTAGATTCATCAATTCCACCTATTTTCTTTTCCCTTTTTACGGCACTTTCGCGATATTCTCTCCTGCCTAGAGGTGATTTCGCGGCTTTATTAGAACGAACACGGTACTCTCTACTCACAAGAGGTTCTTTATATCCACCCATATACCCAGGAACAAGATCATCAAGATTAACAGAAACAGAAGGATCAGCCGGATCACGGAAAATCACAGAACCTTGTTTCCTTTTAGTCTCAGGATTAGCCAATTCTTGCCTCAAAAGCCTTCGTATTCCATCAGCAATAAAATTACTTGAAGTGTCTTTTTCTGTCGATCCATAGCTAGAATCAATCCATGTTGGAAGAACAACACCACTCATATCCAACCAATCATCTCCACCTTCACCATTTTCTACTCCATTGCCAAAACCAGGAAACAAAGCCATATAATTCAAATTAATAAATACTAAAAAGGAGCGCAGTATAGCAATACGTCACCAAATACGTCAATTTTTAAATTAAAATCTATTTTTTCTCGCCAATAAAATTTGTGCGAAGTGCATGTTGTAGCTTCCTCGCCTCAACATCAGCATCACGTCTCTCTTTTTCCAAGAGAACAGCAGACACTCCATGAGGTCTAATCCTAACGCCACCTTTTCCAAAGCTATGGCCATTTTTTGATGCACTAACCCTTTGATGAGCACCTCCCTTGCCAGGTCGAGCAAACTTATCAAGAGGATCATCTTCATTCTCGCCATTATGGTCATCACAACAACCAGTACCGCCATCAGGAACATTCCAATCAGCATATCTAACTTCCGGAGAATTGCTTTCCAAAATTGCATTAACTTTAGCTCTCGACTCTGCATAATAAGACTTAATTGATTGAGATTTAGCCTTGGAGATAGTGATGGATTCCTCCGCTTTAGAGGCATTATATGCAGACCAAAGCTTATCTCTTATTTTTTGCTTCAATACTCCAGCAAGAGAATCGTTCTGACTATCGTCCTCAGGTAAAACAGAGGTCTCATTGGCATATTCATATCTTGGTCTCAGCATGTCTTCCATCAGAAATTATTGATTAAAAAAGGAGTCAAAAATAACACACTCAAGTCCCGTGGTCAACTGCAACATAGTTCCATATTTCCAAAAGATAGCTTACAATACGTGCAAATCAATATTGAAATATGAAAATCGGAATAGATTGCCGCATCTACAGCTCAAAATTTACAGGAATAGGTCGTTATACACACGAACTTGTCCAAAATCTAATCAGAATAAATGACGAGAAAAAACGTCCACACGAAATCGTACTTTTTTTCAATAATCAGGAATTTAACGGATACACTCCACCAAATCCATCAGTAAAAAAAATTCTTGCGAACGCACGACATTATTCTTTTTCAGAACAAATAAAATTTTTAGGGATATTAAACAACGAGAATTTAGACTTCATGCATTTTCCACATTTCAATATTCCATATTTCTATCGTCGTCCGTACACAGTCACAATTCACGATCTGACGATTTCTCTTTTCCCAGGCAAAGGAAATAAGATTTGGAAATTTTTCCAAAAAATTGCATACGACATCATAATAAAAAACGCAACAATTACGGCAAAAAAAGTTCTTACAATTTCTGAAAATACAAAAAGAGATTTGATCGAAAAATTAGATGTGCCAGCGGAAAAAATAGAAGTTATTTACAATGGAGTAAGTGATGATTTTACGTTGATCGAAGACCCAAAAACATTCCAGAAAACACTAAATAAATACAAAATCAAAAAAGAATTTTTACTCTACACAGGCGTTTGGCGTTATCACAAAAATTTGCCACGACTTATAGAAGCATTCGCGATTTTGAAAAAAAAGAATATCGATATTTCGCTTGTAATAACAGGAAAACCAGATCCCGAATATCCAGAGACAAAAGAAAAAGTAAAAGAATTAGGCCTAACTGACGACGTGATTTTTACAGGATTAGTAAATGAAGAAGAACTCGTACATTTATACAATGCAGCAAATATTTATGTCTTCCCTTCTTTATATGAAGGTTTTGGCTTACCTCCACTCGAAGCAATGAAATGTGGAACACCGGTTGTTGCATCAAACACATCATCAATTCCGGAAATTTGCGGTGAAGGAAATGCAATATTTTTTGATCCATATCGAGTTGAAGACATTGCAGATAAAATAGAAAAAGTTTACAAAGATGCAGATCTACAAGCCGATTTGATAGAAAAAGGAATGATTCGTGCATCACAATTCACATGGCAAATTACTGGTCAAAAGATTTATGATGCTATAATTCACGCAACACTAAAAGATTAAAATGTTCGAAAATTTTCAAAAATTTTTACCAAATGCTGCAACCAGATTCGGCATAAAAAAAGAAATCGAAGCCGCAGAAATTTGTCATATTTTTCGCAAACTTGTCCCTGAAATTTTTTCAACAAAACCAGAACCTGAAAAACACATAGAACCGGGATATTACAAAAATAATATTTTAGTCATAAGTACACATTCCCCTGCCTGGAGCCAAGAAGTCATCATGCGAAAAGAACAAATTATCGACGAGATAAACACAAAAGCAGGCAAAAAAATCATTGCAAATATAAGAGCAGAACTAAAAAAATAACAAAAAATAAATAATTTATAACCTTAACAAAAAACCTATGAAAAAAATAATTTCCATCGCCATCGCGATAATCTCATTCGCATTTTTAACTAATATTGCACTTGGATTATCTCCTGTGAAAAAAATATTTTCAGACGTAACTGGCGAAACAAAATATGCGACAGCAATAGAATTCCTAAAATATGGAAAAATCATTGAGGGATATTCTGACGGAGAATACAAACCGGAAAAACTTTTGAATCGTGCAGAATTCCTAAAAATCCTAGAAGATTTGATAGCAGAAGAAGGTATTGATCCAAAATTCGCAAAAAAAGAATGTTTCACCGACGTAAAAGCTGACGAGTGGTATACGGAATATATTTGTTATGCAAAAGAAACAGGAGTAGTAAGCGGTTATGAGGACGGAACATTCAAACCGGAACAAACAATCAATTTGGTTGAAGCTCTGAAAATTACATTAAAAGCTTTTAAATATGAGTACAAACAGACAAATACTTGGTATAAAGGATTTGTAGACGTAGCCTCATACATGAATATAATTCCTCCGGATTTCACCTCATTTTCTCAAAAAGTAAATCGAGGGCAAATGGCAGAACTTGCAACAAGAATAAAAAAATATGATTTAGATCAGTTGGATGAATTTTTAGGCGACGAATATGATGGATTGAATGCGCCAATAGTTACATACGAAACATTGGAAGAAGGAATCGATGTTGAGGATGAAGATGAAAAAACTGACACAGAAACTTCTGCATATTGTACAGAAGAGCCAGAGCAAACCGACATAGGAAGCTTAGAATATCCAATAGATCCAAAATATAAAAATGTTGGTAGTTACTTGAGCCAACTTTTGACGGCAAGTGATTGTGAAGATAAGAATAGAATAGAAAATATCTTTGGAATAGTTCCGGGAGGAGAAAGCACTGTGACAATATTTACACTTGGTTCAAACTTGACATTGGATGGAGCTCCAAGTACAGATTTTTTAGGAGTATTACATGACATAGGATATGCATGTACAGAATCAGGAGTAAGCGATAGCCAATGTGTAAAATGGGAATTAACATCAGATTCCGTTTCTGTTGAAAAACTTTATGACCTAAAACCATACGTAGACGAAATAAAATATGGTGATTGTGTAAATTGTGGCTAAATGCTCAAAAAATTTCTTACACTTACAGCATTTGCGGTTCAAAAATCTTACATGATTTCAAATCCCTCAAGGATGGAATCGCACAAAAAATCTTCCAACAAAACCGTATCGTCGGAGATTTGAGCCTTATTTAAAAAAGTGTAATACAATTGTTTTTTTTCTTGACGAATAATCGCCGGAGGAATATCCGATTTTATCAACATTGCGGCGATAATAAGCCGTCCAACTCGTCCATTTCCATCACTGAAAGGATGAATTTTCTCAAAATCAGAATGAATTTTCGCAATAGATTCTACGAGATCTTTAACTTTCGCATTTATATTTTTTTCAAATTTGGCCATCAAATCAGGTATTTTTACATAATTTGCCGTCGCAACATTAGCACCAACAATCCTCACTCCATGTCTTCGATAAAAACCAGCATCATCACGAATACCATTCATAAGGATCGCATGCAAAGTCAAAATCAAATCCTCGGTAATCCAGTTTTTGGACTTTGGTAAGGCCAAATATCTCAGTAGATAATTAAATGCGGCTTGATGATTTTTCACTTCAATCTGTTCAATAAGGCTTTTATAAGGCAAAACTTTGTTGTGAAAAAGTATTGCACCAGTTTCGTTTTGACTCAACGTACTCCCCTCTATTGAGTTGGTGTGATAAGTAAATAAAAGCAAAAATTCATCATACAAATCAGGTCTATGCAAAATAGTCTTCAAAATATTTTTATGTTTTTTACTTTTTGAAAGAATCAGTTTCTTTTTTGCCTCAAGAATATTTTCCGGAATTATCTTTTGTCCGGTATATTCCTTATAGATTTCATCGATTAAATCTTCCGCTTTTTTGTGTGGTTTCGACTTGCCGTTTATCCAACTATTAAGTGTCACAAAAGACACTTTAAGCTTTTGTGCAAGCGCTTCCTGCGTAAGTCCGGACAGCTTTTGAACCAATTTTAATTTCTCAAATATCTTCATATCCCTATTTTATCAAACTTTATAAAATTAGTCAATTTCGTAAAACTTTATAAAGTCTTAAGGCTGAGATTCAGAACAACGCCATAAAATAATATGCCATAGAAGTACAGTAAAAAACCTTAAAAAACCTTAAAAAACCTTCTACAATCTAAAAGAAAACTTTTAACCAAATTCCAATGAAAAAATACCTTATCGCATTAGTCGCGATAATAGTAGTCGCCGCAATAGGCATCTATTTCGGAAATCCTGAATTATTGCAGGGAAGAACGTCAATAAGGAAAGTTCAAGGCTCATATGTCAAAAGCAAGGATCTTTGCTACAAATATATACCTCCGGAAGAAGTCCAAGGAAATGGTCCGGCCGAAGAGACAGAAGGAACAATCGAAATAACGCCTCCATCTACAGAAAAAACAGATGGTGTGGATACAAATACGGGGACAGAACGCAGAGGAGGAGGTTCAGGTAAAGAAGGATCAGAAAGTGAAAAACCAAATATAAATATTATTATTCCCGGGGTAGGTGGTACAACAGGAACTGTAGCTCCAGGAAGTGCTGGAACTTCAGGGGATTCAGGAAATACTCCTGGTGGGGGATCTAAAAAAGAACCAAGCGTTTACCCAAAATATTTATACACAGAACAATGTAGCTGTGATCAAAATGGAGAAACTATTGGAGAAAGCAAGAATGAAGACGGAAGCATAACGAAAACAAAATGTTGGCTTTCACCCGAGAAATGCATAGGAGGAAAAGTAGAATATATCTGTCCAAGAGGTGAAGAATTTGATTGGAACAAAGTATTCAACATGTGTCATAATTTAAAAAACAAAATTTGTTTTGGGGCAGCAGGACCTAAATTTGATAAAGAAGGGCAAGCCTTTTGTAAAATATTCCAATCTTTTGAAATGGCAAAAAGTTGTTTTCCGACGCCAGAATGTTCAGACTTGATAGCTTGGTACAAGGAGGGATTGAGCACTGCAGAAATGGTCAAAAAACTTATGGAGCAAGGCTTAACGCAAGAAGAAGCTCTAAACGAAGTACCACAAGGACTCGGTTCATGTCTGGAAGAAACATTTGTTCCGTGAACTAGCTAAATGCTCAAAAAATTTCTTACACTTACAGCACTTGCGGTTCCACTCATCGTGATTCCGCAGGTGCATCTCACATTTGAGCTACCAAAGACGGTAGCTTTTTATTCATTTACGATTTTGTGTGCACTCGCATTTTTCATTGAATTGTTTAAAAATGAAAAATTTTATTGGCCGAAATTATCAAAAAAATTCTACGTTTTTTTAGGCCTATATTTTTCATCTTTGGTGATTAGTGCTGCATTAGCATTGCAGCCTCACACGGCCATTTTTGGCTCTTACGAAAGGCAACAAGGACTCATAACGTTCACAAGTTACATTACGTTTTTTCTACTCATAATTTCTACATTTAGTGAAAACAAAAAAGATACTCTACAAAAAATATTTACATTTTTAGAATGGATTTGCCTGACATCTTTTTTCATCGCTGCGCTCGGAATCTTGCAATATTTCTTTCCAATTTTACTTACAAATTACAGCACAGAAATCCTAGATGGACGCATCGCCGTTTCAACATTTGGTAATCCAAATTTTCTTGCAGCATATCTCCTAACGACATTTCCAATATTTTTTATTCTTCATAAATATTCAAAACAACAATCGATAAAAATTTTCTGGATCATCTCGATCGCAACTTCTTTATGTGCGGTTTTTCTCACTGCTACGCGCTCTGCGCTTCTCGCACTTTTCGTTGGATTTATTTTTTATGCAACAATAAAAAACAAAAAACTTCTGATTCTTTCAATAATTCTCGTCGCAATTCTCGCAATAATAAATATTTTTCAACAAACACAATTCGTAAAAAATACAGAATTCCTAAATCGCCTGACTTTTTCACAGGAGTCATTAAGGTCTTTAGAATCACGTTTTTACACTTGGCCAGCAACGATCGAAATGATAAAAGAACGACCACTTTTCGGACACGGACTTGAAAATTTCAAAGAAGCATTTCTAAAATTTTCACCAAAAGAGTTACTAACTTTAGAAAGATTTATTGATTCAACGGACCGCGCACATAACGAAATTCTCGATACTGCTGCGACAACTGGATTCTTCGGACTTATCTCATATTTGCTTTTTCTTTTCTATGCAATTTACATCGGCATAAAAAATAAAATCGAAAATCAATTTTTATCATCCATATCTTTTGCCTCTGCAATCGGATTAATAATGCTTTTTGCAAATAACATGTTTAGCTTCTCCCCTACCGAAATCCGACTTCAGCAATTTATTTTAATGGGAATAATTTTTGCACTATCGACGACAAAAATAATTACAAAAAAAATCTCGCTAAAAAAATTCACAAAAATAATTTCAGTGGTCGTACTGACGACACTCGCGATTTTTGGCGTCTACAGGCTGTCGATTAAGCCACTAATCGCAGATTATTATTTTGATAAAGGCTATAGCAATTCACTCACTGCAGACAAAAAAACAGTTTTGGAATATTTTGGAAAAGCGATTTTAACAAATCCAAATCAAACTTTATACGCAATAAAATCCGCGAAATATTCACTTCTATCTTCAAAATATTCTGACATAAATGACAAAAAATTACTCATAGATATTGCAGAACAATTTCTAAAAAAGGCTGTAAAAAACATAGGAGAAAGCCAATTTGACACACTTCTCGTGAAAGCAGAAATCGACTCTGCCAAAGAAAATTACGATTCATCTTTTGTGAATTTCGAGAAGGCAATAAATCTCGCGCCAAACAATCCGGAGGCAATTCTTGAATATGCACGCACACTTTCAAAAGCACAAAAATACAAAGAAAGTTTATCAATGTATGAAAAATATTTAAACCTTTCTGAGGTTTGGAAAAACACGAATTTCTCGACGGATGAAGAAAAAAAACAATTTCGCATATTTTTCAAAAACGCCCCACAATTTATAACGGCAATAAAAGAGACTGCAAATGTTGCAGGAATACTAAACGACACTGTAAAATACACACATTATAAAACAGCGGAAATGACTATAAAAAATATTCTCAAAGAACTTACAACCTAAAAATGACACACGAAAATTCTCAAAAACCAGAACCTCAGAAAAAAGCACCTCAGTTAGCCGAAAAACCACAAAAACCAAAACTTTCCCCACTAAAAGCCAAGGTTTTCGCGGAAACAAAAAAAGCAGCAGATTCCGTAGTCTCAACAATAACACTAAAAAAACCTAAAGATAAATTCGCCGACATCCCAAAAGAACAAGTCGAAACAACAAGAGCTACTATAAAAACAGCAATTGCCGAATTGCAAAAAGGCACATATAAATTAGCAATCGACATAAAAAACATAGAACTTGAATCCCCAGACTATTATCTGGCAGTAGCGATAAAAGAAAGTTGTGGAAATCCAAAT
>Ga0172370_10011113_pt1 | contig 10200 bp, 5 predicted proteins | sample LakKiv5m_FD_114538 | JGI IMG/M metagenome (GOLD analysis project Ga0172370, IMG submission 114538) | Freshwater microbial communities from Kabuno Bay, South-Kivu, Congo - kab_022012_11.5m | ecosystem: Environmental > Aquatic > Freshwater > Lake | place: Democratic Republic of the Congo...
AGCGTCGCATGCACGACGACGTCGCGCTGCGCCTTGCGCCCGCCCGCCGTGAGCATCGCACCGGCGTCGCCGAGCGCCTTGGCGAGCCTGTCGGCCATCCAGGCGGCGCGTGGTCCTCCGACCAGCCCGAGGTCCTCGATCGGAGCGAGCACGACGCGAACCTTGCCGCCCTTGGACGCGGGCAACCGAGGCACGATCTTCCTCGCCGCGGCGTCGAGGCCCTTCTCGAGCGAGCCGACGGACGTCACGAGATCGCGCAACTTCGCGACAACGTCGTGTCGAATCGTCACCATGGCGCAGCCGGGGGCTGTCTTCCACAGCTTGGTCGCCTCGCGTAGTCGCGCACACGCCGGCCCCTCACCGCACAGCCGCTTGACGAGCTGATCGCGCGCTTGCGCTTTGGCCTGCTCCAGATCTTGGTGGAAGGCGACCTCGTAGTCGTACTCGCCCGTTGGCGGAACGTGCTTGCCGATGCACTTCGCGTCATCCGAGGCGCGCCCCGGCGGCTCAGCGAAGGCGTGCGCGACCGCATGCAGGCACACCACGACGCCAATAACCAGCGCGCGACGAACGAGCTCACTTCGGACGCCCGCCATCCCCACCCCGCTTGATCTCGGCGCCAACCCCGTCGAGCTCGCCGGCCTTCCTCGTGTCGCCACGCTTGCGTGCCTCCTCGGCCATCGCGCCGACGGCAGCGGACTGCGCTTCCTTGGTGGCGGCTTCGGGGAAGAACGCGAGCACGCGCGCGATGTGGCGCTTGCCGTCCGGCGTGTCCGTCATCTCGTCCTTCGCCCAGCAGCGGTCTTTGACCTTCGTCGCGACGCCATGCGCGGCGGCGGCGACCAGTGTCTGATCGTCGAACGCCGCCGCGATGGCCTTGGACTTGGAGGCGAACGTCGTCGCGATCTCCACGCCGAGGTACTTCACGACTTGCACACGTGCGTCGTTCATCGCGAGATCGCGGGCCTGCGTCTCCATGCCCGAGAGCGGGCTCGTGCCAACGAAGTACTTGCCGTCGAGGCTCGACGGGATCTGACGCACCCAAGTGTCGCCCGCATCGCAAGGGCCCGAGCCGCTTGTCGTCGGCTTCGATCCCGCCGTGCGAAACGCGAAGTACACGTCCTTGAACTCAGTCACGCGCTTCCACGCGACGCCGTCCTTGAACGCGAAGTCCGCCGTCGCGACCTTGTACTCGCCCGACGCCTTGATGTCGGTCGACGAACCTGCGAACTGAGACACCGTCCCCTCGCCCAGCAGAAACTCGCCGACGTAGCGCCCAGTACACTGGTCGGGCGCGGCCTCGCAGCACTTGTAGAACGCGTCGGCGTCCGCAAGCTCGCCGATCATCTTCTTCTTGAGCGTGTACTTGACGAGCAGGCCAGCCTCGCTCGAGTACTTCGCGCTTGCCGTGCCGTAGGGCTTGACGCCGAGGTTGCCCTGCACGCCGGCGGAAGCGTTGAATCGCTGCTCGAAGGAGCCACCCGCGCCGACGATCCGGAACTTGATGAAGCGCGAACATCGCGACTGAAACGCGGCGCTCTCGTCGATCGCGTCCGCGCCCGCGTTGTCCGGAACGAAGCGACCGATGTACGTGCTCGGGTCGTCGTCGAAAGAAGCGCGTATGAAAACGCTCTTGTCGGGAGGCGACAGTCGGAGCACGCCGCCGCCGTTATCTAGCAGGGACGTCTGCGGGCCGCCGCAGCCAAGCGCAAAAAAGGTGGCCAGGCCCGAACAGAAGAGCAAACGAGCAGAGCGCATGGATACCTCGCGGACGAGCCAGTGAAGCCGCAAAGTACCAGGGGCGCGCGGTACTGACAAGCAGCGGCACGACACGAGCAGCACTCGACCCGCCGCACCAACCTCGCGTCCGCCCGCGCTAACCCGCCTTGTCATACCGATCAAACACCATCGCGAACGTGCCGCGCCCCTGTGTCTGGGAGCGCAGCTCCGTCGCGTAGCCGAACATCTGCCGCAGCGGCGCCTCGGCGGTCACGGCGCGCGCGGTGGGACCGCGATCGGCGACGTCGAGGATGTTGCCCTTGCGCGCGTTCAGCGAGCTGATGGCGTCGCCGAGGTAGTCGGCCGGCAGCACGACCTCCACCTTCACGATGGGCTCGAGCATCACGGGACCCGCGGCCTGTGCGGCCTCCCGCACCGCCGTAGAAGTCGCGATCTTGTAGGCCATCGGCTTAGACATGCCATCGCGCCACATGGCGTCGAGCAACGTGACCGACACGTCGTCCATCGCGTAGCCCTCGAGTACGCCGGACTGGACGGCCTCGAGCGCACCCTGCTTGACCATGCCCTTCATGTCGCTCGACTGCATGCAGGGCAGCGTCGCTGCCCCGCGAGCGATCTCGAAGGCGAAGCCGGAGCCTCGCGGACCCGGCTCGACACGCACGCGCACCTCGCCGAAGAGATCGATCTCCTCGGTGTGACGCTCGAAGGTGCCCGTCGCCTCGGCGGGCTTCGTCACCGTTTCGCGCAACACGACCTGCGGCTTGCCCACGCGCACGTCGAGGTTGAACGCGCGCCGGATGCGATCCGTCACGATCTCGAGGTGGAGCTCCCCCATGCCGCTGACGATGAGCTCGCCGGTCTCCTTGTCCTCACCGGATCGGAACGTGGGATCCTCGTCGGCGATCTTGGCGAGCGTCTCGACCAGCGCGTCGCGATCCTTGAGCGACGCCGGCTCGATCGCCTGCGAGATCACCGGCTCGTAGCCGCTGATCTTCTCGAGCACGATGGGCTTCTTCGGATCGGCGAGCGTGTCGCCCGTCATGGTCTTCTTCAGGCCCATGACCGCGAAGATCTGACCCGCGCCGAGCGCCGGCATGCGCGTCTTCTGCACCGAGTGCACGAGCAGAACGCGGCTGACCTTCTCGCTCACGTTGCGTGACGCGTTCCACACCTCGTCGCCTTCCGCGATCTTGCCCGAGTACACGCGCACGAACACGAAGCGACGCCCCTCGTCCATCAGCGAGACCTTGAACGCGAGCGCGCACAGGGGCCCGTTCTCGTTGAACTCGCGCGTCTCCGACTCGCCGGTGCGCGGGTGCTGCCCCACGATCGGCGGCACGTCGACCGGCGAGGGCAGGTAGTCGCGCACCGCGTCGAGAAGCGGCGGAATGCCCTTGTTTTTGAGCGCGGAGCCCGCGAAGAGGGGGACGAACTTGCTCGCACAAACGGCACGCCGGATGGCGTCCCGCAGCTCGGACTCGCCGATCTCGCGCCCTTCGAGGTAGGCGTCGCCGATCGCCTCGTCCGCGTCGGCGAGCGTCTCGATGAGCTCGGCACGGCGCGCCTCAGCCTCCGCCGGAATGCCGTCCTTGACGTTCATGGCCTTCGGATCGTCCACGTCCGTGAACACGATCGTCTTGCGGCCGACGAGATCGTACAGACCATCGAATTCGGCTTCGAGCCCGTTGGGCCACTGCACGGCGGCGATGTGCTTGTCCGGGAAGTGATGGCGCATCGACGCGAGCGTCATCTCGAAGTCGGCACCGACGCGATCGAGCTTGTTCGCGAATGCGATGCGCGGCACACCGTAGCGATCGGCCTGTCGCCACACGGTCTCCGACTGCGGCTCGACGCCGTTGGCCCCGTCGAACACTGCGACGGCGCCATCGAGCACGCGCAGCGATCGCTCGACCTCGATGGTGAAGTCGACGTGGCCCGGCGTGTCGATGAGATGCACCTCGAGCTCGTTCCACGTGAACGTCGTCGCCGCGCTCGTGATCGTGATGCCGCGCTCGCGCTCCTGCGGCATCCAGTCCATCGTCGCCTCGCCGTCGTGGACCTCGCCGATCTTGTAGTTGCGCCCGGTCACGAAGAGCAGGCGCTCGGTCAGCGTGGTCTTGCCTGCATCGATGTGCGCCATGATGCCGATGTTCCGGATCAGGCGCAGCTTGCGCAGGCTCGGCGACTCTTTTGTGGGCGTGCTCATGCGATCATCCGCACAGGGCAAGGGTGGCGGCGACCGCCTTGTCGATGCCCCGATCGAGCTCTGCGAGCGTCGGCGCACACATGTACGCCGGGGAGCTCACGAAGCGGTTCTTCTCGTCCACCACGCACTCAGTCACCGCGCACGCGACGTGCACGCCGCCGGTGAGCGCCGCGGTCCGGTCGCCGTCGGCGTTCGGCTCGCTGCCCACCGTGAAGTGCGGCGAGCGCGTGACGCCGGCGTCGCGCAGCAGCTTCGCGACGATGGGCGGCGCTATGCACAGGGCGCCGACCGGCTTGCCGGCCGAGATCATCTCCTCGAGGAAGGCCTTCGTCCCCGCCTCGATGTGGAACGGATCCTGTCCGAGACCGTAGTCGGACAGGTTCAGCGCGGCACCGAATCCACCGGGCAAGAACGCGGCGTCGAAGCTCCCGGCGTGTGCACGGCGCACGTCCTCGATCTTGCCGCGCGTGATGCGGGCCGCCTCCACGAGCACGTTGCGCGTCTCGTGCGCGACCTCCTTCGTCAGGTGGTTCATCACGCGCCGTTGCGCCACGTCGGGCGCGAAGCAGCGCACGTCCGCGCCATGTCGAGACAACGCGAGCAAGCTGAGCACCGCCTCGTGGATCTCCGCACCGTCGAGAAAGCCGCACCCGCTCAGGATTACCGCCACACGTCGAGCTGCCATGATGCACCTCCTGCATGAGGAAGGGAGGCGGGTCGATGCCGCGGCACGCGCGCGGGACGGCCCGTCGAAGCGGCCGAAGATCGACCCTGGGGAGCCACGGCGTCAAGCGGCGCCGTTGCCCGCGCAGCGATGATCCAGATCACGAGACCGATCGGTGCATGCGACCAGACCGGTCGCTTCTCGACTTGTGCGGTCGACTGCAACGTCATCGGTGCTTGACAGGGCGTTTGTCCCCGGCGGCTGTGGATAACGTTGTCGGGAAGCCGGTTGAACTCGTCGGGACGACGGCGTTTTCGCTCCAATGGTCAATGTCTGCGCAGATCGGGAGCCCGTGTGATTCCAAGGCGTTGCAGCAGCGAGGCGCAAGTAGCCCGATACCGGTAACTTTTTCGAGGCGAGCGGCGTCGCGGCGCAGCCTGGGCCGTGATCGCGCGTGCGCGGGGCGCAAGCGCCGGAGATCGTTGAACCGAGCCCGCCGCGGCGACGCGCCGCGAAAACTTGTTCCCGCCGTGGTTGCCGGCATCATGTCGCCCCCATGTCGACCCGCGCCCCAATCGCCCTGCTCATCCTCGCGCTCACCGTGGGCCTGCCGAGGATCGCGCGGGCCCAGGCCGATCCCGAACTCGCGGCGGGGGTCGCGGCCCTGCACTCGGGCGATCTGGACGCGGCGACGACGCGCGTGGGGCGCGCGCTGGAGTCGGACGAAAGGACATGGCTGGTCGCGGCGATCGCGCAGGCCAGGGGGGACCTGGCCGGGGCGGCTTCGACGTGGAAGCGCCTCTCGGAGGGTGCAGGGCCGCTGCGCTTCGACGCGGCCGCGCGCGCGGGCGCCATCTGGCTCGCGCTCGGGCGTGGATCGGAGGCGCTCCGGGCCTTTGAGCTGGCGCGTGGAGCGGGTGGAGGGCGGACGCCGCTCGACGCGGAGGTCGGTCGCGTGGAGGCGCTCTTTGCGCTGGGCCAGACGGCGGGGGCGCTCGAAGCGGCCGATCTTTTGCGTTCACGCTTCCCGGAGGCGCCGCGAGGGGCGTGGATCGATCTCCTGCGGGCGGAGGCGCTGGTCGCGCTGGGGCGGGCCTCGCAGGCGACGGCCATCGTCGAGGCGCTGCGCCTCGACGCGCCGGAGCTGCTCGCCGACGTGCGTGGTGTTCGTCTGCTGGCGGCGCTCGCCGAGGCGAACGCGATCCCGCCGGACGACGATGCGTCGCGCCTCGCACGGGCAAGGACCCTGCGAAGGCGGCGCCGCTTCGACGAGGCGAGGGCGCTGCTCGAATCGCTGTATGGGCTCGGGGCCTCTCACGCGCTCGCCGGGGACGTCGCTTATGAACGCGCGCGCGTCGCCACGGCCACGAACAGATGGGAGACGGCCCTCGAGTGTCTGCCGCGCATCGCGTCCGGCTCGCCGCGCGCACGCCGGATCCGCTGTGACGTCGCGCGCGGCCGGGGCGAGGTGGAGACGTGGGAGCGTTGCCTGCGGTCGCGTGCCGGCGCCGACGCGAGGAGCGTCGCGATCGGACTCGCGGGTGTGGGTGGCTACGGACGCGCCCTGGACGTATTGCGGGCCGGGAAGAAGCGACGCTTGCGCAGGCCCGATGCGGAAGAGGCGATCTGGCTGTGGCGTTCGGGCGACGCGAAGGCTGCGGCGAAGATCCTTGGCGCGCGGCTCGCCCGCACGCGCGGACGATCGAACAAGGCGCTCTTCGAAGCGGCGCGGCTGCACTATTTCCTCGGCCGCATTGCGCAGGAGCGGGGGGACGCCGAGGAGTCCAAGCGTCGATTCGATCGCACGGTGGAGGTCGATCCCTACGGTTGGTACCGGATGCTGGCCCGATCGCGCCTCGACCCGCGTGACCTCGACGCGACCCGTGCGACCTTCGCATGGCCGAGTCCGACCGCGCGCTGCGACCGGCCCGTCGTCGAGTCGGGCGTGCCCCGGTGCCCACACGGCCCCGCGCCCTTCGACGGGCCGCCCCTGACCGAGGCGACCGGGCTCGTCGCAGAACGCGCGGCGACGGACACGCACCTCGCCCGCGCACGGGCACTCGTTCGGGTCGGCGAGATCGACGAGGCGCGCCTCGTGCTGCGCACGTGGATGCTGGCCTTGCGCGGGCGCCTCGACGTGGACCCGCCCCGCTTGCCGAACGCGCCGCTGACCGATCACCGCAAGGCGCAGCGAGGCCTCTACGGTGAGCGGATCTCGACCGCACCTGCACGCGCGAAGCACAAGCGGGAGCCCGGCGCGCGCGCCCTGTGGCGTTCGGCGCAAGCGTGGCTCGGCGCGCTCGGCGATGCGGCGGCGGCCCGACACGAAGCCGATGCCGTCATCGACATCTCGCTTCGCATCGGCCCCACCGAGCGTACGCTCGACGATTTTCGCGCGCTCTTCCCGCGTGCGTATGCGCCGGCCGTGGAGATGAGCTGCGCGGCCGAGGGCATAGACCCCGCCACGATCTGGGGGCTGATGCGACTCGAGAGCGCCTACGATCGTCTCGCCGTCTCGACCGCGAGCGCGCGCGGCCTGATGCAGGTGCTGCCCTCCACGGCGAAGCTCGTTGCGCGCGACCTCGGGCTGAAGGCGTGGTCGATCGACCGGGCCTTCGAGCCGTCAACCAACGTGGCGCTCGGGGCCCACTACTACGGTTCGCTGGTGCGCCGCTTCGCGGGCCAGGAGCCCATCGCGAGCGGCGCGTACTACATCGGTCCGGAGCAGATGGCGGAATGGACGAGGCTGCGGGCGGGTGAGGCCCTCGATGTCTTCGTCGAGACGTTGCCGGACCGCGCGGTGCGAAACTACATTCGCAAGGCGTCGAGCTACATGGCGCTCTATGTGATCCTCTACGGCGGCGGACGGGGCCTGCGCGTCGGACTCAACATCGCCGCTCCAACGGGGGACAAGCCGGATTACTGATCCGCTTTTGCATCGGGCGCGCCGCGAGCATACTTCCGCCCGCTCGTCGGCGATGCAGGCGAGCTTCCCGGAGATGATATCATGAGGATCGGCGTAGCGACCGCCATCGCCTGTGCGCTGTTGTTCACGACCGCGAGCGCCTGGGCCGGGCCCCGCTGGGCGCGCGTGTCGTTGCCCGCGGAGGATGCCGCCCACACCATCGTCGTCGCCTGGAACAGCGACGCCGCGGAGGACGCGAGCGACGTCGAGTTCGGCCTCGCGGCCAACGCGCTCACGTCGAAGGCGAGCGGGACGTCGTTCACCGCGAAGGGCTCTCTCGGCGTGGTGCACGAGGTCACGCTGTCCAACTTGACTCCGTGGACGACCTATCACTACCACGTCGGCGGGGCGGATGCGTGGAGCCCGACCTACACCTTCCGCACGGGACCGGCGAGCCCTTGCACGCCGTTCTCCTTCATCGCCGGCGGCGATCACCGCAGCGACGACGAAGCCGGTCCCAACCCCAAATGGAAGAGCATCCTCGAACAGATGACCGTCAACGCCCCGGCGTTCCTGCTCGAGTCGGGGGACCTCGTCAAGGACGGGACGAAGTACCCGCAGTGGGCCGCGCACATGACGATGGCGGAGGCCCGCACGCCCTCGTATCCCTTGATGCCCGCGATCGGCAACCACGATGACGACAACGTCGAGGGCAGCAACGCGGCCTACAATCAGCTCTTCGCGCTCCCGAAGAACAGCGCCACCGGAAGCGAGGACTTCTACTATTTCACGTACGGCAACACGATCGTCGTCGCGCTGTCGACACAGACCGCGAAGAACGACGCGTTCGCGACGCAGGCGAAGTGGCTCGACGAAGTGCTGGCGGCACACCCCGACATGACGTGGCGCTTCGTCTACTACCACCACCCGTCCTACACCTCGTACATCGATCTGAAGCTCATCGACCTCAACCATCCACCGGACGAGCAGATGCAGAACGCAGCGCTGCTGCCCGTCTTCGACAAGCATCACGTCGACATCGTGTTCGCCGGACACAACCACTTCTACGAGCGCTTCGCGCCCATCAAGGGAGGCGTCGTGCAGTCCACGCCGGAGCAGGGAACGATTTACATCACGAGCGGCGGTACCGGCGCGCTGACCTACGACACGATCGACATCATTGGCTTCAAGATCGAGCCGATGAAGGTCATCTGCGGCGACGGGATCTTCGGCGTGGGCAGCGGCAAGGCGAAGGGATCGCAGATCTGCAGCGGCAAGCACCACTACGTCGAGGTCACGATCGACGACAATATCCTCGAGGCGAAGGTCATCTCGACGGCGGCGCAGAACCTGTCGACGGAAAACGCGAACGTCGGCGTCATCGACTCCTTCACGATCACCAAGCCGAAGCAGTCCCCGGATCCCTGCGCACCCACGGTCGTGGAGGTCGTGGAGGCCGAGATCGACGCGGGCACCGGCGACACCGGCAGCGCTGCCGAGGTCGTGGAGGCGGACGTCGACGCCGGCGCGACGCAGCCCGACGTTCAGGGCCCGCCGGACGTGCCGGACGTCGTCGCGCTCGACGCACAGACCGTGTCGCCGGACACCGGCTCGCAGGACGCGCCGTCATCGGACCCAGGGCCGAGCGCGGGGACAGACGCGTCGCCGGTCGGAGACGATGCGTCCGGCGCCGAGGCTGACCCGCCCGACAACGGAGGTCCCCTCGCAGCGGACGACAGCGCCACGATCGCGTCCGCCGACTCGGGTGGGGTGGCGCAACCGGGCCAGAACGCAAAGGGCGAGGAGAGCGGATGCAGCGCCCGCACGGGCCCGAGCGGAGGCGTCACTCCGTGGGCCTCGTTGGTCTTCGCGCTTTGGATTGTCATCAGGAGGCGGGCGCGCTGACGGGCGAAGACGCGCGTATCCTTGTGCGCCCTGCGCCCCTTGTGCACCATCCGGCGCCGCGCGTCGCTGCGCGCTCAGGTCCTGACACCATGCCCGATCATCTCACCCGCATCGTTACGAGCGCGCGCGGCATTCACGTCAGAGGCCTCGCGTGTGTGACGACCGAGTTGGTCGCGGAGGCCGCCCGGCTGCACGAGACGAGCCCCGTGGCCACGGTCGCGCTCGGTCGCGCGCTCGGCGCGGGCGCGTTGCTCGGCGCGTTGCTCAAGATGAACCAGCGGGTCGCCATGAAGTTCGAGGGGCCCGGACCGCTCGGGAAGATCATCGTCGAGGCAGACGCGGACGGCTCTGCGCGGGGTTACGTCGGCGATCCGCGCGTGGAGCCAGCGTCGCAGGGGGGCGCAATGGAGGTGGGCGCCGCGCTCGGCGGGATGGGGCTGCTCACCGTCGCCAAGGACCTGGGTCTCAAGGAGCCCTACTCCGGCACCGTGCACCTGCGCTCCGGTGAGATCGCGGAGGACGTGGCGTACTACCTCACGCAGAGCGAACAGGTGCCCTCTGCGATGGCGGTCGGCGTGTGGCTCGGCCCAGAGGGGCACGTGATCGCCGCCGGGGGCTTCCTCATCCAGACGTTGCCGCCGCCGGACCCGAAGATCGTCGAGACGCTGGAGGCGCGGATCTCGACGATGCCGCCCGTGACCACGCTGCTGCGCGAGGGCACGACGCCCGATGGGATGCTCGAGCTGCTGTTCGAGGGCATCTCGTATGACGTGATCGAGC
>Ga0172370_10011115_pt1 | contig 10200 bp, 6 predicted proteins | sample LakKiv5m_FD_114538 | JGI IMG/M metagenome (GOLD analysis project Ga0172370, IMG submission 114538) | Freshwater microbial communities from Kabuno Bay, South-Kivu, Congo - kab_022012_11.5m | ecosystem: Environmental > Aquatic > Freshwater > Lake | place: Democratic Republic of the Congo...
ACGGGCTAAACAATATACAATTTTCTATATCGTACGAAAATAAGAGTTTATTTCCTCTGGACTTTTGGGGATATGAGTTTTCAGGATTACTTTCTGTCTGGCACATCAAACAATAATTTAGCCTTAACAACAGGTAGTAAAATTTTTTTAATTTATTCCTGCAATTTACCAAACATATTGTTAAATTTGCAGGAATAATTTTTTTATGGTTGAGAGACTACTTAAAAACAGATTATTATCTGTAATTGAGTTTTTTCCGGCAGTTGCAATTTTAGGCTCAAGACAAGCCGGTAAAACAACCCTTGCAAAAATGGTCATGAACTTCCTTCACAGGGAATCATTTTACCTTGACCTTGAAAATCCACTTGACAGGAGTCGGCTTACCAATCCTCTTGCTTTTTTCAGTGCCAATAAAGAAAAATGTATAATCATTGATGAAATTCAACGAAATCCAGAGTTATTTCCAATCCTGCGATCAGTTATTGATGAAGACAGAAAACCGGGTCGTTTTATATTATTGGGATCAGCTAGTCCTGAACTTCTTTTTATAAGTTCTGAAAGTTTGACCGGCAGAATAGTTTACCTGGAGTTGACGCCTTTTTTATTTTGTGAAATAAAAAAACTTAAACAAGACAACGATCATTGGATAAGGGGTGGGTATCCCCAGCCCTTTTTAAGCGACAATAGTAATTTCAGGAAGGAATGGTTCAAGTCATTCTTAACCACCTATATTGAAAGAGATTTAAGACTACTGGGACTTAATGCCAATACTCAAAATTTATCAAGATTTTTTATAATGCTGGCCCATCAATCAGGTAGTATTCTTAACAGAAGCAGTTTGTCCAAGTCACTTGAACTGAACCTGGCTACCATTTCAAATTATCTCAGTTATTTTGAAAAAGGGTATTTAGTCAGGGTGTTGCAGCCATGGTACCAGAATATCAAAAAGCGACTTGTGAAATCACCTAAAGTTTATATAAGGGATACCGGTTTACTACATTATCTGCTTGGTATAAATGATTACAATTCTGTTCTTGTTAACCCGATAGTTGGTCATTCCTGGGAGGGCTATGTGATTGAGCAGGTGATCGGCTGTTTAGGTGACGAATATGGATATTATTATTACCGAACTCAGGATGGAACTGAATGCGATTTGTTGATTATAAATGGGATACGACCTGTTTGTTGTATAGAAGCTAAATTTTCGAGCGAACCCAGAATGACCCGTAGCTTTACAACATGTATTTCGGACCTGGGAACAAAAAATAATTTTATCGTCATTCCAAATTGCCTGCATTCATTTAATATTTCTGAAAATATCACAGTAAGCGATCTTGAGGGTTTTTTTAAAGAATTTGAAAAACAGATTCACTCATAAACAAATAGGACTCTGATTGAAAACTACAATTTCTGTATTCTAACGATTTGACAGCGTCCGTGAAAGCGGAAGCTGGTAATCTATTTTTTAACCCACTTACCTGATTTGATCTCCCGTTCTCCATTGAGCAACCGGTAAAGATATGAACCAGTTTTCAAGTCTGAGGTTGAAATGGAAGATGAACCTGAAGTAAATTTGTCAATGACACATTTCCCTGTAAGATCATATATCAATACCTGAACCTGCTTGTAGCTGCTGCATATCCTTAAGTAATCGCTGCCGGGGTTGGGATAAATAATGATGTCGGTAACTTCGAATGGTATATGAGAATTGATGTTAGTTAAAAGCCCTTCGCTGTTGACTTTCATGATGACAATATCCCAATCAATCGGATCCGGCGGCGTATAGTTGGCAAAGTCGAACCACCTGACGGCGTAAATATAGCCGCCATCACTTGTTGCAAGCCCGGTTCCCACGTCATAACATCCGTATCCTCCATAAAACCTGTTGTTGAGTGTGTCACCTTGCAGATTGGTTATATAAATTGACATCCATGAATCCTCGGGTGGTTGATTGGTATAGTTCTTAACCCCGGCTAAAAAGATTCTATTGGTATCAATGAAGTCAACATTATTTGGAAAATCGTTTGTATCTAATGCGCCATAAATATATTTATTATTTATATTGAAATTTTCATCTATTTTATAAAATGCCATGTCCCATGGATTTCCTGGATTTCCTGATCCGTTATCGAGTTGCCACCCCAGCATCAGGTAATGAAAATCATCAATCAGTTTGAATTTTTTAAATGGAAAACCAATAAAACCGGTTGTATCTGTTTCAAACCATTTGAATGCCTCAACATTAAAATCGTGATTACAAATAAATATACCATTCCCGCCATTACCTACTTGGTATTTCGCTGTACCTTGCAATTCAACTATAGTAGCTATTGATTGGTAATAATTCGTATCAATTTTATAATTTATCGTATTACCCGCATAATCTGTTTCCCAAAGTAAAAATTTTTGATCTTCAAATGGATCATATCCCGAATGACCGGCAAAGACAATATTCTGATTGTCGTTGATGCAATAATCCGTAATGTATTCAATGGTATCTGGTGATCCATAAAACCCGTAAGAAAGAATATTCAGGTTAAAGTCAGTATGTAACAAACATAACTGAATATCTAAGGTTAACGAATCAAGTGCATCACATAAAAAAAGGACATCATTATTTTCAGCCTTGATAACATTTCTTACAATTATAAAGTATTGATCCAGGTTATTAAAATTTAAACTATGTACAATATTCCCTGATTCATTTAGAAGATATAAAACATGTTTATAACCGAAGTCGGTCATTGGAAGGTTAAAATTTTGATCAATCTGGTGTATATTACAAAGATAAAGATCTGGGGTAATTTCAGTAATGGTCGAAATTCTTTCATCATCTTTTAAATTGTCAATGACTTTAAGAAAAGTTGATTGACTAAAAGTAATTGAAGATATCGAAAATATTATTACGTGGAAAAATAACCAACTTTTCATTTAGATTAATTAAATTAATAAAGACTGCCTCTTTAAAATTTCATAACCATTATCAAGACAGCCTTTATTATTCTACTTATTGAGGATCACCAATATAAACACTTTCGTAAATTTCTTCATATAATACATGTTGACTATTTATCGTTCCGATTGGATCTGGAAAGTTTAAACAATAAATTTCAAAATATCCAATAAAATAACCATTAAATCCATTAGGATTGTTTTCGTCTATAACTTCTTTTTCGCCAAAAAGATAATAATTAACAAGAGATCCGCTTATAATTCCCGTTTCACAGGTGCCTGTACTATGAGCAACCCTGTCATCGTGATAACCTGGACCATCATCATACCAGTCTTGTGCTTGTGGATACTGATAATACCAAATATAATTAGGGCCTGGCCAAAATCTACCTGGAGCTTTAATTTGTCCGTAATACCGAGCTGCACCTTCAGACATATTCCACGATGTTCCCGCCGGGAAGGCCTGAGGATCTACGCCGGGTGGAAAAGGCAATATTTTTCCCGTTACTCCTTTTGGACCTTCTACTAATATTAAATTTACTTCAGTTGTTTCTTCTGTAATTTCGGATATTTCTGCTTTTGCGGCCCATAATAGATTATTATATATCAGATTTTGTATGACCTTGTTTTCAAACTGAAGATAGGCAGCTACAATTTCATCACCATCAATAACAGGAATTCCCTCAGGATTAAAAGATTTATTTGTAAAAATAATTTTCAGGGTATCTTCAAATAATTCCTCAATAGAGTCATTTTTGAAACCCAGTTCTGTGTTTGTTGTTGCATCAAGCAACCACACGGCTTCTGTAATTTCCCGGTCAATCGGGTCAATAGTTGATTTAAACTCAGCCTCTTTCATGGCTTTAATCTCATTTCTGAATGAACGATACAAATCCCGAATGGATTCTTTATCCGGCTTGTAATTGTTCATTTCTAATATGTCTGTACTTGAAAAGTGAACTCTTTCATTGTTTGGCAAATCACTTTTCGAACAGGCATTGATAATTAAAATACCAATACAGACAATGGCCGCTACAGCCATAAGGATAAGCGTTTTCTTTTTCATTGCATTAAATTTTTAAGTTTATAAATTGTTGATTTTGAAAACGCTAACAAAGAAAAAAAAAAAAAAATGAGATATGCAAATTTATTTTTGATTATTTTTATTGTACATATCAATTTTTCAGGACGGCATTGATGCTGTGAAGTATGCTGGGTGGAGGCCGTGGCGGTTCATTCGGCGATTTCCGGTCAGGATCGGGGGGTTTTGGCAGTGGAGGCAGTGGCGGCTTCGGCAGCGGCGGTTTCGGCGGCGGAGCCAGCGGATGCCGGGAATAAATTGGTCGGATAAATTGTGTAATCCTATGATTTAAGGATGAATCGCATCCTTGCCTGACCTGCACTGACCGAAAATAAAAATTTCCAAAGACATTTAATATATTTGATTTTTTCCTGAGCTACGAATTCGTGAATGAAATATTCGTGCATTCGCGGCAAATAACAAAACGATTAACATCTGTTCCGAACAGGTTTGTACCTTGAGCCAGGCGTTATCCGATGATATTACTGCTTTCTATAAAAAAAGACACCGAACTTTAATCTGAAAAATATTAGGTAAAATTTTTACAACAATTAAGGTAACGGATTACCGGAATATAAATTCCCTTTTATTATTTTTGCGCCTTTAAAAAAAGAAGGTATCTTCTTTTCCTGTAAAAATTATTTACTTTTAGAAAAAATTTACCTCAGATGAGACATAGAATATTGGGTTTAATTCTGACGTTGATCGTATTGTCCTATACTGTTTCAAGCTTTACCCAGAATCAGCAACCTCCCGGATTTGCAACCTGTGTCGCCTGTCATACCATCGGCAAAGGAAAACTGATAGGCCCCGATTTAAAAGGCGTGAACGACCGGCACGATGAAGCCTGGCTCCTCAGCTTTATCCGTTCATCGCAGACCATGATCAAAAACGGTGATCCTGTTGCAGTGAAGTTATTTGAAGAAAACAATAAAATTCCCATGCCGGACAACAACCTGACCGATGACCAGATCAGGGGGATTTTAACCTACATCCGGAATTACGATGAAGCAGCCGTTGTTACAACTGAGGGCGGAAAACCCGGCGAGGTTTCAGTACCTTCGGGTGAAGTGGAATCATCCCTGAAGATGCACAAACGGATATACGGTCCTGGCAGCACACAGATTACGTTTATTATTTTTCTTGTTCTTTTCTTTCTGTCAGTTATCGACCTTGCCTTTACAAAACTGATCCGCGCAAAATTCATTCATATCGTCATCATCCTTGTCTCTGTTTTTGTCGTTGGCGAAATCGTTTATGTCGAAGCAAAGGAACTCGGCCGTCAGCAGGGCTATGCTCCCGATCAGCCGGTTTGGTTTTCGCATAAGGTTCATGCCGCACAAAACCAGATCAATTGCCTTTATTGCCATAGTACAGCCATGGAAAGCAAAACTGCCGGTTTTCCATCTACCTCCGTCTGCATGAATTGCCATAATGTTGTGAAAAAAGGCAAAATCACCGGCGAAGTGGAAATAGCCAAAGTGCTAGATTCATGGAATACGAAAAAACCTATCGAATGGGTGCGTGTTCACAATCTGCCTGACCACGTCTGGTTCAGCCATGCACAGCATGTGAACGCAGGGAAACGGCAATGCCAGGAATGTCACGGAAAGGTAGAGGAAATGGATAAGATCGTTCAGGTTGAAAACCTCGGAATGGGCTGGTGTGTCAATTGCCACAGGAATACTCATATTCAGTTCACGGAAAATCCTTTCTACAGGGAATTCGCAACATTTGATGAAGAAATAAAAAGCGGGTCGAGGAAAAGCGTAACCGTGGATGACATTGGCGGAAACAACTGCCAGCTTTGCCATTATTAACAGAAACAAATACTTCAGAATAACCGATCTCTCCAAACATGAAAAAATACTGGAAAAGTTTAGAAGAGCTTAAAGAAATAAGAGAAACCAGGGAAACATCCGTTCAGGAACCTGAATTTTCCATCGAAGGACTGACAAAGGACGAGGTGAATAACAAGCTGAAATCGAACCGGCGCGATTTTTTGAAAATGCTGGGATTTTCGGTAAGCACAGCAGCGCTTGCAGCGAGCTGCGAGCAGCCGGTAAGAAAAGCCATCCCTTTCCTGAACAAGCCCGAAGAGATGACTCCGGGAATGGCGAACCATTATGCTTCAACATTCTATGATGGACACGATTATTGTCCGGTAGTGGTCAAGGTTCGCGACGGACGCCCGATCAAAATCGAGGGCAATGAGCTTTCAACGATTACCGAAGGCGGAACCAGTGCAAGAGTCCAGGCATCGGTTCTGAGTTTGTATGATTCGTACCGGATGAAAAACCCCATGAAGAATAACCAGGAAACAACCTGGGAAACGATCGACTCCGAAATCATCAACGAACTTCAGGCAATCCAGTCCCGTGGAGGAAAAATCGTGATCCTTTCACAGTCCGTTATCAGTCCTTCGATGTTACAGGTATTTGAAGAATTTAAGGCAAAATATCCAAACACCGAAGTGGCTTATTATGATACGGTTTCCTTTTCAGCCATGCGCAACGTTCACAGTGAAACCTTTGGGAAAGAATCGCTGATGCGGTATAATTTTGCCGACGCCGAAGTTATTGCCGGATTCAACTGCGATTTTCTCGGAAGCTGGCTTTCGCCGGTGGAATATGCATTACAATATGCCAAATCGCGCGATCTGACCCATGGTAAAAACACCATGTCGAAGCATTACCAGTTCGAATCGTGGATGTCGCTCACCGGCAGCAATGCCGATGTACGTTACCCGATCAAGCCTTCGGATGAGAAGATCATACTTGCCAATATTTACAACTATATCGCTGCAAAATCGGGTGCTCCGGTTATCGAAGCACCTGCATCCCCGGTTGATATTAAACCTGTGGCTGAAGACCTGATGCTTCACCAGGGAAGATCATTAGCGGTGTCGGGAACGAATGACGTTCACATCCAGGCGCTGGTGAATGCGATCAATTTCCTTTGCGGCAACCAGGGTTCAACCCTCGGTTTCGAAAGGTTTTCGAACCAGAGGAAGAGTGATGATGAGCGTTTTGAATTATTGCTTGCGGAGATGAACCAGGGAAAAATCGAAGCCCTGATCCTTTATGGAGTTAACCCTGCTTACGATTGCTATGATTCAGCCCGTTTCACCGAAGCGCTTAAAAAAGTTAAGTTGTCGGTTTCTATAAGCGAAACACCGGATGAGACTACCAAACTTTGCACATATAGCTGCCCGGATCATCACTTCCTCGAATCATGGGGCGATGCAGAGCCGTATCATGGCATATACAGCCTGGCACAACCAACCATTCACAGGCTTTTCAATACCCGGCAGGCAGCGGAAAGCCTGTTAGTGTGGGCTGGGAATAAGACGGATTTTCACTCTTTCATTCAGAAATACTGGGAAGCGAATCTTTATCCCAAACAATCGGAGTATCTAACTTTCACTGATTTCTGGAATTATACTTTGCAGAAGGGTGTTTTCGAAATTGAGCTTGAGCCTTATACCTGCCCGCTCTATAATTTCGATTACCTGCTGAAAACCGCTTCCGGCATGTTTGACCTCAAACCCGGCGAGGGGATCGAACTGACGCTTTATGAGAAAGTCGGGATCGGTAATGGTAAAATGGCAAACAATCCCTGGCTGCAGGAGCTTCCCGACCCGATCAGCAAGGCGGTTTGGGATAATTATATTGCCCTGTCCCCGCTATGGGCTAAAGAAAACGGGTTTGCACAGGAGGATGTCGTAAAGATAAATGGAACCATCAAACTGCCGGTAATGCTTCAGCCCGGACAGCCTTACGGAACGGCATCCATAGCCATTGGCTACGGAAGAACCGATGGCGGCAAAGTTGCCAATAACCTTGGAAAAAATGTTTTCGGGCTGGCAATGTTCATGAATGGTTCAAAGCAATACAATACGAACTCTATCACCCTTGAAAAAACCGGTGAAACCTATCTGCTGGCGACTACGCAAACTCATCATTCGATGGAAGGAAGACCGTTGGTTCGCGAAACGGTTCTCGGCAAGTGGCAGCAAAATCCGGAATCGGGGAATGAACTGCACCGGATCACCGAAGAAAAGGCTACAACACTTTATAAAAAGCCTCACTACGACAGTTTCCACTGGGAACTGGCGATCGACCTGAACAAGTGTATCGGTTGCAGCGCCTGCGTGGTAGCCTGCCAGGCTGAAAACAATGTGGCGGTGATTGGAAAAGAAGAGGTTCGTAAAAAAAGGATCATGCACTGGATCAGGATTGACCGCTATTATTCTACCGTCGGACAGGATAAAATGGGACCGGAAGAATTCATGAACCTGGAACCCGAAAATCCGGAAGTATTTCACCAGCCGGTGATGTGTCAGCATTGCGACAACGCGCCCTGCGAAAACGTTTGCCCGGTGGCTGCAACGCCCCATAGCAAGGAAGGATTGAACCAGATGGCTTACAACCGCTGCATCGGAACGCGCTACTGCATGAACAACTGCCCTTACCGTGTCAGGCGCTTCAACTGGTATCGCTATGCCGACAATGATAAATTCGATTACAATTTCAATGACCAGTTGAGCAAGATGGTTCTGAACCCGGATGTGGTGGTGAGGGAACGCGGAGTGGTTGAAAAGTGCTCGATGTGCGTTCAACGTATCCAGGAGAAAAAGCTGAAGGCTAAAAATGAGAACCGGATGCTTGGAGACGGTGAAGTCAATACCGCCTGCGCACAGGCGTGTCCCACAAAAGCAATTGTTTTCGGTAATTCGAACGACTCTGAAAGCCGCGTGTCGAAATTATTCGATAATGGAAGACGGTATCATCTGCTTGAGGAATTGCATACGCTTTCATCGGTAGGATATTTAACGAAAGTAAGAAATAAAGATTCGGAAAGCCATGAAGGATCGGAACAACATAGTTAAGCATATTATTATCATTATGAAAAGGTTATTTCTTCTAATTTTCTTACTTTTCTTTATTGCAGATGTTTCAAAGGCACAAATTACCCGCGGCGCATCCCCCGGAGAACTTTACCTCTCCACCGACTGGTACATGGATAACAATGGTAATAACCATTTCGCAATCTTTCACTCAACAAACAACGGCGCGAATATCCATTTACAATATGAAAATGTTGAATCACCCCCCATTGGGGAAATGTGTGTTGGCGGCGTGCTTGGCGATGCTACACCAGGCGCATTGTATAATTCTGGAAACAATGAATTATGGGTGAGTTTTGATTATGGGGAAATTTGGGAATATATTGAAACCTATGGTTCTAGTGGCAGATTTGCTAGTGGTTTTACTAATTGCGAGATTTATAAATGTTGTGCAAATGTACAAGGTTCAATTTGGAGAAGTGAGGATTATGGTGGTGTATTTATAGAAGTAACACAAGATGCAAAATATATTTTAGAAGTTGGTAATAGTACAGGGAATTTATACGGATTCGATGGTTCACCAGGCATTGGATTCAATTTACATTTTAGTACAGATTATGGAGTTAATTTTATTGAAATTCCTGTTGACAGTGCTATTGCATTTTGGGAACCATCAGGAATGTATCCTCAAATAAGTAGAGGAACCGAACCTGGTGAAATTTATCTTGTTTCCTGGTGGTTAAATTCGAACTATAAGATATTTTATAGTATTGATACAGGTTATACCTGGACTGAGAAATTTGAATCCGATTATATAGATTTTTATTACTGGCGTGTTGTATGTACCGCAGGCAGGGAACCAGGTTCCTTTTATATCATGCGATCCACATTAAATCCTTCCTTTGACCATGTTTGGCTTTATATTGATTACAGTTCGGACTACGGTGAAACCTTTACTACTTATTTCCATGACCTCGATTCATTATTTACTTCAGTTGAATCGAAACCAACACAAGATTTTAGAATGACTGTTTATCCGAATCCTTTTATCGAATCAACAACTTTTCATTTTTCGCAACCCGCAAAGTCAAATAAACAGGAATTGACTATTTATGATCTGTATGGCAGAAAAATAGTTCAGTACAACATCAAAGGTAAAAATTTCCATCAATGGAATGGTACGGATAATGAAGGTAATAAAGCGCTTCCCGGCGTATATTTTTACCAGATCCACTATGACAATGTGTTTTCAAAATTAAATAAACTGATCATTTTAAATTAAAAACTTGAGGATTATGAAAAGGAAAATTTTAAGTTC
>Ga0172370_10011116_pt1 | contig 10200 bp, 7 predicted proteins | sample LakKiv5m_FD_114538 | JGI IMG/M metagenome (GOLD analysis project Ga0172370, IMG submission 114538) | Freshwater microbial communities from Kabuno Bay, South-Kivu, Congo - kab_022012_11.5m | ecosystem: Environmental > Aquatic > Freshwater > Lake | place: Democratic Republic of the Congo...
ACGCCGGCAGAGTCGAAGCTTCGATTGCCGGAAAAACCAAGCTGGCAATTGACTGTTAATGCGCCGGCAGGCCATGCGATCGTCCGCATGCAAACCAACGATTTGATGTATGAAGCAGAGGTGGCTTTTGTCTTTCAAATTACAGAATCAAAATTGCTTTCCGTTTATGCGGTGGAAAGGTTCAAGGGGGAGTAAAGTTTAGGTGTAGCAGTTTTTGCCGATTCAAAAATCAAATAGCAAACTGGAAAATGACAAATCAAAATGCAAAATCATGGCCTTTCTGTGTAATACCTCACTTACAGAAAGAAGAAAGCAATCTTGCTCCTAAACTAAGTTTGGGAACAAGATTGCCTCTCCACCCATTAGTGAGGTTTTACTTGGTTATCGTTCAGGTACTTGTTAGAATTGAACTTTTATCGGATGAGCACCATTTCGACTCAAGCCTGTTCTGCACATTTTGAATTTTGATATGTCATTTTGCCTTTTGATTTTTAATCTTTGAAAAGGTCCGGCAGTTGTCTTTACCAAATGCAGTACATGTGGGTCTTTGGAGGATTGGATGAGAAACGTGATCTTAGCGGCAGTGACCACCCTGCTTTTTTCGGCTACAGCTTTATTTGGCGACAGCCGGCAAACGTCTTCTTTGGTTCGAATTGATTTCGCCGCTGAACGGTTGCGACTAATCGAACAGCTTCAGCAGATGGGCGTAGATATTGCCTACTTTAACGGCAAAGAAAGATTCCTGGAAGCTATTATCCGTTCCGACCAGCGTCAGGCCATTGCCAAAATGGGCTTGAAAACGACACCCATCATCGATGACCTGGCGGCATACACTGAGCAGTTGCGTAACGAAAACTATTTCAAGCCATTTCACAGCTATGCCGAAATGCTGCAGGAGATGCAACAGATCGTTGCCGACCACCCGGACTTGGCTTCCCTGCACGACATTGGCGACAGCTATAACAAAGTGCACGACCTTGGCGGCTATGACATTTGGGCGCTCAAGATTTCCGACCAAGTGGCAATCGAAGACTCGACCGAAGCGGACGCTTTGTTTATGGCCAATATTCACGCCCGCGAGGTGATCACTCCGGAAATCATCATGTATTTCATGCATTATCTCATCGACCATTACGGAAGCGACTCTTACGTGACCCATTTGGTCAATAATCGGGAAATCTGGCTCATTCCCACCGCCAATCCGGATGGGCATGAATACGTCTTTTCCGGTGACATCAATGCTGTGGACTCTGGCCCGTACGACGACCCAGTTTGGTGGCGCAAGAACATGAGGGACAATAACAATAGCAGCAGCTTTGACAGTTGGTATGACGGAGTGGACCTCAATCGTAATTTCGGCTACATGTGGGGGTATGACAACAGCGGATCAAGTGGTTATCCGAGCAGCGAGACATATCGCGGCCCAGACCTTTTCTCAGAACCGGAAATCCAGGCCCTTCGGGACTTTGTCATTGCGCACGACTTTATCGTCAGCCTCTCCTATCACAGCTATGGACGATTTTGGCTATATCCGTGGGGATACGTTGCCGATAATCCTCCGGAGCCGGACGGCAGCGCTTTCAGAGCCTTGGGCGATAGCTGCGTGGCTTACAATGGCTACGAAGCCGGCAACTATTACACGGGTACCATCTATCAAACCAACGGCGATTCCGACGATTGGCTGTACGGCGAGCGGAAAATTTTTGCCTTTACCCCCGAAGTCGGAAGCATCGAGCAAGGTCGTTTTTGGCCGGACACCACTCTCATCCTGCCTTTGATACTTGAGAATCTCGGGCCGAATCTATACTTAACCTATGCCGCCGGCGAAGAGCCGATTGTCAGTCACCAGCAATTGGCGGATGTCCAGGATCCTATCGATTCGTTGGTTTTGCGAGCCACCATTACTCCGCCTATTCAATTGACGACGCTTAGGTTGATCGATCCTTCGAGCTTTAAAGTGTATTTTAAAAATAGCGGCGCGGCTGCCTTTGATTCGTCCCAGTTGGTCTCAACCGGCATCGGGGATCAATATATTGCTGAAATTCCGTCCGCAGGCCTTGATAGCACCGTGCTTTACTTTGTTCAGGCGAAGGATGAGATCGGCAGAACCGGAACCTCCCCCCGTGGCGCGCCGACAGCCTTGGATTCCTTCCAAGTAACTCGCACCAACACCGGCTTCCGGCCACCAGTTGCCCAATTACCTGAGCGGTTTGAGTTGGAGCAGAATTTTCCCAATCCTTTCAATGCCAGGACGCGGTTCCGCATCACTCTGCCCAAGGCTTCGACCATAACGGTGACCATATACAATCAAGCCGGTCAGCGCATCAAGAGCCTGCTGGGAGGAGAAATGCCGGCCGGCCATCATTTTGTCGATTGGGATGGGACCAATGAAGCCGGAATTAGCTGCGGATCGGGAGTCTTTGTCTGCCGCTTTGAGACCCAGGGTGCGCAGATCACACGCAAAGTTCTGCTTCTGAAATAACCCTGAGCTAAGAAGGAACTCTTGATCGGGCTGTGGATTGATTGGATTCGTTTTGACAACATAGGATAGTTTTATGAAGACAAGAAAAACTTCTCTGCGAATACTATTTGCCCTCGCTGGTATTGCGCCCTTTCTTTACAGCGCCGGCGCGCTCGGAGCCGATCAACTAACCGTCGGCTCCGGCTTGGGCGGCGTCGGCACAACCGGTAATCTCGTTTCGGTTTATTTGACCAACGATCAGGACGTAGCCGGCGTTCAATTCACTTTGACTGACAAGCTGTCATTTCTCACCGTAGACTCTGTGCTGTTGAGTCAAAGAAGTCAGGATTTCATGGCGATGACTCACGGCAACAAGGTCATCCTGTTTAGTCTGACAGGGAAGGCCATTCCTGCCGGGGACGGCAAGATACTCGACCTGCAAATCGCAGTGGCCGCCAGTGCAACCGCAGCCAATGACACCTTGGCATTTCAAAGCGCGCCGCTGCTGTCTTCCGTTGAAGGCGAGGGACTTCCAGAAGTGCTCGCTGATGCCGGCGTTTTTACCATCACCCCGGTTAGTGGGGTTGGCGCGGATCCTGCTCAACTGCCAACCAGCTACGCCTTGGAGCAGAATTATCCGAACCCGTTTAATCCCGAAACAATTATTCGTTTTGCCGTAAGAGACCCCGGCCGATTGCTGTTGGAAGTTTATGACGTAGCCGGACGCAAAATAACGACCCTCCTATCCGGCCCGATGAAGGCAGGTCAGCAGCAAGCGATTTTCAAAGCTGACGGCCTGTCGTCAGGAATCTATTTTTGCCGATTGTCGATCAATGGCTTTACGGCAACCCGTAAAATGCTGTTGGTGAGATGACCCCACGCCGGAAAAGAAGGCTTTATAACATACATGCAGATTCTGACATTTCTATTTCTTTGTATTGTTTGGGGAACCACTTGGATTGCCATAAAGGTCTCGTTGGAAGGAATCCCGCCGTTTCTTGGCGCCAGCCTCCGCTTCGGCGTCGCCATCGTCTTTTTGGGGATCTATATTTTGGGGAAGCGCATCTCGCTCAGAATGCGGGCAAGCCTTTTCACGGTTCTTGCTATCAGTGCGTTCTTGATGTATGTGCTCGATTACGGATTGATCTATTGGGGAGAGCAGTACCTCAGCGCCGGCGTCACCTCAATCTTTTTCGCCACTTTCCCGCTGTTCACCGCCTTGTGGAGCAAGTTTTTCATTCCCGGCGCAAAATTCCAGCTTAACAAACTGCTGGGACTGGCACTGGGTTTTGCAGGTATCTTTATCGTCTTTTACCATCAACTGGTCATCACCCAATTCAGCTTTGTGGTTGTTTTGGGAACTCTTGCCATTACAATCGGAGCGGCAGGAGGCGCTTTATCGACGGTGCTGGTAAAAAAACACCTGCAAAAGGTGAATCATTTATCGCTCAGTTTCCTGCAAATGCTGATCGGCGTCGCGTGCTTGCTGCTGATTGGCTTGGTCTCCGAAGACATCGGGCAAATTCATCTTAACCAGCGCGTGTTTTTTGCGGTCCTGTATCTGGGCGGGATTGGCTCGGCCCTGGCTTTTGCTTTTTACTATTGGCTCCTGAAAAAAACAACCCCCGTCACCCTCTCGCTCATCATCTACATCACCCCCATCGTGGCGGTCATTGGCGACTACTTTTTTTATGGGCAAGTGCTCAGCCTGCGCACCATCTTCGGCATGGCTGTCATCTTTTCCGGCATTGCCATGAGTCAGATGGAATACATCCCGTTTCTCAAGCTGAATCGATCAGCGCCTGCGTTACAGGTGGACGAATGAGCTTTACCTCCCGAATCTGCCGACAAACTCCCTGCGGTTTATTAAGCAATCACTTCCCAGCAGTCCTAACAGTCTAACAGTCTAATAGGCTAATAGCCTTACTCCCTCCCGGCACGCATCTTGGCCAAAACGCTGTGATATCGGCCATAGCTAAAATATATTGTAAATCCCAGTAGCAGCCAGATGAACAACCGCATCCAATTCTCCGACGGCAGCGAAAACATCAGCAGCAAACAGAAGAGTATTCCCAAGATGGGAACCAACGGCACCAGCGGCGCACGGAATGGCCGCTCGGCCTCCGGATGCGTCCGCCGCATGATCAGAACTGCGGCGCAAACGATGGTGAACGCCAACAAGGTGCCAATGTTGGTGAGGTCGGCCAAAATCCGCAAAGGCAAAAACGCGGACATAATTGCGACCACAATCCCGGTTACGATGGTAGCCTTCCAGGGCGTGCGAAATCTGTCATGTACGGCGCCAAAAAAATTTGTGGGAATGAGTCCATCGCGCGCCATCGCCAAAAGCACGCGCGGCTGGCTGAGCATCATTACCAACAAAACTGAAGTGATACCGGTGATCGCGCCGATGTCAATCAAGCGCTGGGCCATGGGCAAGCCCTTCTGCATAAAGGCATTGGCCACCGGTGCATTGATGTCGATGCGATCATACGGAACCATGCCCGTCAGCACTGCCGAGACGGCAATGTATAGAAAAGTGCAAACGATCAGCGAAGTAATGATGCCGATGGGGACGTCTTTCTGCGGCTGACGTGCTTCCTCGGCGTGAGTGGAAACGGAATCAAAACCGATATAGGCAAAAAAGATAATGGCGGCGCCGGCCAACACGCCCAACGGCTCCCCGCCTAAGCCGCTTTGGCCAAAAAGAGTCTTGCCAAAAAAGCTAATCCCCGTATAACCAAATGGAGCAAAAGGCCGCCAATTGTCGGGATTGATATAAAATGCGCCTACTACGATGACGAACAAGACAATGACAAGCTTAACCGCCACCATGGTTGCATTAAAGCTGGCGCTCTCGCGAATTCCCTTCACCAAGATCACGGTGATGAGGGCGGTAATGATCATGGCAACCAGATCGAACGACGAGCCGTTTGGGATAAAAGTGCCGGTCGCCGGATTGAAATCGAATGGCGCGTTGGACAATGCGATTGGCAATTTTAGGCCAAAGCTCCCTATCAAATCCTGAAAGTGCGCCGACCAGCCGTGCGCCACTGCCGCCGAGGCCACCGTATACTCCAGCACCAGATCCCAGCCAATAATCCAAGCGAAAAGCTCGCCAAGGGTCGCGTAAGCATAAGTGTAGGCTGAGCCGGCGACTGGGACCATGGAAGCAAATTCCGCATAGCAAAGGGCGGCAAAAATGCAGGCAATGCCGGCGACGACAAAGGAAAGGATGAGGCCCGGCCCCGACTTGTCATGCGCGGCCACTCCGGTGAGGACAAAAATACCAGTGCCGATGATAGCGCCGACGCCCAAGCTGGTCAGCGTCACGGGTCCCAAAACTCGCCGCAGACGATTTTCACCTTTCAACTCCTCCAAAAGCAGCTCAAGAGGCTTTCGAGCGAAAAGGTTATTTGCCATATTGATTGCTCCCTTGTTGGTTCGGATCATTCACATTGGGTTTGCTACTCTTTCAAAAAGTCAACTCAATGCTGTCATCACTGGCTGTTAACATCATCAAAATGGAAAACGATGCGCTTGGCACAATTCGGCGATTCCGTCTAAACCGCCAGGCTTTCCCGCTCATGATCTCAACACTCTGCGAAAGATAAATTGCGTGTACTTGGTTACGGTCGCAAAGGCCGCCCACGTTTTGCCGTACTTTCTTGACAGCCCTAGTCGGATTGGCAAGCTGATTTCATCCCGGATTCAGGGCCGACTTTTCAGTTTGGCTGACATAGACGGCCGCAGTAATGTCTCCGGTCACATTCAGCACCGTCCGGCACATATCGAGAAAACGATCTATTCCGTAGATGATGCCAATGCTCTCCCCGGGTATGCCGATGGAAATCAGGATCAACATAATGATCGGCAAGGAGCCGCTGGGAACGCCGGCTGTGCCGATGCCGCCCAAGATCGCCAACACCACCACGAAAATTTGTTGTGAGAGACTCAGATCAACGCCAAAGCACTGAGCCAAGAAGAGCACCGTGACGCCTTCATAAAGAGCGGTGCCGTTTTGATTAGCCGTGCTGCCAATGGTTAGAACAAAATGGGTGATGTCCTTTGGAAGCTTCAGGTTCTCCACCGTCACACGAATGGCTGTCGGCAGCGTGGCGTTGCTGGAGCTGGTGGAAAAAGCCACCATCATGACTTCGCGGATGTTTCTGAAAAAGTAGATCGGATTCATGCGGCCCAAAAACTTGAGCAAAAGCGAGTAGGTGACGAATTGATGAATCAGTAATGCCAACAGCACCACAAGTACAAACCTCGAGAGAATGCTCAGAATGGATAGGCCCATTGTGGCCGTGAGTGTGAATAGCAAAGAGGCGACGCCATAGGGCGCCAGCTTCATGCCAAAGCCAATCACGCGCATGACCACCTCATACATTCCTTCCAAGAAACGCTTTAGAGTCCCTACCTTTTCAGGCTCACTGACTGAGAGTGCTATACCGAACATGAGGGCCAAGAACATCACCGAAAGCAATCCGCCGCCTGTGTAGCTCGGGTCAAAGGCACGGGTCATGTCTTCAAGGGGATTCTTCGGCACGATGGTGGTGATAATGTCCGCAATGCCTCGGGTTTTCACACTGGCGGCAGCATTCTGCAAATTTGCAGTATTGCCGGCGAAGCGATCCACTAAGACCTGGCGTTGCTGTTCGTCAATGCTTTTTCCGGGTTGAAAGACTTTCACCATGCTAATACCGATGATCACCGAAATGGCGGAAACGAGTATGGTGTAAAAAAGGGTGCGCAGGCCGACCTTGCCGATCTTTTTCAAGTCACCCAGCTCAGCGACACCTAATGCCAGAGCAGACAGGATGAGCGGCATCACCATCATAAAGATCATGCGCAAAAAGATGTCGCCCACGGGCCGAATGTATTTAGCGAGCGTCTCAATGGTGTCTTGGGGCATCCCGGAATACTGCACCAATAGCCCGCTCACAATCCCGACCAACATCCCCAAGAAGATTTTTTTGTGCAACGCTGTTTTTTTAGACATACAAAGGCCCCTTGCTCCTCAGAAATATCATCTTGGAAATCAGGAACAAACAAGTTTCCTATCGGCGCAAAAATACGCCTGGCATCAAGCCCGAAAATTCACGTCTGCAACCTCGACAGAGAGGGCGTCATGCCTCTCATCGTTGCGGTGAGAGCGTTGCGCCTGCCTGCAGCGGAGAGTTGGCCAAATGCGGGGGAAAAATTACGGCAACAAGTCCGATAAAACCAGCCGCTAATAGACTGAAATCTTGAGGGACTCCGAGCTGAAAAGCTGCCATGGAGCCAACTAATGACCAAAGCAACGGAATAATGAAAACAAATCTTGGTAAAGGCGCGACCGCAAACAACGAGATACCCAGGGTGAAAATTGTGGTTGGACACGGCAAACCAAATGTCGGCACTGCAGGGTAGCGATGACCGAAAACGTAGCCAAGGAGAGGATAAATAACGAGAGAGAGAATCAAAAGAAGGCCGCCAATCCAACCGCGCATGCCGACCGGGATGGAAAACAGTAGACGGCTCTTGAGAACTCCAACCCCCAAAAAGCACAGTGCGCCAACCAGAAACACCACACCAAAAAGCCACGAAGCGGGATTGATGGCAGTGAAAAATGCAAAGTGATAAGCTATTGCCATCCACGCCCACAAAAACGACAGTATACCTGAAATGACGCGACTTTTGTGAGAGCTGGAACGGAATAACAAAACGATAGCTAAAAGTGCTAAAAGGTTCAAAAAGATTTGTACAGGCCACACACTGTTATTGTATCTGGCAAAAACCTCAAAAAATTGCTCGACAGTGAAAGGTAATTTCATCTTCAGTTCCTGTGGCTCACCATTTTTTATCATTGCCCAATCAAATCATTCTGGAGACAATGACTCTTGATGACTTAAGTAAATAAGCAGGCTAAGAAGAAGCGTCAGAAAGCCAGCGCGGACACCGCGGATGCAGCAACAGAGCGCAACGGCTCCCAGTAAATCCCCAGTACAAAAATCGGAATGGCCAGAGCGGCGATCAGACCGGTGCTCACCTTGCTAAAATGCAATGGCGCTGTGCTCTCGCTGGAGCGCAAGAACATCTCCCGCAGGATCAAGGTGTAGTAGAACAGGGCGATGACGCTATTGAGGATGCCGACAACCGCCAACGCAATGTACCAAAATCCGCCATTTTTAATCAGAGCGGCAAAGAGATAAAATTTGCCGATAAATCCCGCCAACGGCGGCAGCCCGGCCAACGAAAAAAGGAAGACTCCCAAAGAAACGGCAATGAGGGGCGAGCGATACCCCAGGCCACGAAAGGCGGAAATCTCCTCGCTTCCGGTGGCGTCGGCCACGGTCTGCACCACCAGGAACGCGCCGAGATTCATGAAGAGATAGATGACTAAATAGATCAAAACCGCAGAGGAACCGGCGGCGTCAAGCACCACGGCGCCCATGAGCAAATAGCCGGCGTGGGCGATGGAGGAGTATGCCAACATCCGCTTGATATTTTTTTGGTGAATGGCGGTAAAATTACCCAAGGTCATCGTCAACGCGGAAATCAGCCCAAGAATGGCAATAGCTGAGCCTTTGACCGAGCCGCTCACGTTTGGCAGCAGGATGGTCAGGAAGCGAAGCAGCAAGGCAAAGCCGGCAGCTTTCGGAGCAACGCTAAGAAATCCCGTGAACGGCGTGGGCGCGCCTTGATAGACATCCGGGCACCACTGGTGAAAGGGCACAGCAGCGATTTTGAAGCACAATCCGCTAAATACCAGAACCAATGAGACGATGACTGCAAATACCCCAATTCCGCCTGAGGCGAAGAGCCCCTCCGAACCGGCCAAAGCTTCGGCAATGCCGCTGAAAGAGGTAGTCCCCGTCAAGCCATAAAGCAGGGACATTCCAAAAACCATGCTGCCGGAAGCCACTCCGCCAAAGATGACGTATTTGAGCGCCGCCTCGTGGGATGGCTGGCTCATGCGCTTGAATCCGGTAAGAACGTAGGACGATAGGCTGACGGTTTCCATTGCCAAGTAGGCAAGCAACAAATCCTGAGCAGCGGCCATGAAGGAAATGCCGATACAAATAGTGAACAACAATGCCGTAAATTCCGGGAAACGGTGAGCCGACATTTCCTGAGATTGTGCCGAGGCGAGCAAGGTGACGCTTCCTGCTCCCAAAGCAAATATCAAGAAAAATTTGGCGAAGGCATCGAATTGGAGCATATCTGCGAGCGTCCCGTAACTGGCGCTTGTTATGGAAACAAATGCAGCGACAGCCAAAAAGGCCAATCCCAACATCGTCAGCATCCGCCGCACTTGTTCGGAGCCGACTCGGCGTAGACCAAATAGCAGCACGGATAAAATTCCGGCGGTTAAGACTAATTGTGGATAGACAAAAGGGAGCTTGTTTATCGGCATTGTTCACCTGTCAAGTTCGTCGATGAAAAAGCAAGTAAAGCATACATGATGCGAATCGATCGGCTTGGCGAATTTCTCAGTTTGTTTCTGTGAAAATCCGTATCATCTGCGTCATCCATGTTCCATGAACAGATCACCCTTGGAACACCTGAATCATTGAAGTCAAAGTTTTAGTTATTAAATTCAGCGCCGGCATGGGATAAATTCCCAGAATGACGATCAAGGCGCCTAAGGGGTACAGAGTAAAACGTTCCCGCCAAGAAAGGTCCGGCAAAGTGGCGTACTTTTCATTCAGCTTGCCCAAGAAGATGCGCTGCAGCGCCCAGAGATAATAGGC
>Ga0172370_10011120_pt1 | contig 10198 bp, 13 predicted proteins | sample LakKiv5m_FD_114538 | JGI IMG/M metagenome (GOLD analysis project Ga0172370, IMG submission 114538) | Freshwater microbial communities from Kabuno Bay, South-Kivu, Congo - kab_022012_11.5m | ecosystem: Environmental > Aquatic > Freshwater > Lake | place: Democratic Republic of the Congo...
GTGCGGGCAGGCTTGATCCGCATATCATGACGCGCACCGGGCGCCTGTATCGCATCGATCAACTGCTGCGCAACCGACGTGCCATAACGCGCCACGAATTGATCGAGGCGCTCGAATGTTCGCAGGCCACACTGACGCGCGACATCGAGTACTTGCGCAGCCAGCTCAACGCACCCATCGCTTTCGACAAGGAACTTGGTGCCTACCGCTTGACTGCCGACGGCAATGCACCCGCCTACGCGTTGCCAGGATTGTGGCTCAACGACACCGAAATCCACGCCCTGCTCGCCATCGAGCACTTGCTCAAATCCATTCAGCCCGGCTTGCTCGGCCCGCACATCGCCCCGCTGCGCAAGCGACTTGAATCACTGCTCGGCAAGGGGCGATTTGCCTCCGATGAAATCCGCCGCCGCATCCTGTTGTTGCAGGCCAATCCGCGTCGTTCGACCGCCGCACACTTTGCCGTTTGCGCCGAGGCGACCCTGAGCCGCAAGCGCTTGTTAATCAAGCACCAGGATCGCGCACTGGGTACCCTCAGCGAGCGCGAAGTCTCCCCGCAGCGTCTGGTTCGCTACAAGGAAAACTGATATCTGGATACGTGGTGCCATAGCCGCGAAGCCATTCGCACGTTTGCCGTCGATGCCCTGCGTGGCGCGGAAATTCTCGAAACAGCGGCTCGCGAGATTCCGGACGAAGAGCTGAACGCCGTCCTCGCTTCCGGCTACGGTATTTATGCCGGCCGCGACGTACGCTGGGCCACCCTGCGCTTCACTCCCTGGCAGGCACACTGGACTTCCGCCGAAATCTGGCATACCGAGCAGCGCAGTCATTTCGACGACGGAGGCCGCTACCTCCTCGAAATTCCCTACAGCGACGACAGCGAACTGCTGATGGACATCCTCAAATACGGGCCGCAAGTCGAAGTGCTCGCACCCGCCGAGCTGCGCGAGCAGGTGGCACAACGGTTACGGGAGGCGGCAGCGCAATATCGTTGAATTTCACCGGTCGATCGGGCGGAAAAACGCCCGACAGTAGTCGTATACGCAAGACACGCGGCGCAATCATCGCGTCGTAATACCGCGCCACGCTTCATGCTCATTCCGTGAGCATGCCGGGAAGTAGGATATGCCGTCCCGCCAGCGCCGAGTTTCGCCCGCCATGATTCCAGACCCCCTTCGCCAGCACCTGCGTAGCTGCCAAAATATCGTCGTCTTTACCGGCGCGGGAATATCGGCAGAGAGTGGCATCCCGACATTCCGTGACCGCTTCGAGGGACTTTGGGCCAAGTACGATCCCCAGGAAGTGGCTACCCCGCAGGCCTTTCGTGCCAACCCGCAACTCGTCTGGGATTGGCACGTGTACCTCGCCGACACCATCCGCCGTGCGCAGCCCAATACCGGCCATGCCGCCGTGGCGCGGCTGGCCGATCATGTGCCACGCCTGATCGTCATCACCCAGAACATCGACAACCTGCATCAGGCCGCCGGCAGCCGCGAAGTACTCGAACTGCACGGCAACCTGTTCCGCATGACAGCCTTCGTCGATGCCGACGAACTGTTTGCCGGTGATCGCAGCCCCATCATCTGCCCGATCTGCGATGGTTATGCCCTCGACGAGCACTGCGATCCCTACGCCGGCAAGGAAGACCTTGCCGCCATCGAACTGAAAGCCGGCCCCGTGCCACGCTGCCCGGGGTGCCGCGCCCTGCTGCGTCCCGACATCGTCTGGTTCGGCGAACCGCTGGCCCCCGATGTGCTCGACGCCGCATGGGCGGCGACCGATGCCTGCGACCTGCTGATCTGCATCGGCAGCTCGCTCGAAGTGCAGCCGGCGGCCAGCCTGCCCTGGCGCGCAAAATGGCACGGCGCTACGGTGATCGAGATCAACCCGGCCCCCACCGAACTCAGCAGCAAGGCCGATCTTTTCCTGCAGGGCAGTGCGGCGAAACTCCTGCCAGAGTTGGTCGACTATGTATGGGGCGGCTAGCGCAAGAAGGCCGAAAGCATGCTCATTCCTTGAGCATGGCAAGTAGTAATTTATCGCCGTCCCACCAGCACCGACTTTGCCTCGCCATGACTCCCGAAACGAAAGCCACAAGATCCCGCGAACGAATAGCACTTGATCACATCGAGTGCGGATTGGGACATGAGATGTCGGAAAACTGGCTGGCTGCCGCCGAGGAATACCGGAAGGCCTTGGCTGCGGATGCAACGGCTTGGAATCTGCGTTATTCGGCCAACAACAATCTGGGTTATGTTCTGATCCAACTCGGTGACTACGAGCCGGCGGCGTCACATTGCCGCATGGCGATAGCCATTGAACCGAAGAGGTACAACGCCCACAAGAATCTTGGATTGGCGCTGCAAGGACAAGGGTTCTGGGGTGATGCAGCCAGGTGCTTTCTCGAAGCCACTTTACTCTGCCCACAGAATGCCCGCGCCTGGCAGCATCTGGAACATCTGCTGCAGGCCAAACCCAACCTTGTGAGACACGACCCTGAACTAGGCCGGCTTATCGCGGACATGCGTGCCGAGCTTGAACAAAGCGACCTTATCAAACCGTCCATCGTGCCTTCACCGATGTTTCGACCGGCTGTCATACCCGGCGAACACTGACAAGGCCTGGCGAATATCTTGATCGTATGTGCTGGCCTTCAAACGAGGTCATGCTTGGGCCACACTTGCGCGCTTATTGACTATGCAGACATATATGCATACATTTAGGCCATGCGCTACACCTGTGACGAACGCAAGCGTGCCGCGAACCGCAAGAAACATGGTTACGACTTCAAGGACGCGCCGCTGATCATCGAAAGCGCTGCCGCCGTGACATTCGAAGACAAGCGCTTCGATTACGGTGAGCAGCGATTCGTCACTTTGGGGATGTTGCGCGGCGACGTGGTGGTCGTCATTACCGCCGAAACGGAAGAGGAAATCCGCGTGATTTCCATGCGAAAGGCAGAACGCCATGAAGAAGAAATCTACTACGCCCAGCTTTGACGAAGACACACCCATCACGCAAGCCGACATCGATGCGGGCAAGCTGGTGCGCCGCCAGCGCGTCGCGGGCCGCGTCGCGCAGCCGAAGAAGCGCGTCACGCTCTATCTCGATGCCGCACTGGTCGAACGCTTCAAGCAGATGGCCGGCGAACGCGGCTATCAGACGCTGATCAACGAAACCCTGAAAGCCTCGACACAGCAGACCGACATCGCCGAAACGCTGCGGCAGGTGATTCGCGAAGAATTGAAGGGCCGCAAGGCTGCCTGATGAGGAACGCTGCCATGCTCATCCTCTGAGCATGGCAGTCGCTAACCTAGTGAATCCCGCCAGCGCCGGCCTTATTGGTTGGCCTCTACAATTGCTTTTTCGAAAGCTGATGGAGCTGATGATGCTCAAATTCTCTGACATCCTTCGTGCCGAAGGCATTCCCGTCGAAAGAACGCGTCTGGTTCGACATACAGAACAAGCTAGTCGTAGTGCTTATCAATTATGGCTTGAGGACCTTGAGAAATTTGAGGAGTATCAGGCACAGCAAGGGAGCGTGAAATTTGAACCGGCGAATTTATTGCCTCCTTCGTCAAGCCCCCAACAGGCGAAACACTCTTTGTTGGGCTTTACGAGGTGCATGGACGCTCCAAGGGCAAATCAGCAGTAGTAAGCCCTTTGGACAAAAAAACATATCAAGCTTACTGGCATGAAATACGCCGGTTGCCGACAATGGATGGCTATGTCGGCAAGCTTGTAATTAGCTGGAAAAATTGGATGCCAAACGGCCCAGAAAAGAACCCTGGAATCGCATTCGTTAATCGAGCTGACAAGTATGAGAAGCGTGTCATTGAGGTTCTGCGTGAACAATTTCAGATTCCGTTCCCAGGATTCAGAAACTTCTATGTCAATGTTGATAGCGTTCAAAACCTACCCGAAAGCTGGAAACAGCCACTGCGATCTGTCTGGGGCATTTATCTTCTCCTTTGCAATGCGACAGGCAAGCAGTATGTCGGGGCAGCTTATGGTGTAGACGGACTTTATGGACGTCTTTGCAATTACAAAAATCCCCAGCAGGTTGGCCATAAACGCTTGGTCAGCCATGACAAATCAGAGAACAATGGCAAAAGCTATCAATGCTGCATTCTTGATGTAGTTACTCCGGGTGTAACGGAAAGCGAGATCACATCGTTGGAGAGCCTTTGGAAGGAAAAGCTGCGAACTCGGGAAGTTTGGGGATTGAACGATAATTGACATAGAAGTTGGCTGCCGACCCGCCAGCGCCGACTTTTCGGGGAGAAATAATGTCTGAAAAGGACAAGAGTAGTCGAGGAAACGCAAGTCAATTTTTTGTCGCTGGCGAGTTTAGTCAGCGCTGGCAGGATGACGCGAAATCTATCAGCTCACAAATCACAAATATTCTGGATAAGGGGCGTTAAGTGGCTATTGAATTTGGGGAAATCGAGGAGGTTGTATTGACGGACATCTGGCCTCATGAAGCGACCGACTTCACTCCTTGGCTTGCGCAGAATGTTGATGCGCTCGGCGCCGCACTTGGCTTAGAGCTTGAGTTGGTTAGAACCGAAGCCGCCGTAGGTGGATTCTCTTGCGACATTCTGGCCAAAGACTTGGGTGCAAACCGCTTGGTTGTCATTGAAAATCAGATCAAGCCTACTGACCATGATCACCTTGGAAAATTGATTACCTATGCGTCAGGGTTGGGAGGTGAAGCGATTGTCTGGGTGGCAAAGAAGCTGCGCGATGAGCATCGGCAGGCCATCGAGTGGCTCAACGAGCGCACCAAGCCGGGAACTGACTTCTGGGGCGTTGAGATCAAGGTCATCAAGATTGGCGACTCGAGGCCGGCGTTTCAGTTTCAAGTGGTAGCAGCTCCCTTCGAAGGGGAGACTTCTAACCCAACACCGCCCCCAGATCCCGGAGGCGAAACACCTTTAAGTGAGTTGTATCGTGGATATTTCCAACGCCTGATTAACGAACTCCGTGACGCCCATCATTTCACAAATGCACAGGTTGCCCAACCACAAAGTTGGTATGCATTTAGCTCCGGTGCAGCCGGCCTCAACTATGTCGCTGCATTTGGCAGAAATCGTGTAACTGTCCATCTTGCGATCCAGTTTGGTACAGCCGCGGAGAACAAGGCGTATTTCGATCTTCTCTTACAAGATCAGACGGCTATCGAACAAGAGCTTGGAGTAGCTGATGGGGAACTGGTCTGGGAGCGCATGGACGATAGGCAAATGTCCAGGGTGTCGCTTTACCAGACGGGCTCGATACGCGACGACACCCAGGCGCTACTCGATACTCATAACTGGATGGTGGCAAATCTCCTGAAGTTCAAAAAAGTGTTTGGCCCCAGGCTTCATCCAATCCTTCATCAGGTACGACCAAGGGATTAATGTTGGGGCTGCGGGCCATCTGGCTTAATGACATGCGCTCTGATCACAAGACCAGCAAGAAGACCGAGTATGTCAAGAACCGCTTTTGACGAGGGATAATTGAAAATGCCACTTCACCCAATCGAAACACTTAATGGTTCATTGGAGTACGAGGCTTCAAGCAGCTTCGGGTTTCGTTTCTCCAGATACTTGGTGCTCCCGCGCATTACAGAAAGCGAAGAATTCAAAACTGGGCAGCCATTTCATCTACTGCCAATGATTCGATCAATAACAAGCGAATACCTGACGCAGGGGGAGCAGCAGGCAACTTATACGCGTCCCAATGGCAAGCATGAGTCTGTTTTTGATGCTATCCGATGGTATGTCCCGAATCTGGGTAGGCAGAGAGGGATCATCGAGCGCGTTGAGCCTGGTTGGTACCGGATGCCTACAGGGGAGCAGGAGGTTGGCAATGGGGGTGATGAAATCGAAGAAGAAATCGCCGAAGAGGCAGGCACTGCAACCGATGGTTGGATTTATGCCTTCACCTTTCCCGATCTCATCAAGGACGAATCTTTTCCTATCAAGGTCGGCATGACCATCCGCGACGTGGAGGAACGGATCGCCGACCAATGCAGGGGATCTGCTTTTTTTAGTTCGCCAAAGATCTTGGGGTCATGGCGCGTGAATCAGGTTTCGCTGACCGAGCGCACAGTGCAGGGCCTATTGAAGCTGTCTGGGCAGTGGAAGTCCGATGCGCCCGGTTCGGAGTGGTTCGTTACAACCGTGGCCGAAATCGAGCGTATTTTGGGTATCGTTCAAAGAGAAACCCGCTGAATGGAGCTTCTTGCCACCCTCCAATCGAATCACGGCCATCGCACTACCCTCGGTTATGACTTTCCCGCACTCTTCGGTGAGCTGGCGGAACGAGGCAAAGCCGATATCGCGATTGTTTCTACGGAAGAAGGGTTTTCACCGCTGGGGGCATCGCGTGATTTCTTCGAGCGCGATCTCGGCATTTCCTACGAAGGCGAAATCAAGCTGCTTGCCAACTGGAATCGTTTCGACAACGAACGGACAACGCTGATTGCCTTGGCAAGCCGCAGGCCTGGCAGCCGATTGCGCGGCGTGATTCTTGCGCCGGGCGAAACTTCACGTTGTTACGAACAGTTGCCGCCTTCCATGCGCTGCCATCGGCCTTGCCGGGACTTTTATTACAACGTCAGCTATGAGGCGATTGCATATGCTTGCGGCCGATGGGGCGCGCGCAAGATCGCCGTCTCGCATCTTTCGGGCAGCGGCCAGTATCACGAGGATATCGCCACCTGCCATGCCGAGGCGCTGGCGCACTATTGCGACGGACAACCAGATACCGCCCCGGACTCGTTCATATTCTGCGGCTGCTGCATCACGCCCGAACACTTGCAAGGCGTTCGACGCTTGAACAGCGAAGGCCAACAATCCGCGCATCGGCCCATACAAGTAACAACCGAGACCAAGGGTAACGCAACCTTGATTCATCTTGATTGGCGCTGATCCAAAAGTCGGCGCTGGCAGGACGGCACAAGAGGATTACGGGCAATGCTCATTCCGTGAGCATGCCTGTTGATACGATGAGCGGCATCAAGGAGGAAGCACGATGTCCCGCTACGACGACACCGCCATCGACGATCTGATCTGGCAAACAATTTCCGACAGCCCCTGCCCTGAGGACTTTCGCGCCTACCTCAACCACCATCCGGAAAACGCCGCGCATCTGGATGAGGCGCTGGATCGGCTGGTCGAGCTCGACGATGCCGATTCCGCGTGCGACGCAAGTCAGCGGCGCTACCCGGCCGCCATCGCTGCCATCGAGGCGATGGCCAATGCCGGCGATGCTGCTGCCCAGTTTCACATGGGCAAGGTGTTGGCCCAGGGCATCGGTGTACTGCGCGACATTGAGCACGGTATCGCCTGGTATCGTTTGGCCATCCTGCAGGGCGAGACGCGCAGCCATATCAATCTCGGCAACCTGCTGCTCGAAGGTGATTCGCAAACATCCGACATGGACGAAGCCAAGCGCCTTTATGCCAGGGCGGCGGAACTGGGCGAACCGATGGGCATCTTCATTCTGGGGCGCCTCGCCGCCGTCGGCAAAGGCGAAGAAAACCAGCGGCCCAACCCCGTCCGCGCCCTGGAGCTCTTCCATACCGCCTGGGACAAGGGAGATAAAACCGCTGCCTGGTGGATCGGCTACAAGTTGTTGGCGGGCGACGGGGTGCGCAGGGATGAAGCGCTTGGCCGCGAGTGGATCGAGAAGTCTGCCGCTGCCGGCTGTGCCGGGGCGATACAACAAATGGGCATGAATGCCGAGCAGGGCCGCGGTCGCGAGAAAAGCATTGCGGCAGCCATCGATTGGTATCGACGCGGCGCCGATCTTGGCGACACGGAATGCCAGTTCAGGCTTGCCAATCTGCTCTTGCGCGGCGAAGACATTGCCAAGGATGGCGCGCAAGCCACGCTCTGGCTCAAGCGCGCCGCTGTGCGCGGGGATGCGAATGCGCAACGCAGCCTGGGTATCGTCTATCTGCGCGGCATCGATGTCGTCCGCAATGTGCGTTTCGGACGCAAATGGCTGACACGCGCGGCCGAAAACGATGACATGGATGCGGCATGGCGATTGGGCCGTTTGTTGCAGGAGGATGAGCCTCCCGATCTGGCCACAGGCATCCGCTGGATCGAGAAGGCTGCACTGGCCGGACATTCGGAAGCGCAAGCGGCACTCGGCGCCTGCCTCTGGCACGGCCACGGTGCGACGGTCGATCCGCACGCAGCCTTCAAGTGGATTCATCTGTCCGCCCTGCAGGGCGAGCCGCAGGGGTTATTCCTGCTGGGTCGCTTGTACCGCGAGGGGATTGGTGTCGAAGCCGACTACGCCAAGGCCGTCGATTATTTCCACCGTGCTGCCGAACGCGGCCATCCAACAGGGCAAGGTTATCTCGGCTGGTGTTATCTCAATGGCGAAGGCGTCAACCGCGATATCGCCGAAGGGGCCCTCTGGCTCGAACGTGCGGCGGAACAGGGCGATGCGGCGGCCAGCCGGATGATCGGCCGGCTGCTGCTCGATGGCATCGGTGTCGAACGCAATGCGGCCGAAGCCTCGAAGTGGTTCCTTGATGCAGCCGAGAAAGGCGATGCAAGTGGGCAATACGAACTGGCACTGCTCTATGTCGAGGGCCGCGGCCTGCAACAAAACCTTGATGAAGCCCGACAGTGGATGGAAAAGGCCGCTGCACAAGGGGAGAAGAATGCCGACATCTGGTTAAAGGAACAAGCGGAATCCAAGGAAGTCACCTGACTGCCGTCCCGCCGGCGCCGACTTTTCAGCGTGCCTTGTAAGTCGGCAGGCTGAGCTGGTAGCGGATCGCCAGCAGACGCAGGATCAGCACCACGAGGCCGCCCGCGGTCGCGCTGACCGCTTCGCCGTAGCCCAGATGGAAACTTCCGGCCAGCGCCAGCGCGCCGAGCCACGAAGCGGTGACGTAAAGCGTGCCGGGCCGCATCACCAGCGGCACTTCGTTGACCAGAATGTCGCGCAGCATGCCGCCGAAGGCGCCGGTAATGACGCCGAGCAGCGAGGCCGGCAGCCAATGCACGCCATGGGCCAGCGCGATCTGCGTGCCGACGACGGTGAATAGTGCGAGGCCAGCGGCGTCGGGGATGACGAACAGGCCGGGACGGATGCGCACGCGGCGCGCCAGCACGAAGGTGGCGATCACGGTCAGCAGCCCGCAGACCAGATAATCGATATTCGCCAGCCAGAACACCGGCCGGTTGAGCAGGATGTCGCGCAGCGAGCCGCCACCGAGACTGGTGGCCAGCCCGACGATGGTCGCGCCGACGAGGTCCATGTGTTTGTCCTCGGTTTCGAGCACCGCCGAGGCGGCGTTGACCGCCACGGCCGCCATGGCAACACCATAGATCAGCGTCGAGGTCGCGCTCACTTCTTTTCTTGTCTTGCCCGCTCGATCTGCACGCCGACGCGCTTGACGCCGCGCGCGATGCCGACCTTGGCGATCGATACCTTGACCCACGGCGCGCGAAACTCGTCGAGCAGCAGACCGATGAGGAATTCGCCGAGCGTCTCGAGCAGGTTGAAATGGCGCGCCGCCAGTTCGGCGCGGATACGCTCGATGACGCGCGCGTAGTCGATCGTCTTGGCGATGTCGTCGTCTTGCGCCGCCTCGTCGGGCACGCCGAAGGTGAGCGTGAGGTCAAGCGTCTGCGGTGCGACGCGCTCGCGGTCGTAGATGCCGACGTGCGCTTCGACGCGCATCTCTTCAATAAATATGAAGTCCATATCGCGGCCTTGTTTACAATCCGGGGCATTCTATGGAATCGCTCGTCCTTTACCTAATCCTCGGCTACCTGATCGGCTCGCTGCCCTTCGCGGTCATCGTCTCGAAGCTGTTCGGCCTGGCCGACCCACGCCAGCATGGTTCCGGCAACCCGGGCGCAACCAACGTGCTGCGCACCGGCAACAAGCTTGCCGCCTTGCTCACGCTGCTCGGCGATGCGGCGAAGGGCTGGCTGGCGATGACGATCGTCGCAAAAGTCGGCGCCGGCGGGACGGCATTGGCCGGATCCGCCGTCAACATGGGGACGGCAACTGCCCTCACCGGCCTCGCCGCTTTCCTCGGCCACCTCTACCCGGTCTTCCTCAAGTTCAGGGGCGGCAAGGGCGTCGCCACCGCGCTCGGCGTAATGATCGGCATCCACTGGGTGCTGGCGCTGGCCGGCCTCGCCACCTGGCTGCTCGTCGCCCTGGCGACGCGCTA
>Ga0172370_10011121_pt1 | contig 10196 bp, 12 predicted proteins | sample LakKiv5m_FD_114538 | JGI IMG/M metagenome (GOLD analysis project Ga0172370, IMG submission 114538) | Freshwater microbial communities from Kabuno Bay, South-Kivu, Congo - kab_022012_11.5m | ecosystem: Environmental > Aquatic > Freshwater > Lake | place: Democratic Republic of the Congo...
GATCCTGGGCGAGCTCGACGAGCTGATCGCGATAAACCGCGGCCTGCAGATTGGTCGTGGTGGGTGAGTTTTTGGCGGGACGGCGCAGCAACGGCCACAGCATGGGCACAAGCACGATGCCCACCAGCAGCAGGGCGCCGACGATGAAACCGGCCATGACCTACTGGTCGTCTTTGAGCAGTGCCTCGACGCGCTGGCGTTCCGCTTCGCTGAGCGTCGGTTGCCGCACCTGGGTGGCACGCCGGCGCAGATAGCGCACCAGTGCCAGGACGCCAATGACGAGCAGCACGAACGGGCCGATCCACAGCACATAGGTGGTCGACTTGAGCTGCGGGCGATAGAGCACGAAATCGCCGTAGCGGCTGACGAGGAAATCCCGCACTTCCTGGTCGCTCTTGCCTTCCTTGATCAGGCCGCGCACTTCCTGGCGCAGGTCCTTGGCGAGGTCGGCCTGCGAGCCGGCCAGCGACTCGTTCTGGCAGACCAGGCAGCGCAACTCCTCGGTGATGCGCACCATGCGCTGTTCGACCACCGGATCCTCCGCCAGCGGCGCGGCTTCCTTGGCGGTGCCCGGCAGCGCATGGAACGCGGCGAGCAGCGCCAGAACTTGGCAAATGCGTTTCATCGGCTCAACTCCCGGGCGAGCGGCAGGATTTTCTGTTCCAGCACTTCCGGCGTGATCGGACCGATCTGCTTGAAGCGGATCACGCCGGCCTTGTCGATCAGATAGCTTTCCGGCACGCCATAGACGCCGTATTCGATGCCGACGCGACCGTCGGCGTCGAAGGCCGACAGCTGGTAGGGATCGCCGAAGCGGGCCAGCCAGCGCAGGCCATCCTCGCGCTTGTCCTTGTAGTTGAGACCGATGACCGGGATCGCCGCCGGACTCTTCGAGAAGGCGACCAGCACCGGATGCTCCTCGCGGCAGGAAACGCACCACGAGGCCCAGACGTTGAGCAGCCAGACCTTGCCGGCCATCGCCTTGGGAGTGAAATTGACCGCGGCGTCGTGTAGCTGGGGAACGTCGAAGTGGGGGGCTGGTTTGTCGATCAGCGGTGAGGGCACCTCGCGCGGATCGAGCTTGAGGCCCACCGCGAGCAGCGCGACGAGGACGATGAAGATGCCGAGGGGCAGGACGAACTTGTTCATGCGGCGGCTCCCTCCGGGGCGGCGACCGGACGGACGCGCAGGCGATAGCGCCGGTCGCTGGCCGCGAGCAGTCCGCCCAAGGCCATGAACAGACAGCCGACCCAGATCCAGTCGACGAACGGCTTGTAATAGACACGCACCGCCCAGGGACCGTTTTCCTTGTCGGCGGACAGCGGCTCACCCAGCGAGACATAGACGTCGCGCGTGAAACCGGCGTCGATCGCCGCCTCGGTCATCGGCATCGAACCGGGACCGTAATCGCGCTTTTCCGGATGCAGCATGCGCAACAATTTATCGTTTTGCAGTAGCTCGAAACTGCCCACCGAGGCGACATAGTTAGGGCCCTCGGCCTCGCGTACCCCGGCAAACTTGAAGGTGTAGCCGCCAACCGCGACGGTTTCGCCGGGCTCCATGCGTACGTCGCGCTCTTCCTGGTAGGTGCCGACCATCGCCACGCCGACGACGAACACCGCCAGACCGAAATGGGCGAGCTGCATGCCCCACCAGGAGGGCTTGGGCGGCGATTGCTGCAAGCGTTCGATGGCCTGCAACACCACGGCGGCCATCATCCAGCCGACCAGCGCCATGCCGAGCGCCAGGTAGGTACTCCAGGAACCAGCCAGCAGCGGGACGGCAATGCCGGTGACGAGCGCGACGGCGGCGGCCGGCCACAGCTTGCGCAGGATCGCCCCCAGGCTGGCCTGTTTCCAGCGCGCCAGCGGGCCGATGCCGACGAGCACCAGCAGCGGCAGCATGATCGGCGCGAACACCGCATTGAAGTAGGGGGGGCCGACCGAAAGTTTGCCCAGGCCGAGGGCGTCGATGATCAGCGGGTAGAGCGTGCCGAGCAGCACGGCGGCAGCGGCCACCACCAGCAGCACGTTGTTGATGAGCAGGAAGGTTTCGCGCGAGACCAGCGCGAAGCTGCCACCCAGGCTGACCTTCGGTGCGCGGGCGGCGAACAGCATCAGCGAACTGCCGATCACGATGGCGAGCAGGATGAGGATGAAGATGCCGCGGCGTGGATCGGAGGCGAAGGCATGCACTGACGTCAGCACCCCGGAACGAACCAGGAAGGTGCCGAGCAGCGAGAGCGAGAAGGCGGCGATGGCCAGCAGCACGGTCCAGTTCTTGAAGCTGCCACGCTTTTCGGTGACGGCCAGCGAATGGACCAGCGCCGTGCCCACCAGCCAGGGCATGAAGGAGGCGTTTTCGACCGGGTCCCAGAACCACCAACCGCCCCAGCCGAGTTCGTAGTAGGCCCAGTTGCTGCCCAGCGCAATGCCGAGGGTGAGGAAGATCCAGGCGACGAGGGTCCATGGCCGCGACCAGCGCGCCCAGGCCGCATCGAGCTGGCCGGCGATCAGCGCGGCGATGGCGAAGGCGAATGCCACCGAGAAGCCGACGTAACCCATGTAGAGCATGGGCGGGTGGTAGGCGAGACCGGGATCCTGCAGCAGCGGGTTGAGGGAGCGGCCCTCTGCGGCGGCCGGCAGCAGCCGCTCGAAGGGGTTGGAGGTGAAGAGTACGAAGGCCAGCAGACCGGCGAGCACCAGGCCGAGCACGCCCAGCACGCGCGCGACCATCGTTGCCGGCAGCTGGCGCGAGAACAGCGCCACCGCCTGCGCCCAGCCGGCGAGCATCAGCAGCCACAACAGCAGAGAACCCTCGTGGCCACCCCAGATTGCCGACAGGCGATAGATGGTCGGCAATTGCGTGTTCGAGTTGGCCGCGACGTAGCGCACCGAGAAGTCGTTGCTGTAGAAGGCCCAGCCAAGGCAGAGGAAGGAGATCGCAATGAGGAAGAACGCCGCGGCGGTGGCTGGCCTGGCGAAGGCGATCCATTGGGTCTGGCCGCGCTGTGCGCCGACCAGCGGCAGGATGCCCTGGGCGAGCGCGACAAACAGCGACAGCAGCAGGGCGAAATGGCCGAGTTCTGGAATCATGGGGTGGTGCCTTTATTGTTTGATGGTCTTGGCCATGCGCTGCGCCTGCTCGACGGCATGCTGGGCTTCCGGCGGCATGTAGTTCTCGTCATGCTTGGCGAGCACTTCGCTGGCGACAAAGACGCCGTCCGGGCCGATGCGACCCTGGGCGACCGCGCCCTTGCCTTCCTTGAACAGGTCGGGGAGGATGCCGGTGTAGCTGACCGGCACATCGCGCGCGGTGTCGGTGAGGACGAAATGCACCGTCAGGTTGTCGCGCGTCACCGTGCCTTCCTTGACCATGCCGCCGACCCGGAACGCCTTGCCCTGCGGGGCTTTGCCGACGGCGATCTCACTTGGCGTGACGAAGAAGGCGATGTTGCTGTCGAGCGCGTTCATGACGAAAGCGGTACCGGCGCCAATGGCTGCCAGCCCGCCGAGGATGATGGCGATGCGTTTGTGTCGTGGTTTCATTGTTTGTCGAGTGATTCAGCGAGATGTTCGCGGCGCAGGCTGCGCAAAATGGCATTTCGACGCTTGCTGACCAGGATTGGTTCCATGATCATCAGCAGCGCACAGACACCGAAGCTGCCCCAGACATAGAGTCCGTAGCCACCCATGGCCAGGAATTCGGCGGGCGATCCCCAATTCATTGTGCGTTTCCTTTCACTTCGGGCAGGTTCTTCACCCAGTCGGTGAGCGCTTCGCGTTCGAGGATGATCGCTCGGACGCGCATCAGGACCAGGGCCAGGGCATACATCCAGAAGGCCAGCGACATGATCAGCATGCCCCACAGCATGGTCGTCGCCATGGTCGGTGCCTTCATCAGCGATACCGAGGCACCTTGGTGCAGGGTATTCCACCATTTGACCGACCAGTAGATGATCGGCACATTCACCACGCCGACCAGCGCCAGGATCGCGCCGGCCTTGTCGGCGCGCCGCGGGTCGTCGATGGCGGCCTGCAGGGCGAGGAAACCGATGTAGAGGAAGAACAGCACTAGCGCCGAGGTCAGGCGTGCATCCCATACCCACCAGGCGCCCCACATTGGCTTGCCCCAGAAGGCGCCGGTCCACAGCGAAAGAAAGGCCATCAGCGCGCCGGTCGGGGCGATCGCCTGCGCCATCATGCTCGACAGCCGCGTATTGAGAGACAGACCGATGCCGGCCCAGGCGGCCATCACGCAGTAGAGGAACATCGACATCCATGCTGCCGGCACGTGGATGAAGATGATCCGGTAGCCTTCGCCTTGGGTGACATCGGTGGGCGCTTCGAAGAAGCTGATCCACAGCCCGATCACCGTGAATACCGCGGCCAGTGCCCAGAACCACGGGATCATCTTGCCGGCGAGCGGATAGAAGCTTTGCGGGCTTGCGTACTTGAACCAGTGGATGATCTTGTTGCTCATTCCAGTGCGATCCTCAAGGCGGCCGTGGTTGCCCACGGCGCGAAAAATGCGGCGACGGCCAGCAGGGCCGCCAGCAGCGACAAGTGGCCCGCCGCACTCAATCCCGAGATGTGCATCTCGACCGCGCCGGCCCCGAAGATCAGGGTCGGCACGTAGAGCGGCAAGACCAGCAAAGACAACAGCACGCCGCCGCCGCGCACCCCTAGCGTCAGTGCCGCGCCGATCGCACCGATCAGCGACAGCAGGGGCGTGCCCAGCAACAGCGCCAACACCAAGATGCCAAGCGCGTCGGTATCCAGGTCGAACTGGATGCCGAGCACCGGGGCCAGCAGTACCAGCGGCAGGCCGGCGGTGATCCAGTGGGCGGCGATTTTACCTGCGATCAGCAGGCCGAGCGGCGTCGGCGACAGCGCCATCTGTTCGAGTGTGCCGTCGGCGTGGTCGGGGGCGAACAGACGGGACAGTCCGAGCATGGTCGCCAGCAGGGCGGCCACCCACAGGATACCCGGAGCGATCTTGCGCAGCAGGGCGGGCTCGGGGCCGATGCCGAGCGGGAACAGGCTGACGACGATGATGAAGAAGAACAGGGCGGTCAGCACCTCGCTCTTGCGGCGCACGGCCAGCAGCAGGTCGCGGCGCACGATGGCGACGAAGGCATTCATATTTTCAGCACCTTGCCGTTGGGCAGCGGCATGCTCTGATGGCTGGTGAGGATCGCCATGCCGCCGGCGGCGACATGCGCTGCGATCAGACCGGAGAGCATCTCGACCGCCTTGACGTCAAGCGCGGTGAAGGGTTCGTCAAGAATCCACAGCGTCGCGTCCCGTACGGCCAGGCGCGCCAGCAACACCCGCCGCTTTTGGCCTGCCGACAGGCAGCGCACCGCCAGGTCCTCGCGTCCGCGCAGGCCGAAACGGACCAGTGCCTGGAGAGCTGTGGCTTCGTCGAGGCGCAGGCTGTCGAGTTGGGCCGCCAGCAGCAGGTTTTCCAGTGGGGTCAGGTCTTCCTTGACCGCGCCGTGATGACCGAGGAACATCAGCTCGCGGTGATACTCTTCGGCGAGGTTGCCGATCGGCTCGCCGCGCCAGCGGATCTGTCCATCTGCCGGTTGCGCGAGTCCGGCCAGGATACGCAGCAGACTGGTCTTGCCCGCGCCGTTTTCACCCTGCACATGCAGCCATTCCCCGGCGGCGAGGCCAAAGCTCAGGCCGGCGAACAGGCGGCGTTCGCCGCGGACGCAGGAAAGATCGGTGACAGAAAGCATGGGGGGGCGCAAGGAGAAAGCCGGATTGTGCCCGAAATCAAAGATGCCGGCAGAACTCATCTGCCGGCATCCGGGAGGGCGCCCCGTCGCGGCTGCGGCGGGGGTCAAGCTTCACGGGTGCTTATTCCCGCTTATTCCTCGTCAGGCTCGCGGTATTCCTTCGGTAGCTTGTGGGCGATGCCCTTGTGGCAGTCGATGCAGGTTTGTCCCTCGGCCTTGGCCTTCATGTGCTTCTTGTAGACCGTGCCACGCTGGGCTTGCGGGCTCATGGCGTCGAAGTTATGACAGTTGCGGCATTCGCGCGAGTCGGTGGACTTCAACCGATCCCATTCGTGGGTTGCCAGCTCCATACGCTTGGCCTCGAACTTCTCCGGCGTGCTGATGCTGCCGGTGAGCTTGCCCCAGATTTCCCCGCTCGCTTTAATCTTGCGGACCATCTTGTAGGCCCAGATTTTCGGCACGTGGCAGTCAGAGCAGATAGCGCGTACGCCGCTGCGATTGCTGTAGTGGATTGTTTCCTTGTATTCTGGATAAACGGTGTCGCGCATCTCATGGCAGGTGGTGCAGAACTCGAGGGTGTTGGTGGCCTCCAGCACCGTGTTGAAACCGCCCCAGAAAACGATGCCGGACACAAAGCCGAACGCCAACAACCCGATCAGGGAATATTTCGCGCTTGGACTCTTGAGAACCGACCACCACGACTTGTTCTGGCCAGGATTGCTGCTTTCCATGATGTGCTCCGCAATGACGAACTCGAAAAAACAGGGGCCGAATGATCGGCCCCTTCCTTCAGGATGTAATGCCCGGACTACGGATTACTGGGCCAGGATCCACTGAACGAGATTCTTGAGCTGGGCCGGGTCGGCCTTGACGATCTTGTGGGCTTCCTCGGTGCCGTCGGGCAGCTTGATCTTCGCGCCGCTGGTGAGGTGCTTGGACAAAGCGGCCTCAGCGTCAGCCTTGCCCTTGTACTTTTCGGCCGACTTCTTGAAGGAGGGGCCGTCCTTGTCCTTGGAGATGCCATGGCAGGTCAGGCACTTGTTCTCGCGGGCCAGCGCCTTGGCGGCCTCTTCGTCGGCGGCCTGGGCGGAGGGAGCGGCCAGAAGCAGGGTGCCGGCCATCAGGGTGGCGATGGAGAGGGAGGAGCGGAGCAGAGTCATTTTCATTCCTTGTGAAAAGTTGACGAAAGAGAATCGCGATCCCCGGAGAACGCCCGGGTAAGGTGATTAATGCATTTCCTCGTGAAAAGTTGACGAAAGAGAATCGTGATCCCCGAGGCATTGGCACAAAACCGCGGGCAATTCTGCGAAGGTGGCGGGGTTATGAATATAGGACCGCGCTGAAAATGAGAGTAAGAATATTCTTAATAACTCCGGACTGCCCTATTGCGGGATGGGATCCAGCAGTCCTTGTCGCAATGCGTAGCGAACCAGCTCGACCTGGTTGGCCAGTCCCATCTTCTCGAGGATATGGGTCTTGTGAGAGCTGATGGTCTTGACGCTCAGTGATAGTTCGGTGGCAATTTCGGTCGGGCTGATGCCCTGCACGATGCGGCTGAAGATCTCGTATTCGCGGTCGGTCAGTCGCTTGTGCGGCAGGTCGTCCTCCTTGTGGGGATGGGCGACGTCGAAGGCGAGCAGCTCGGCAACCCTCGGGCTGACGAACATCCCGCCGTTGGCGACCTTGCGCATTGCCGGTACGATCTGGTCGACGGGGCAATCCTTGGTCAGGTAGCCGGAGGCGCCGGCGCGGATGGCGCGCACGGCGTAGTGCTCCTCCTGATGCATGCTGAAGATGAGGATCGGCAGCTTGGAGCGCACGGCATGCAGCAGCCGGATCAGTTCAAGGCCGTTGCGTCCAGGCAGGCTCAGGTCGAGCACCACGAGCCCCCAGCTGCGTTGCCGCACCTGTTCGAGTGCCGTATTGCCGTTGTCGGCGTCGCCGGCGACTTCGAGGTCGGCAGTTTCGCCAAGCAATCTTCTGAGTCCGTCGCGAACGATCGCGTGGTCATCGACCACGAGCACGTCGGATTTCATTTAGAGAGACTCCGAATTTTCTGCATCCACAATTATGCTGGAAAAGTGCGAAGAGAGTAATTTGTGCGGCGCTTTGGGCGTCCATGGGAATATCAGTAGTTCGATACCCATTCAGACTTTATTGTTTTTACAGTGGTTCGGTATATTGTAAAAAATTTTATTGCACCCATAAAAACCGTTGTTTGCTGCGGCGCCGCAACATTACTTATACTTTTTACTGTCACGAACATTCCCAGGGCGCAACTTTGGGAATGCGAGCCAGGAAAAGCGCCACTCCGCCTTTCCGTTCCGTTGGCCGGGATACCGCCGGTCGCGCCGTGACGGCCCGCACGAAGCCAGCCCGCAAGGCCGGTTTCGCGTCGGGCCGACAAAGGTCGCTTGGCCATGCGACGCCCTGCCGGGGCGACGTATTTAACCAAGTGGCGAGGCGTGCATTTTGACCGAGTGTTTGACCGAGTGTTCGATCCCCAGGCGGGGGCAACTCATGGGAGTGGTGTCGGCGTGATGGATTCGTTTTCCGGACTGGCGATTGCTGGCGGCTTCATGGCAGTGCTGGGCATTGCCCTGGCGGCGGCCTTGGCCTACGCCAATCGCAAGCTGTTCGTTTACGAAGACCCCCGCATCGGTCAGGTCGAGGATCTGCTGCCGAAATCGAATTGTGGCGCCTGTGGCCAGCCGGGCTGCCGGGGTTTTGCCGAGAAGGCGGTCAGCGGCGACGTGGTACCGGCCCAATGCACCGTCAGCACTCCCCAGCAGCGCCAGGACATCGCCGACCTGCTCGGCGTGACTGCCGGCAGCGTCGAGAAGAAGATCGCCCGGCTTGCCTGCGCGGGCGGGCGCCATGTCGCCTTCATTCGCGCCCGCTACGCCGGCCACAAGAGTTGCCGCGCCGCGGCGGTGGTCGGGGGCGGTGGCAAGGAATGCGCCTGGGGCTGCCTCGGACTGGGCGATTGCGAGGCGGTCTGCAATTTCGATGCCCTCCATCTCGACAAGCACGGCCTGCCGGTGGTCGATGCCGACAAGTGCTCGGCCTGCAACGATTGTGTCGAGGTCTGCCCGAAAGCCCTCTTCTCGCTCGAACCGGTCAGCCACCAGCTGTGGATCGCCTGCCGCAATCGCGCCGACGGCGACACCGCCGAGGCCGCCTGCGAAGTGGCCTGCACGGCCTGCGGCAAGTGCGTCGCCGACGCTGCGCCGGGCCTGATCCGTCTCGATAACAACCTCGCCACCGTGCGCTACGAGCTGAACGCCTGGGCAAGCCGCACGCCGATCGAGCGCTGCCCGACCGGCGCGATCGTCTGGTTCGAGAATCCCAACACCCCGGCCCGTGGTGCCGCGGCTAAGAAAATTCTGCGGCAGGACGCCCTGCCGCAATTGCAATGAGACATTGTTTCGCTTGAACCACAGGAGCCCGTCATGCTGATGAAAATCCTCAACTCTGCCAAGTCTGCCGCCGGCCGGGCCGACGAGAAGGTCAAGTATCCGGGTATCCGCGATGCCGTCGACGGCAATACCGCCGTCATTCATGTCGAGCGCGAGGCGTCGGACGCGGCGGGCGCCTACCCGATCACGCCGTCCACCCAGATGGGCGAGTACTGGGCCGATGCCGTTGCCCAGGGGCACCTCAACATTTCCGGGCGGCCGCTGATCTTCGTCGAGCCGGAATCGGAACACGCCGCGGCCGGGGTGACGGCCGGCATGGCGATGACCGGCCTCAGGGCGACCAACTTCTCCTCGGCGCAGGGCGTCGCCTTCATGCACGAATCGCTCTACGGCGCGGTCGGCAAGCGGTTGCCATATGTGCTCAACATGGGCTGCCGGGCCATCACCAAGGTGTCGCTCAACGTCCATTGCAGCCACGACGACTACCACTGCATCGACGACACCGGCTTCATCCAGATGATGGCGAAGAACGCCACCGAGGCGGCCGACCTCAACCTGATCGCGCGCAAACTCGCCGAGCTGTCGCTCACTCCGGCGATCATCGGCCAGGACGGTTTTCTGACGACGCACCTGATCGAGTCGGCGCTGCTGCCCGAACGCGAGCTGGTCGTCGAATACTGCGGCAAACCTGATGACATCATCGATACACCGACGCCTGCGCAGCAGATGCTCTACGGTCCCAAGCGGCGGCGCGTGCCGGCGATCTGGGACATCGATGTGCCGATGGTGTCCGGCGTGGTGCAGAACCAGGATGCCTATATGCAGGCCACCGCGGGCCAGCGCCCCTACTTCTTCGACCATATTGCGCCGCTGGCCGACCGCTGCATGGATGAATACGCCGGCCTGACCGGGCGGCGCTACGGGCGCATCGGCACCTCCAAGACAGATGACGCGGACTATGTGATCGTCGGCATGGGCAGCATGATCGTGCAGGCCGAGGTGGTGGCCGACTATCTGCGCGCAACCCGCAA
>Ga0172370_10011123_pt1 | contig 10195 bp, 18 predicted proteins | sample LakKiv5m_FD_114538 | JGI IMG/M metagenome (GOLD analysis project Ga0172370, IMG submission 114538) | Freshwater microbial communities from Kabuno Bay, South-Kivu, Congo - kab_022012_11.5m | ecosystem: Environmental > Aquatic > Freshwater > Lake | place: Democratic Republic of the Congo...
GAAGGAAAATTCTTAAGGTTATCTCCCAGCAAGGTGCGCCTGGTCATGGACCTCGTCCGCGGGAAGGGTGCGCTCCAGGCGGAGGCGATCCTGCGCACCGTAGATAAAAGGCCCAAGGAATATTTGATAAAGATATTGAGGTCCGCTACAGCCAATGCTAAAGTCAAAGGTTTTACGCCGGATAAATTATATGTCTCAAAGATCGTGGCCAATCCCGGGCCGGTCTGGAAAAGATTTAAGGCCGCTGCTTTCGGCAGGGCAGCTTCAATACGCAAGCGCACCGTGCATATAAAAGTTGAATTGGACCTGAAGGGGGGAGAGTAATTAATGGGGCATAAGGTAAATCCTTTATTGTTAAGGATCGGTTTTATAAGGCAGTGGAATTCGCGCTGGTTTGCCAGGAGCAAGGATTTTTCCCAGTTCATTCAGCAGGATTATAAGATCAGGAAATTCATTAAGAGCAGGTTCAAGCAGGCGGCGATCTCAAAGGTCGTTATTGAAAGGCTGGCCCAGAAGGTCAGGATCCGCATATTTTCCGCCAGGCCCGGGATCATTATCGGCAGGCACGGTTCGGATATTGAGCGCCTGCGTTCGGACTTAAACAGCCTGGTAAAGAGCGAGCTGGCTATCGACATCCAGGAGGTAAACAATCCTGCCTGGGACGCCCAGCTGGTCGCCGAGAATATCGCTTTGCAGCAGGAGAAGAGGATAGCTTTTCGCCGGGCGGTAAAAAGGGCCATGGAGCAATCTATCGCCTCCGGCGTAAAAGGGATACGGGTGAGCTGTTCGGGGAGACTTAACGGAGCGGAGATGAGCCGCAAGGAGACCTATAAGATCGGCAAGATCCCTTTGCAGACCTTGCGCGCGGACATTGATTATGGTTTTGCCGAGGCGCTTACGACCTATGGTTTGATCGGAGTAAAGGTCTGGATCTATAAGGGGGATATCCTGGGAAAACAATTTATCCAGGAGGAGCCAACTCCTTCCGGCCGCCAGCAGCCCAGGGAGAAATAAGCCATGGTTTTGATGCCCAAGAGGGTTAAATATCGTAAACTACAGAAGAGCCAAAGGCGGGGCCTGGCGACCAGCGGCACAACCCTGGCTTTCGGCGAATTCGGCTTAAAATCTTTAGAGAACGGTTGGATCAAAAATACCCAGATAGAATCGGTGCGCGTTATCCTGGCCCGCCAGCTGCACAAGGGCGGAAAATTGTGGATCAGGATCTTCCCGGATAAATCCATTACTAAGAAGCCGGCTGAAGTGCGCATGGGTAAAGGCAAGGGGGACCTTGACCACTGGGTCAGCGTGGTAAAGAGAGGCCGCATACTTTTTGAATTAGGGGGAGTGCCCCAGGAGTATGCTAAGGCCTGTTTTCGCCTGGCAGCTTATAAGCTGCCGCTGCGCACAAAATTCGTGATCAGGACGCATAAATAAGATGAAAGCCCAGGAATTAAGGAATTTATCTCAGGATGAGCTGCTGCAGAAGGAAAAGGCCCTGCTTGAGGAGCTCTCCGCCATGAATATGCAGCGTTTTAGCGGGAGGGTGGAGAAACCGCATAAGTTTGGCCTGATCAGGAAGGATATCGCGCGCATCAGGACGATATTAAACAACAGGAAAGATAAATAAAATGGGCAAGCAAAAGAGATTTACCGGGATTGTTACCAGCGATAAGATGCAAAAGACCGTGGTGGTAAAGACCATGCACCTGACGCGACACGCCAAATATGCCAAGACGGTCAAGCTCTATAATAAATTCAAGGCGCATGATGAGAAGGGTATTGCCAGGTTAGGAGATACGGTAAGCATCGTGGAAACCAGGCCTTTATCAAAAGACAAACGCTTCAGGGTTGAACAGGTCATTAAGAAGGCTGCAAGCACGCATGTGCCTAGTCCGGAGGAGATCGTTTAAATGCTCCAGTTACGCTCTATTTTTGATGTGGCCGATAATACCGGCGCGCGCAAGGCCTCTTTGATCGGCGTGCTCAACAGGATGGGCACCCTGAATGCCGAGATTGGCGATGTCATAAATGTCAATATCAAGGAATCCTCTCCGGAGGCAACGGTAAAGAAGGGCGAAAAGTCCAGGGCGGTGATCGTGCGCACGAGGCATGCGATAAGAAGGCCGGACGGTTCAATATTACGTTTTGACCGTAATGCCGTAGTGCTTATTGATAACCAGGATAATCCCAGGGGCACCCGTGTTTTTGGGCCGGTCGCCCGCGAGTTAAGGGACAAAAAATTCAATAAAATAATTTCTTTAGCACCAGAGGTAATTTAATGCAAAAGATCAAGAAGAACGACATGGTCCAGGTCATAAAAGGCAAGGACAGGGGCAAAAAGGGCAAGGTGCTCAACGTCATTGAAGACGGCAAACGCGTGTTGGTCGAGGGCTTAAACCTTGCCAAGAAGCACAAACGCCAGAGCAGCCAGGATCAAAAGGGCGGGATAATCTCTATAGAGATGCCTCTTGCTATATCAAACTTAATGGTTTTTTGCAAGGGCTGCTCTAAGCCGGTCAAGGTCGGGTTTGTCATTTCCAAGGACAATACGAAGACAAGAATCTGCAAGAGCTGCAAAGAGGCGTTATAAAAATGATACCGAGATTGCTTGAAAAATACCGTAGTGAGATCGTCCCGAAATTGATGGAGGATTTCAAGCTCAAGAATAAAATGGCGGCACCCTGCGTGAGTAAGATCGTCGTGAACATGGGTGTCGGCGAAGGGGCCGCGGATATCAAGGTCCTGGAAAAAGCCCTGGAGGAACTGGCCGCTATCACCGGCCAGAAACCGCTGATCCGCCGCTCAAAAAAGGCTATAGCCAACTTTAAGATCAGGGCTAATCAGCCTATCGGAGTTAAGGTTACCCTAAGGAAGGCAATGATGTATGAGTTTATGGACCGTCTGCTTAATATCGCCCTGCCGCGTATCCGTGATTTCAGGGGGGTCAGCCGCGATTCTTTTGATAAGGCGGGAAATTATACTTTAGGATTAAGCGAACAGATCATCTTCCCGGAAATAGAATACGACAGGATCACCCGCACTCAAGGCATGGATATAACCTTTGTGATCAAGAACGCTAAAACAATAGAACAGGCAAGGGCCCTGTTGAAATATTTCGGCATGCCTTTCAAAGAGAAGGAATAAACTGGAGACCCGGTAGATGGCAAAGAATTCACAGATCGCCCGGTGGAAGAGGCCGGCAAAATTTTCGACACGCAGGTATAACCGCTGCTCCATCTGCGGAAGATCTAACGGTTATTTGAGGAGGTTCCAGCTCTGCCGTATCTGTTTCAGGGAGCTTGCCTGGCAGGGGCTTATACCCGGCGTCAAGAAAGCCAGCTGGTAAAATTACACCCGGCGCTTATTGCGCCCGACGCCTATAGGTATTGCGTCGGCGTGCGCTAGGCAGCGCAAATTGCGCCGGTGTGCCCTTGCGGGCAAGGAGACTTAAATGTCCAGAACCGATTTAATTGCAGATGTTTTTACGATAATACGCAACGCCATAATGATAAAAAAGGATGCGGTTGACCTGCCGGCATCCAATAGCATAAAGTCCATAATGGCGATCCTGAAGAAGAATGAATATATTGATAATTTTAAGTTGATCGAAGACAAAAAGCAGGGATTGGTGAGGGTCTATTTAAAATACACCGCAGGGAAGCCTGCGATCCGCAACATCAAGCGTGTTTCAAGGCCGGGTTTAAGGGTATACTCTAAAGGCAGGAAGCTTCCGGTCGTCTTACGCGGCAGGGGGATAGCGATCGTTTCCACCTCTAAAGGCATGGTTAGTGATAAAGAGGCCAGGGAGGCCGGTGTCGGCGGAGAGGTCATTGGTTATGTCTGGTAAATCAGCGCCAAAATTTCAATAGAGGGTTAATTAATGTCCAGGATAGGCAATAAACCGGTAGTTATTCCGAAAGATGTGAAGATAGAAGTAAAGGACGGGGAGGTTTTTGTTGAGGGCCCCAAGGGAAAACTTTCCCGCAAGCTATCTGACCGGATAGGCGTTGAGATCAAAGAAGGCGTTTTGCTTGTAAAGAGAGTTAGCGATACCAAGCCGGATAAATCCATGCATGGTCTCTCCCGCGCGCTTATCGTAAATATGATCAAAGGGGTGACCGATGGTTACACTAAGGAGCTTGAGATCATCGGCGTGGGATTCAAAGCATCCATCTCCGGGAATAACCTCAATATGGCTTTAGGATTTTCGCATCCGGTCAATGTCACAATTCCGGCAGGGATCAAGATCGAGACCCCCAAGCCCACGCAGCTGGTCATAAGGAGCATTGATAAGGAATTGATCGGTAAGGTTGCCGCCGAGATACGCGCGATCTATCCCCCGGAGCCGTATAAGGGCAAGGGAATCCGTTTCGTCGGAGAGCATGTCAAGAAGAAGGTTGGAAAGGCGCAGGCAACCGGCGGCGGAAAATAAGATGAGAAAAAAAGAAGAATTGAGGCTGAAAAGGCATAAGAGGATAAGGATGAAAATGTCCGGCACTCCGGAGAAGCCGCGGCTGGTCGTACACCGTTCATTAAAGAATCTTGAGGCCCAGGTGTTGGATGATACGGCCGGCAAGGTTTTGTTTTCCCTCTCCACTAAAGATAAAGGCTTAAAAGAAAAGTTTAGCTGCGCGGGAAATTTGAGATCATCGGTTCTTTTTGGGGAGATCTTCGCGCAAAAAGCAAAGGAAAGAGGGATCAGCAAGGTTATCTTTGACCGGGCAGGATATCTTTATCACGGCAGGATAAAGTCTTTTGCCGATGCATTAAGAAAAGGCGGAATGGAGTTTTAAATTATGAGGGAATTGAGCATTGGGCAGCAATCGGATTTGATCGAAAAGGTTATCAGTATAAACCGCGTTACCAAGGTAACCAAGGGCGGAAAAAAACTGCATTTCAGCGCCCTGGTGGTTGTGGGGGATACTAAAGGAAGGGTGGGTTTTGCTTTGGATAAGGCCAATGAGGTAGCCGATGCCATCCGTAAATCCCTGACCAAGGCCAAGAAAAGCCTTTTTAAGGTTCCCCTGGAAGGATCGAGTATTCCTCATGAGATAGTCGGTAAATTCGGAGCGGCAAGCGTCCTGCTAAAGCCGGCTTCAGAAGGCACAGGCGTAATTGCAGCAGGCCCTGTGCGCGCCATCTGCGAGGCTGCCGGGATAAAGGACATACTTACCAAGTGCTTGAAATCAAATAACCCGATTAACGTCATCAAGGCTACTATGCAGGGTTTGAGGAGCCTTAAAGCGTGAAAATGAAAGAGAAAAAAACCGTGGTAAAAAATAAAGTCTCAGCTGCATCCGCCGTAGGCGGATCCGGCGGGAGGAAATCTCCGGTAAAGAAGCCGGTTTTGAAAAAGGCCGGGGTTAAACAACCGCAGAGCCTGGCTTCTTTGCACAACCTTAAAACTCCGTTTGGCGCTCATAAGAAGAAAAAACTTTTGGGCCGCGGCCCTGGTTCAGGCCACGGCAAGACCTCAACCCGCGGCAGCAAAGGCCAGACCTCCCGCGCGGGAAGGCATTTTTATCTGGGATTTGAGGGAGGGCAGTCCCCGCTTATCCGCAAGATGCCCAAGCGCGGATTTGTAAGTAATTTTAAGAAGAGCTATCAGATCGTAAATCTTGAGGATTTGAGCAGGATCAAAGAAACTACGATCACCCCGCAGCTTTTGAGGGAAAAAGGTTTAATCCGTGACGAGGCAGCTCTTATCAAGATACTGGGGCAGGGGAGCATCAAGAGCCCTGTGACCGTTCAGGCACATGCTTTTTCAAAACGCGCCTCAAGCCAGATATCGGATGCCGGCGGCAAAGCGGAAATAATCAATGTTTAGCGCACTGGTTAACGCGTTTAAGATACCGGATCTAAAAAGACGGTTGATCATCACAGGAGCGCTTATCGCAGTATACCGGGTAGGCTGTTATATCCCCACCCCCGGCATAGATGGAGCGACCCTGGCGGAATTTTTCAACCGTATCGCCAAGACCCAAGGTGGGGCGCTCTTTGGCATAATCAATATGTTTTCCGGAGGCGCTATGGAGCGCCTGACTATATTTGCCCTGGGGATAATGCCGTATATCTCCTCATCCATCATTATGCAGCTTCTGACCGCGGTAATCCCGGCGTTAGAGAAAATGGCCAAGGAGGGTAAGGCCGGATACGAGAAGATAAACCAGTTTACCCGCTACGGGACGGTCCTGCTTTCGCTTATACAGTCTTATTTTATCGCGCTCTGGCTTGAGAATCCGGCGCGTTTCGAAGGCCTGCAGATCGTCATGCATCCCGGATGGGGTTTTCGTATTTTAACGGTCCTGACCCTTTCAACCGGCACGATCTTTATCATGTGGCTGGGAGAGCAGATCCAGGAGCGCGGTATCGGCAACGGGATATCGCTGGTGATCACCGCCGGTATCATTTCAAGGATACCCACGGCGTTTAATCAACTTTTTGTTTTGATCTCTCCTTTCGCTCCCAGCCGCAGGCAGATCCAGCCGGTCACTTTGCTGGTCATGGCGGCATTACTTGCGGGGGTGGTTTTTGCGGTTATCATGATCACCCAGGGGGTAAGGAAGATCCCCGTGCAATATGCCCGGCGCATCGTAGGCCGTAAGATATACGGCGGACAGAGCACTTATATACCGCTCAAGGTAGATACATCCGGGGTCATCGCGATCATCTTCGCGCAGTCGATCATTCTTTTTCCGGCGACCTTGGCTTCTTTTATCCCGAACCCGGGTTTTCAGCGCCTGGCCCAGGGGTTGATCCGCGGACATTTGCTTTATACATCCATTTACGCTCTTTTGATAATTTTCTTTTGCTATTTTTATACCGCCATCGTTTTTAACCCCAATGACCTTTCCGAAAACATGAAGAAGTACGGAGGGTTTATCCCGGGCATAAGGCCGGGCAGGCCCACCGCAGAATTCCTTGATTACGTTATGACCAGGATAACCCTGGCGGGGTCGAGCTTCATCGCGGTGATCGCGATCCTGCCGGATTTTATCATGGCCTGGCTTAAAGTGCCGTATCTGGTTGCTTCATTTTTTGGAGGCACGGGCATCCTGATCATCGTCGGGGTGATGCTGGATACCTTAAAGCAGGTTGAGTCGCATCTTTTAACTCACCATTACGAAGGGTTCATAAAAAGCGGCCACATCAGGGGGAGAAGATAATGTACCTGGTGCTTTTAGGCCCTCCGGGAGCAGGTAAGGGCACGCAGGCAAAGAGGCTTGCTGAAAGATTAGCCCTGGCGCATATTTCTACGGGAGATATCTTAAGGCAAAACGTAAAAGACGGCACCGAGCTGGGTAAACAGGCCAAAGGTATTATGGAAAAAGGCCTGCTTGTCCCGGATGATCTGGTCGCCTCAATGCTTGACCGGCGTCTTAATCAGCCGGATATAAAAAAAGGTTTTATATTAGACGGATATCCCAGGAACCTAGCTCAGGCCAAAACCCTGGATGAAGTTTTAAAGCGTAAGAATATCGGCGTAGAGCTGGTGGTTTATCTTGACACTAGCGACCAAGTGGTCGTTAAACGGCTCACCGGAAGGCTGGTCTGTTCAAAATGCGGGGCTAATTTTCACACGGTTAACATGCCTCCCAAGATAAAAGGGGTATGCGATAATTGCCGGGGGGCCCTGTATCAACGTTCCGACGATAATGAGGAGACGGTGCTTAAGCGCCTCCAGGTTTATAAGAATGAAGTTGCTTCTTTGATGGATTATTACAGGCAAGCCGGCAAGCTGCGCACCTTGAATGCTGATCTGGACGCGCAGGTGGTTTTAGAGCAGATCATTGCGCTGACGGTTTAGGGTTTAAATGATCCCTTTAAAGTCGCAAAACGAGTTGCAGATGATAGGGCGCTCCGGTAGGATCCTTAGCTTAGTTATGCGCAAGGTTAGAGGGGTCATCCGGCCGGGGATCACAACCCTTGATATTGACCGCTTGAGCGAAGAGTTGATCCTTAAGCAAAAGGCAAGGCCGGCTTTTAAAGGGTATAAAGGCTTTCCGGCAGCGGCTTGCGTTTCGGTGAATGAAGAGATCGTTCACGGTATTCCCGGGCCCAGGGTTCTTTTAGAGGGAGATATCGTAAGCATTGATCTGGGTGTAAATTACCAGGGTTATTTCTCGGACGCTGCAATTACCTTACCGGTCGGCAAGATAGAAGAATCAAAGAAAAGGCTGATCGATACGGCTAAAGAGGCTCTTGATATCGGGATAAGCCGGGCTCAGCCGGGGAATAATTTAGGAGATATCTCCTGCGGCATTCAGGATTTTGTGGAAGGCCGCGGTTTCTCGGTGGTCAGGAAATTTGTCGGTCATGGCATAGGGATAGCTTTACATGAAGAACCCGAGGTGCCTAATTTCGGAAAAGCGCATTGCGGCCCGCAGTTAAAAAGCGGGATGGTTTTGGCGATTGAGCCGATGATCAACCTAGGCGGTTGGGAGTGCCGGATCACTGATAACGGCTGGACAGCGGTGACCGCTGACAGTTCTTGTTCTGCTCATTTTGAGCATACGGTCGCCATAACCGATAAAGGCCCGGAGATACTCACTAAATAAGGAGCATAGTTGCCTAAAGAAGAGCTAATCGAGACTGAAGGAAAGATCATTGAGGCTCTGCCCAACGCCATGTTCAAGGTGGAACTTGAAAATGGCCATGTGGTTTTGGCGCACGTTTCAGGCAAGATGCGCATGAATTTTATTAGGATACTTCCGGGTGACAAGGTAAAATTGGAGCTTTCTCCCTACGATCTTAGCCGCGGGAGAATTACATTCAGGGTGAAATAATGAAAGTCAAAGCATCGATCCGTAAGATCTGCGATAAATGCAAGATAATAAAAAGAAGGGGAATAGTGCGGGTGATCTGCGCTACCACTAAACACAAACAGAGGCAAGGTTAAACGATATACCATATAGGAGACAAGGATGCCAAGGATTATTGGTGTTGATATACCCAAGGAAAAAAGAATCGAGATCGCCCTCACTTATCTATACGGGATAGGCAGGGTCCTTTCAAATGTCGTGCTTAAAGAGGCGGGGATCAATCCGGATAAGCGGGCAAAGGACCTGACCGATGAGGAGGTCGCCCGGATCACCAATATCCTTCAAAAAGGAAATATGAAGGTGGAAGGGGACCTGCGCCGTGATATATCACAGAATATCAAACGGCTTATGGATATCGGTTCCTGGAGAGGGATGCGCCATAAAAAAGGCCTTCCCGTAAGAGGGCAGCGCACGCGCACCAACGCCCGCACCAGGAAAGGCAAAAAGAGACAGAATCTGGCGGTTGTCAAGAAAGTCGAACCGGCAAAGTCCGCGAAACCCGCGGCAAAATAGTGGTAAGGTCCTGCGTAAGCGCAGGACCAATTCGCGCATTGGCTTACTCTCCGCCTACGGCGGATCGTAAGTCAAGCGCTCATAAGGAGTAAATAGAATATGGCAACAAAAGAAAAAGCAAAGAAAAAAAAGATCGCCAAAGGCGTAACCAGCGGGATCGCCCATATCCAGGCAAGTTTTAATAATACGATCATTACCATAGCCGATAAACAGGGCAATGTATTGGCCTGGAGCGCCCCCGGTATCGTCGGTTACTCCGGCTCCAAGAAATCTACGCCTTTTGCCGCCCAGATAGCGGCGACTGACGCGGCCAGGAAGGCTAAAGAGGTCGGCTTGAAAGAGATAGAGGTCCACGTTAAGGGCCCGGGTTTTGGCAGGGAGTCGGCGATCCGCGCTCTTCAGGCAGCGGGCTTAATCGTGACCTTGATCAAGGATGTGACTCCTATTCCTCATAATGGTTGCCGTCCTAAGAAGAAAAGGAGAGTCTAAGTTATGGGCCGCTATATTGACGCAGTTTGCAGGTTATGCCGCAGGCAGGGTGAAAAATTATTCCTGAAGGGGACCAAGTGCCAGACTGAAAAATGCCCGATCGCTAAAAGGGCTTATCCCCCGGGCCAGCACGGCCAGGGCAGGAGGCAGAAGCTTTCCAACTACGGCTTGCAGCTTAAAGAAAAACAGAAGGTCAAAAGGATCTACGGGGTTTTTGAAAAACAATTCCGCAAATATTTCAAGATCGCTTCAAAGACCAAAGGGGTAACCGGCAAGGTGCTTTTGCAGCTATTGGAGCGCAGGCTGGACAATGTGGTTTTCCGCATGGGCCTGGGCATTTCGCGCTCGCAGGCCCGCCAGATCGTCAGGCA